>OCLD01000011.1_pt1 | contig 48665 bp, 33 predicted proteins | sample 1495911 | NCBI WGS metagenome assembly OCLD01 (sample SAMN03418271, study PRJEB22391) | human gut metagenome | biome: human-gut; feature: organic feature; material: feces | host: Homo sapiens | place: Tanzania | collected 2013-01
CACCCGGCTTCCATTATTTAACTTTTTAGTACGGTAAATTTTTACCGAAGTATTGTTAACCGAAATCCGGCAGGAATATACTTCATGGGCATTCTGCTCTGTGTCCTGACGTTGTCATCCTGCGCGAGCAAGGATGTAACTCAGGCATTGTCCCGGGCGGATGAATTGATGTGGACCAAGCCCGACAGCGCGCTGGCGGTGTTGGAGTCGGTTGACACGCTTGACTTGAAGACAAGGGCACAACGTGCTGAGTTTTCACTCCTATACACAATGGCTTTTGACAGGAATCATCTCACTATTCCGAACTTGCATATAATCGAACCAGCCGTGCGATATTACGAGCGTCACGGTTCGAAGGACACCAAGATGAAAATGTATTTTTATCTTGGTGTGGCTCAGTATGATACGGGTGACTTGGAATCCGCTATCGTAAGTTATATCCGGGCGAAGGAATATTCGTTGTATTCTGATAATCTGATGTTCAAGGGGCTTATATCATTTGTGATCTCAGATGTATTTTTTAGCGATAAGAATTATCCTGAAAGTATTTCTTATTGTAAGGAGGCTTGTGACTATTTTGCTCAGGCAAAAGATTCTTTAAGATTGTGGAGTACGACAGGGTGTTTGGCAAGTTATTATTTGAATGCCGAGGATTGGACAAAAGCGGATAGTCTCTATTCCGTTTTCTTTTCGCAGCCTATCCTCGACACAGCTATTTATTCGAGGCAATTATTTAACTTGGCGTGGAGTAATATATTCAGACCTGATTTCAATCCACAGGAATCCGTTGATTTGTTTGAAAAGTCAATTTCGAAGTATAACGGTAAACCTTCTGTGAATGATTATTGTGTATATGCCTATGCTTCTGAAATGCTAGGAAATACAGAAGTTGCGGATGATATAGTCGGTCAATTGGAAAGAGCAGGAGCGGATTCGGTTGTTTTAGATACTTGGCGTTACAGGATATTTAAACATAAAGGTAACTATAAAGATGCGTTGGCCCTTCTTGAGCAAACAGTTAGGGCGCAAGATTCAGAAATCCTAAAAACAATTGACCAATCAGTCGCTTTGGCTCAGTCTGATTATTACGAAAGCAAATCTTTGCTGCTGGATAAGGATAGAAGAATACAAAGTCAGTCCAAGTGGATCGTTCTGTTGCTATGTTTGTTGTTGGTCGTTTCTTTTGTTATAATCCATTCAATATTGAAAAGGAAGTGGCAGTTCCAGATAGAGGAAATGTCCTCAATTAATGAGGCGGTAGGTAATCGATTGAAAGATGCCATTCTGTGCAGTGAGGAACGACAGCAATCCATAAACGTCTTGGTATCAGAGAATGAATTGGCCAAGCGGAAAATTGAAAACCTCTCGGATAAATTGTATGTTGCTCAAAGTGAACAGATGATAGTCAATCTTCGGAATAAATATATTCAAGCCTACAAAGGGCAATATCATCAATTAAACGACTTGTGCCATAAGTATTGGGAAGCTTCGCGATTGTCCAAAGGTGGAAAGGATAAAATCTATGCTGAAGTAAAGAAGATAGTTGCCGTTCTTGATGAGCAGAATCAAAAGCAGCTGGAGGCGATGATTGATGACAGCCTTGACGGAATGATGTCAAAGCTCCGTCTTGCGATGCCCGGAACAAACGAGAAAGATTTCCGATTCATCGCATTGATCATTCTTGGTTTTGACACCAAGACCATCGCAAGGATAATGAAATACAATGTCGGTACAGTCTATACCAAGCGAAGCAATATTAAAGAAAAGTTGCAGAAAATAGAGTGTGAGGAAAAGGAGCTTGTATTAGCATTAATATCATAAAATTTGTAAAATATTGATAATAAGAGGCTTCTTTTAATATGCACTTCTTGTTGTCAATGATAATTGATTGATATTCAGTGAAATCAATGCCAAAAATTAAGAACAGGAATCTTAATTTTAACGTAAAAGATTTATTCTTAATAAGATAAGATTAGTCAAAAGTAAAACTATTTTTCATTACTTTCTCATCGATTCTTCGGAACTTTGCAGTCGCAAACATTAACTGTTATTAAAAGATGAGAAAAAGTTTACTGTTATTATTTTTGCTTTTGACATTCAGCAATTCGTTATTTTCACAAAATGATGAGGTCATTAGAATTATAGTTATTGATAAGATTGAGAATAACACAAAGGTTAATCACGCTCCGGCAAGGCCTCTGGTTGAATGTTTCTACTATTCTTTTTCAAGTAGTATAGAATTATCATTTCTATCTAACGTAGGCACAGTTCTAATATCACTTGAAAACAAAACTACCGGAGAAACACAGGATTATGTATGCAATAGTTCCTCTGGAAGAATGATTATGCCAGTTGTGCCGAATTCAACCTACAAGATGGATATAATTGTAGAAAACGGTCGTAGTTACTATGCCGTATTCTTTACAGAATCTGTAGTCGAAGACTGAATTACTATGGTTGTTTTTATGGCTATCTATGACAATCATACGTTTATGAACCATATAGAGACTTGTTGACCCTAATTAATAGTGTTTTTCAATAATTAACTATGTTATCAATTAATCAATTCAAACGAATGGCTATCATTATGATGGCCGTCCTTACAGCGTGTACCAGTGAGGTGATCAGTGATTTATCTGATGTTTCAGAGGAGCCATCAGTCGCTGAATCTCAAGAAGGAGAAATTCGGCATTTCTCTTCTCCTGAGGAAGTGGTATCAGCTATGGATAACTATTCCATTAAAACCAGGTCTGACGATGGCTTTGTATCTTATCTTGAAACTGTAATGGAAGAACCAGGATATGATGATCAACCTTATGCGATTTTAAGTGATGCTTTTGGCTCAATTCTCAATAGTGATGGAGAGGTTGAATTTGGAGACAATCTTATTAAGGTGACTAAGTATGGCTTGATTTATGGTTCGGTTTCGAAAAGAGGAATCATTTGTGAGTTGTCTGAAGATGAGACGTTATTGTCAAGATGTAAAGAGAAGGTATGGTATGCTCCGTTGTCAAATCCGAATTTTTATAAGATAGAAGGTTATGATGATCTCTTCTTTTATGATACATTTTGTTTTTTGAACGATTCGGAGAATAGCACAAAATCATTTGTTACACATTCGACAGCTCTTGCTGATGTTCAAACAGGTGGGATGAGAGTGGAAGAGAGAAATTCAAAGGATTTGTTTAGGTATGTATTGCCGAATGGACAGCCCAAGGCAAATTGGAATAAAGTATTTACAGTTCCGTCTTCGGGAGAGCAAAAGCAGAAATTTTCGAACAGCAGGTATTGTAATGATACAAAAATATATCATCAAGATTTTGCAATCGCTACTGATACTGGTCTTAAAACCAAAACGATGAAGAAAAGAAAACTCGGCTATTGGGATAAGATTAATGGAGATATGGAGGCAGGCATTATGAGTCTGTCATTAATGGAAGAGTCTGATTTTAGTAAAGTAGGAGCATTTTTCATTAATAATGTTAATTTCGCTGGAAAAAACTATATAGTGGTTACGGAACAAAGTCGAGGCCATAGCCCAAAGGATATTTTGCAACAATCAAAGAAATTGATCACATCCAAAATAAATGCCGCTGAGCAAGTCGCTAAGGAAAATGGAGTAACAATTGAGGTTGAAGCAGTCCGATTTGTATTGGATGACAAACATGCCATTATTTTGTTTCCAGATAAAGTGATAAAAAAGAATACTAAAAAAATTGAGATGGATTTTCGAGTTCCTTTTGGTGGTAGCACCACCAATGGTTTAGGAATTATGCCAGTGAATTCTGGTCCGGCAGTAGGGAACGGTGAGTATTATGTCTATGGTGTGTCAATGTATGGGTTGACATTAAGAGATAATGAGATTCGTGGCGTGAGATTTGATTATGTGGACTAAACTATAATTTCACGTTATGAAACACTTATTTGTTGCTGTGATGGCGATGATGGTCTCTGTCGCGGCGTTCGGGCAGGAGGTACGGAATCTGGATTTCCGGAAAGGGTTTTCGGCTGAGGTTGAGGTCGGGTATATTCAGAAAGGAATATATGCTGATGTTTCAAGTGGGTACAATGTGCTTCCGGGACTTTATGTCGGAGCCGGTGTGGGGCTGAAGTACTATGACTTCAACCCTGACAAGAATCACTTTTTCGTTCCCACTTTCGCTCACGTCAGGTATAGCATTTTGAACCGGAGCGTTAGTCCGTTGATTGAGTTGAAGGCTGGAATTCTGGGAGATTTCACTGAGAGGGGAACAGGACACTTCTTTCGTCCCGCTGTAGGTGTCAAGTACAAGAACGCAGGAATAAAGGTCGGCTATGATTGGGTGAACGTGAACTATGATGTAGCAGGTCTTGGAAAGAATTCGGTGACAGTGGGTGCTTTTTATAAGTTCTAAATCTTGGGAAAAAGCTTAGAGAAGGATCTCTTCCAGTAAGCCTCCCGTCATCTATGATGCCTGTTACCTCCCGTGCGCCAAAGCGCCTGTTTCGCTCACGAGAGTGGCCTCCTGTTACATCCCGTGCGTCATAGCGCCTGTTTTGCTCACGAGAGTGGCCTCCTGTTACCTCTCGTGCGCCATAGCGCCTGTTTTGCTCACGAGAGTGGCCTTCTGTTACCTCCCGTGCGCCGAAGTTCCTGTTTCGCTCACGAGAGCCTCCTCCTGTTGCCTCCCGTGCGTCATAGCGCCTGTTTCGCTCACGAGAGTGGCCTCCTGTTACCTCCCGTGCGCCAAAGCGCCTGTTTCGCTCACGAGAGCGGCCTTCTGTTACCTCCCGTGCGTCATAGCGCCTGTTTTGCTCACGAGAGTAACCTCCTGTTGCCTCCTGTGCGCCATAGCGCCTGTTTCGCTCACGAGAGTGGCCTCCTGTTACCTCTCGTGCGCCATAGCGCCTGTTTCGCTCACGAGAGTGGCCTTCTGTTACCTCCCGTGCGCCGAAACGCCCGAATTGCTCACGGGGGTTGCCGGATCTCTCCGGACAGATGATTCTACAGACTTGGTACGGGAGAGGTTCGTGGCACTGTATTTGAGTACACTTACTAAACTTAAAATATTACTTTATGAAACATTTATTTATAGCTGTGATGGCGATGATTGTCTCTGTCACGGCGTTCGGGCAGGAGGTCCGGAATCCGGATTTAAGGAAAGGCGTCTCGGCTGAGGTTGAGGCCGGGTATATTCAGAAAGGAATATATGCTGATGTTTCAACCGGTTACAATTTGCTTCCTGGACTTTATGTCGGAGCTGGCGTGGGGCTGAAGTACTACGACTTCAAATCTGACAAGAATCACTTCTTCGTTCCTACTTTCGCTCACATCAGGTATAGCATTTTGAACCGGAATGTGAGTCCGCTGATTGAGCTGAAGGCTGGAATCTTAGGAGATTTCACAGACAGGGGCACCGGGCATTTCTTCCGTCCGGCGGTCGGAGTCAAGTACAAGAACGCGGGAATCAAGGTCGGCTATGATTGGGTGAACGTCAACTATGACGTGGCAGGGCTTGGAAAGAACTCGGTGACGATTGGTGCTTTCTATAAGTTCTAAAGCTCCCGTGACGGGTAACTAACTGATAAACAAGAAATAAAGCGATCGCCTTCAGATAGTCACACCTGAAGGCGATTGTTTTTGTTACTGATTGTCAAATGGTTGGCTGCCACGGTGTTTCTACTTGCTTACCTTGCTGGGCTCACTTGGTGCTTGGGAAGTGGTCACTTCGACAGGCTCAGTGACCAGTGGGTTTAGCGACCGGTTTAGGTTCAGCAAACGATTGTAAGCTTAGTGACCGAGATAGGCTCAGAGTCCGTCCGTGGATTCAATAACAGAGTGTGTGGACTATGGTACTGGCAGTGGCGGCTGGCCTTACTGCTCGTACGGGGTGTAGACTCCGAACTCGGCGAGGGAGAGGAGGCCGGTCCATTTGGTGAAACGGACGCGGACGGCGTCGGCGTAAACCTTGTCGAAACGGTGGATCTTCACGCGGCTTTGAGTCGGCGTGGTCCCGCTGAAGACCGGATGCCAAGAGCCTTTGTGGAGATATTCAATGACATATTCCTGCATAGCGCCGGGCTTTGGTTCGGTCATCACTACCATGTCTATCAGGCTGCCGGGGTCGAGCTCGACTTTCCAGAACGGATCCTTGACTTCGGGGCTGGAGACCCAGCAGGTGCGGAAGTCGTCGTCGTTGGCGAAATCCATGATGTCCATGTCGTCGGACCAGGAGGAGTCGCACGGTTTGCCGATGGCGATGTTGATGTCGGTGATCGGCTCCATTGTCTCGGCGACATCCACGATGTGGCCGGTGTTCTTCCAGATCTTGCCGATGCGTTTCAGGGCATCGATGCAGTTCTGATCCATCAGGCCGTCGCGGTTCGGGGCGGAGTTCAGGATGTAGGTGCAGTAGGCGTTGTTGTACGGGATGATGTTCTCGGCCACGATCTTGTCAACATCCTTCAGGGGCGAGTCCGGGAACTCGGTCTTCCAGAACCAGGTCTTCTGCAAAGGGTAGCAGGCCATCGCCGGGAGCTGGTTGGTCTCCGGGGAGATCTTCTGGCCGGCGCCCTGCTCGTAGCAGCGGATGTCTGAGTAGAACAGAGCCTCGGAAGGGTATTTCGCCCCGTTCAGATCCATCACCAGGCAGTTCGGCTGGATGCTCTTGATGAGGTGATAAAACTCCGGGAATGAGACATCTGAATATGAAATCCTGCCCCACGGGGCATCCCACCCGTCGAACATTATGGTGTTGACGGGACCATATTCAGTCAGAAGCTCGCGGACCTGGCTTTTGAGAAGGTTGATCTTCTCCGGAGTGTACGGCAGGGTCGGGCGGATGCGGTGATGGGTGTCAAGGATCGAGAAGTGGAACATTATCTGCATTCCGGCCTTCCGGACGGAATTGACCAGTTCCCGCAGGACATCCCGGTGCAGAGGTGAGCTCATCACGCTGTAGTCCGTGGTCTTTGTGTCCCAGAGGCAGAATCCGCTGTGGTGCTTGACCGAGACGCAGATGAATTTCATCCCTGCGCTCTGGGCGGCCTTGACCCATTGGTCGGTGTCCAGTTTGACCGGATTGAACACTTCGGGGCTGAGGTCGGGATCGGTCCAGTCGGCTGTCTGGTAGGTCGGGAGGCCGAAGTGAACGAACATTCCGAGCCTCAGGTCCACGAACTCCTGCTGGAGTTGGTGGAGACTTTTTTCCTGCGCCGCCATCATCATCGGAACGGCCAGCAGGGCCAATAGGGTTGAGATGTACTTTTTCATAGTCGCTAAGTTACGAAAGATTTTTTGTAACTTTATGCCGACAAAAAAACTTTGCCGATCCGCGGACATCCAGCCACTATGTATTTGGCAAAGGTGCTGCGTGTTATTTAGAATTACTTAAAACATTGATAATGAATTCAAAAGAAAGAATTGCCAAGGCCTTGACTGTCGCCACCGACACCAAGGTGTTCGAGATGGGCTGCGGAGTCAGCTCACTGGCTCCCGAGGAATTCAAGAAATGGTTCCCTGAAAGTAAGGCTGCGGTAGTGGTCTCTGATCTTAACACTTGGAAGGCTCTTGGCCAGAAGGTGTACGATGAGTTTGTGGCCGCGGGTGTCCATACGGAGAAATATGTCATCGAGACGAAGGAGTTCCATGCCGACTGGAGGTACGTCGATATGGTTGACCACATCATCGCCGGAGACTTTTCCGCCGCCAAGACCATCGAGAATGACCCTGAATATGTGGAACCGGATGCGGAGAAGGCGTTCAGACCGTCTTCCGAGGCTGAATATGTCACCATATCCGTGGGTTCAGGAGTCATCAACGACCTTTGCAAACTTGCCTCGCACCACTACGGCCAGTCTTATCTGACATTGCCGACGGCGGCTTCCGTGGACGGTTTCTCGTCGTTCGGCGCCTCGATTTCCTACCATAACTCCAAGCAGACATTCTCCTGCCCGGCTCCAAAGGTGATCATCGCGGACATTGACGTGATCGCCGCCGCCCCGAAGGTGATGACCGCCGCCGGTTACGCCGATCTTGCCGCAAAGGTTCCTGCCGGAGCCGAGTGGATGATCGCCGACCTGATGGGCACGGAACCGATCAAGCCGGATGCCTGGCACGTGCTTCAGGACTGTCTTGATGACCTTCTGGCTGACCCGGAGGGTGTGGCCAAGGGTGACAAACAGGCCGTTGCCGATCTGTTCGAGGGCTTGACTCTCAGTGGAATAGCGATGCAGGCCGCACAGTCCAGCCGTCCTGCTTCTTGCTGCGATCACTTGTTCAGCCATATTCTTGACATGACCCATCATCGTTTCAACGGCAAGCTTCAGTCTCACGGATTTCAGGTGGCCATCGGCACGCTGACGATGTGCGCCGTGTTCGATGAGCTGTTCAAGATGGATCTCTCCAAGATTGATGTTGACGCTTGCGTCAAGGCTTGGCCTACGCTTGAGCAGGAGCAGAAGAGGGCGCTTGAGATATTCAAGAATTTCCCTGCGCCGGAGCTTGGCTACACCGAGATCACCAAGAAATATGACGATGCCGAGACTGTCCGTGTCCAGCTGACAAAGGTGAAGGAAGGCTGGCCGGAGCTTAAGAAGAAGCTTCAGGGACAGGTATATTCATTCGCCAAGATGCAGGATCTGATGAAGAAGGCCGGCGCTCCGTACGATCCTTCGATGATCGGCGTGACCCGCGAGATGCTCAAGAATATGTTCCCGAAGGTCCAGTTGATGCGTTTCCGCTTCAATGTGCTTGACCTTGCGAAGAGGGGAATGTTCTACGATCAGCTTGTGGAGTCTGTCTTCGCTCCCGGCGCCGCTTGGGACCTGACAAAGGAGAGGAATTAGATTTTTTCGTCGGCGGACAATTACTTTTGAATATGATCGGTGCCACTGGTGATTGTCTGCCGGCAAGATATGTCTTAGGAATATGACAGTGCGTGGAACGGGTGTCCGTGGCTTTGCGAAAGGCCGTGCGTTCGTGGTCAGAGACTGCGGGCAAAGGAATCCGTTCGAGGACATCCCGCCCGGCAGCGTTCTGGTTACCGAGCGGTTGTCGCTGTCAGACTCCACGCTGATTGATTTCCGTGGTGTGGTCGGAATCGTCACCCGCGAGGAAGACGCTGATGGTCAGGTCTGTGTGCTTGCTAAGGGCATAGGTATTCCGGCAATTGTCGGAATCATGGACTGCTTCGATGAGATCGTGACAGGAGACCGTCTCATGATTTGGAATCTGGATCTTATGGTCAATCCAGATCTTGACACCACCATAGCCTACGAGATGGCCCGCTCCACCGCCGATTCCCAGCTCAGCCTCAATCTTCCGCATTCGACGTATTATTAGTCTATCAACATATTGATGTGATTTATAATGTTGTTAAGTATTATAAAAACCGAGGGGTGAAGCAGATGGCCTGACGGCCCAGAGTGGAATTGCGCTATGGAGTTACCCTAATAACTTCGATAGTGGCTTCTCACCCTTTCAACCTTGCCGAAACGTACTCGCTTGTAGGCTCGTACCTTGACAAGTCTGATAACCTCCACTTCAATGGCGACTATCAAAAAGCGCTGAGTTGTTTTCATGTTGTAAAACTTGTTGGGATAGTTGAGAAAACAATCGGGCCTTCTTGAATGTGCCCCCTCGGTAAAATTCAAAAAAGCAAGCATTCCCTTTAGGGAAAGAATGCTTGCTTTTTTACTATCCTCATTTACAACATCGCAAAGTTAATATTCATTTTGATAATAATCAAGAACTTTGTTCGTTTTTTAATTTGATGATTGGAGTTGGTACATGAAAAGGCATTTTGGTGTACCAATTGCCTTGAATCGTGGCTTTTGTACAGCTGGGACCTTTCTGGAGTACAGAACTCTCTGATTGGAAAATCTGGTTGACGACGGAGCTTGCGGTCACTGAGCTTGCCGAAGTGACGAATTGGCCGTTCTTATGGTTCGACAGGCTCACCAACCGGACGGCTTCGGCCATTATCCGGTCATATTGGTCTCTGAACTTGTCGAAGTTTTGAAGTGGTCATCCTTAAGGTGTTTGGTTGCTGAGCCTGTCGAAGCAACCATTATCATGGAAGGTTACAAAGGTCACTTCGATAGGCTCAGTGACTGGTGAAAGTGTAAAGTTTCTTTACAGTGGGTGTTAAATTTCTTTACACTTTTTGAAAATTGGTTAATCGCTAAAATATTAATAAATAATTAGTTGTATGGTTTGGCATGAACTCTGTTCGGCGAAAGTGTCGTTTCTGGGAAGAGGCGGCGATAAGTTGCCGAGGGTTTGCCGGAAAATGAGAGGCTGTTTTTGGATTAATTATTGGAGATAATATGTCAAGCACGTATCTGAAGTTCCTGTCGAGGAACAAGCTTTACACTTTCATCGAGGTTTTCGGGCTGTCGGTGGCGTTGGGATTTGTCATCCTGCTGGCTTCGTATGCCAGGACGGAGTTCAGTGTCGGGGCGAAGCAACCGCTTTCAAGGCAGCTGTATGTCATCGGGGCTGGAGATTCTTTCGGAATGACGCTTGGAACATCCGAGGAGTTTTTCCCGTCCGTTCCGGAGATCAAGGCGTGGACCAGAATCAGCTATGGGGGAACTGCTGATGTTATGGTCGGCGATGACTATTATCAGGCGGCGGAGATTTCGGTTGACACGAATTTTTTCAAGTTCTTTGACTATCGCCTTACAGGTTGTCCTAAGGACAATGTTCTGGAGAATGAGGACGAGGTGATTCTGTCCGAGTCGTTCGCCAAGAAAGTGTTTGGAAATGAGGATCCTATTGGCAGGACATTAAGCGTCGATAAGAGTAAGTGGACAGTTGTCGGGGTCGTTGAGGATTTTGGGCCTGTCGATGTGTTCGAACATTGCGATATGTTCACAAGCATCAAACGTGCTCAGAAGCGGTTTGCGTGGATGGACAATTTCGGCAACACTATTCCGATTGTCCGGCTTGACGAAGGAACTGATGTGGAAAAGGTGCGTGATGATCTTCTTAAAAAGTATCTCGGGTACTGGAATTTCTATAAGGCTGACAATTCCAACAACGCCTTTTTGTGGGGAGCGAGCGTGACGAGACTTGACAAGGTCTATTTTTCGGATTTGGAGTCCTATAGTTGCATAAGAACGGGTGACAAAAAACAGGTTGGGTTACTATTCATTGTGGCTCTGGTGCTGCTGATTTCCGCCATATTCAATTACATCAATCTGACTGTCGCGCAGACGGGAAAGCGCGCCAAGGAAATGGCCACCAGACGGTTGCTTGGCGAAAGCTCAAGGAATATAGTTGCGAGGTACATCGCCGAGTCATTCGCCTTCACGGTCGGGTGTTTCGCCGTGGGCTGTCTGCTGGCATATTCATTCAAACCGCTCTTTGACAGGATTTTGAGCGCCGACATTGTGCTGACTCCTGACTTGACCACAGTACTTTGGGCCGTTTTGGCGTTGGTTGTCATCTCTGTGATCTCGGCGCTGCTTCCAGCGCTGCTTGTCTCGCAGTTCAAGCCGATTGATGTCGTGAAAGGGGAGTTCCGTTTCAAGAACAAGATGATTTTCGGCAAGGTGTTTATCGTGCTTCAGACCGTGTTCAGCACCATCCTTATCGCTATGGCGATCACGATGTCGGCACAAGTCGGCTATCTGGTAAACCTGCCTGTAGGTTACGAGACAAAGGATGTCATTCAGGTCGCTTCCCAGGATGTGGGTTATAGGAGAGGACCTCAGGATGCGCTTCGCAACAGATTGAAGGCTCTGCCTCAGGTGGTTGACGCGGGACTTGGAATTACTTCTCCAATATCCTGCGGAGCGAACGGTCTTCACGACGAGAACAATCAGATAATCGGTTGGATGCGTATGGCCCAGTTGGATACGACTTCGCTCAGGATCTTGGGAATCAAGGTTTTGGAGAAGTACAGCGAGATTTCCTCGCCAAAAGTGCTTCTGACGGAGACCTCCAAGAGGAGTCTTGGCGTGACGGCGGAACATCCTTACGCTGGTGGAAGCTACACGAAAGGTGAATATGAAATCTGTGGCATCATCCCGGATTTCCGCGCCAACAATGCACTGTTCGAACCGATGGAGAATGAGCGAAACTCTATAAGGATCATAGACGAGAATTATGACTATGCTTTCATTCAGCTTCTTAAGATAACAGGTGACCGTGCCGAGGCTATGGCTGCGGTCAAGAATGTATGCAGAGAGTTCGCGAAGGAGACCACGGGCGTTCCTTTGGAGATGTATGCTTACTATCTGGACGAGAAATTGGTCGATGACTTGAATGGAACCAAGAACACTATGCTGCTTGTGATTTCTTTCATGGTCATGGCCATCCTGATCTCCGCTCTCGGTCTTTTCGCGATGTCTCTCTACTTTACAGAGCAGCAAAGCCGCCAGATCGCGGTCCGCAAAGTTTTCGGCGCCGAGGTCAGTTCTGCCGTCTGGACATTGTCCAAGTCGTTCATGGTCATGAGCGCTGTCGCTGTCGTGCTTGCCGCCCCGTTCGCAGTATGGGGCATAACCTATTATCTCCAAGGATTCTACACGAAGATCACTTACCCTTGGTGGGCGATTGTCCTCGCAGCCTTGATCTCACTCCTGATTTCGTTCCTCTCCGTTGTCGGCCAGACCTACGCCGCCGCCACCGAGAATCCGGTCAAGACTCTTGGTCGGGATTGATGAAGTTTCTTTGTAGGTAAAGTCGCTTCGACAGGCTCGGCGACCGAATGGATGTTCATTCAGTGACCGATGACCGCTTTTCGTGGTCGCCGAGCCTGTCGAAGTGACTTGAATAGGGGGTACAACCCGAACTTTTTACGTTTCTTATCAAAATTTACGTTTTTGTTCCCTATAATTGCGGAACATGAACTGTAAACTATGATAAGAAGCGTTACTTTTTATGATGTCCTCACCGCCCTGGGTGACCTCATCATGCCACGCGAATGTATCGTCTGCGGCAAACCTCTTGCCCTGCACGAGCGCCACCTCTGCATCGGATGCCTTGCCGACCTGCCACGGACATATTTCTCGAATATGCCGCACAACCAACTTGCCGACAGGTTCAACTCCTTGATTCAGCTCGATCTGGACGCGACCGGCGTTTTTGAGGAATATTCCTACGCCACCGCCCTGTTCTTTTATCGCTCCCAGACCGGCTACAGGCTGATCACCCAGAGGCTGAAATATCATTCCGACTATGCCGCGGGGCGTTACTTTGCCTCGATGCTCGGCCGTGAGATGGCCTCATCGCCGGTTTACTCCGATGTGGATGCCGTGATTCCCGTGCCTCTGCATTGGACAAGGCTATGGTCCAGAGGCCATAATCAGGCCGAGATCATCGCCGAGGTCTTGGCTGAATACCTAAAGGCTGATCTTCGCACCGACATTCTTTATCGGGCACGCCGCACCCGTACACAGACCAAGCTCTCGATTGAAGGCAAAGCACACAATGTGGAGGGGGCTTTTCAGGTAAGGCGACGGAAAACGCCCATTGAATACTCTCACATCCTTTTGGTAGATGACGTTTTTACGACCGGAGCGACACTTCATTCCTGCCATAGGGCGTTGAGGACGGTATTCCCTCCCGATGCGCACATCAGTGTCGCCACCCTAGCGTGTGTCGGAATGTAAGATATGTTGCGTTTTGGTTACGAATCGTAAGAAGAAACGTTTTAAATTGCGGATTTGCCTGAATAGGATGCTTTTCATGCTCTGAGTCGTATGTCTATTAAAACCTATTAAAATTTCCCTTATTGTTTATAGGGCTGGAAATAAAACGGTTAAGCACGGAAATTTGTAAATTTTTGTAAAAAAATATTAAAAATGTTTGCAAGTATCAAAAAAAGCTGTATCTTTGTACTCGGGTTGAGCAAGGAGGTTCTCTCCCCGATCAACCTATTGGTTATTAGTTTTAGTGTTATTAATTATGTGGTTAGAGTGAGAGTCCACGCGCGATGCGTCGACGCTCATTTTTTTTGTATATATACCCCATCCTCAGATTTGTCAGGTCGCTTCGGCAAACTCGGCGACTGGCCATTTCCCGGACACGGATGAGTGGCTTTGAGAGGGATGAGGGCATATTTGCGTGGCTGACCCTCGCTTTCGAAGATAGGGTCAGCCACATAAGCACTTGACAAAGCCGTACCAGAGGCACATCACCGTGCCTGTGGTTTGTGGAACTCTATCAGACCATCGATCGGAGCTTTGATGATGTCGCCCATCTTCATTCCGAATTCCTCCGCGGTCTGGCCTAGTAGATCAGAATAGTGAAATGCCACTGAACCCACACAGTTGAACTTGTACTTTCTGTAGTCAGGGTAGAGACTCACTATATTTCTGAAAAAATCACGGAACGCTCCTAACATGAGGTCGTGGTAATAGGGATGCGAGTGCCGGTGATCTCCGACCCATTTGCAGAACTGGGCACAGTAACGATTGGCTTCCGGCTTCTGGTAAACCTGCTCGATGATTTCGTCCACTGACTTGCCTACCAAGGGTTTGACCTCCGCAAATACTTCCGTAGGCATATTCCCCCTCATGTAGTCCCTCAGCAGGGTTTTTCCTATGTAGCCGCCACTGCCTTCGTCCCCAAGAATGAAACCAAGGGAGTCGATGTTGAGTGTCACTTCCTCACCGTTGTACAAGCAGGTGTTACAACCTGTCCCGAGGATGGCAGCGAATCCGGACTCTTGACCGAGAAGCGCTCTGGCGGCCCCGAGCAGATCCATTGCGACGAACACTGTCTCTGCAGCCACGAACACGCTCTTGAGTACATCCTGCATGAATCCGTACTCAAGTTCGCTGACTCCTGCCCCGTAGAAATAGACTTCCTTTACGTCTTTGACAGGGAATCCGGCGGGCAGGTTGGCGAGGATGTCATTCCGGATTTCCTCTCCTGAGATGTAATTCGGATTGTAGCCAAGGCTCTTGAAACGAATGACATTCCCTCCGTTCTCACTTGTGCACGCCCAGTCGGTTTTTGTGGATCCTGAATCCGCTATAAGTATCATGATATTTCTTATGATTTAGTAAGCGTTAAAAAATAAGTTGAACTAAATTTAAGAAGGAGTGTACTGGAGGTACACGACTGATGAGAAAAGAAATATAGACCATAAAGATATACAAATTGTTCAAGTTATTTTTTAATGATTACTTAGTTATTTTCTGATTTTGTAGCCGATGTAGGCATAGTAGAATATAAACAGATAACAAGGCAGACAAATCCAATAGGCGGCCTGATTGCCGATGCCGTCTTTAAGGAAGCCGAAGATGAGAGGAATCAAAGCTCCTCCTCCGAATGAGGCCACCACAAGAGACGATCCGACTTTGGTGAAACGCCCAAGGTCGGTGATAGCGAGTGGCCAGATGGCGGGGTTCATCAGGGAGCATGCCAGTGCAATGAAGGCCACGCACCAGATGGAGACATTCGGAGGGGTCAGGACAATCAGTAGCGATCCCGAGACAGCGACCCAGCAGCAGATTCTGAGCGCCTGGACCTGGGAAACGAACTTAGGGATGAACATAATTCCAAGAACATAGCCGACGGCCATCCCGATGCTTGGCCAAAGGGCATAGACCTGCGGATCCGGAAGGTGAAGATAGTTGGCGTAATCGACCACCGACGAAAGAGCCAGAGTCTCGACCCCGGTGTAGAAAAACATCGCAACTGCGCCAAGAATCAGATGCGGGAACTGCCAGACGGATGTCTTTCCCGCAGCATAAGGACAGTCAGCCGCGTCATCCTCGTCCTCTCCGGCCGCCTTCACCTCCTCCAGAGGCGCGAAGATGACCAGAACACCAAGTGCAAGGAATATTCCGATGATGATCTGGAATGGTTTTGTAACATCCGTCAAAACCGCCTCATCCAGGTTCTTGCCGATCACTGTCGCCAGAAACACCGGTGCCGCGGCCCAAGCGAGCGAATTGCATATCCCCATTAAACTCATTCTACGCGCTCCGCTCTCCATTGGCCCGAGGATTGTCACATAAGGGTTGATTGCCGCTTGAAGGACAGTGTTCGCTATGCCGCTGAGGAACGAAGCGAAGAGGAACAACCATAGGCTGCCTGTTTTGGCCGAGGGTAAGAAAAGAATGAAGGCAAGGGCGAACAGAAAGAACGACAGGGACATTGTCTTCTTGTAGCCGATCTTTCCGATGATCTTGGCGGCCGGATAACTGAAGAACATGAAGGCGCAGAAGGTAGAGGCTATAAGCATGTAGGATTCTCCCGAGGACACCTCCAGGGTGGACTGCAACAGCGGAACCAGGTAACTGTTTATCCCGATGGCGAATCCCACGATGAAGAACATCAGCCCGATTATCGCCAAGGGCAGAGCGTATCTATTATTCATTGTCTGATTAATCCGTGTGATTAGAATGGCAGTTCGTTGTACAGTCCATTGAATGTCTGCATGCCCTTCCAGACAGGGCGTCCGAAAGCCGAGTTCTTGTTGGTGGCATCACAGATGAACCATTCCCCGTCCACGAAAATCTCAGGAATGACATGTCCGATGACAGATTTGGAGAAATAGCATTGACCATGAATATACCTTGCCGGCAGACCTGCGGCGCGGCTCATTGCGATGATCGCGTGAGCCATGTCGCAACAGTTGCCTCCTTTGGCGTTGATGGTTCCGACTGCCCCCTTTTTGGTGTTGTAATAGTCTTCCCAAGTCCAATTATCTCTGGCATAAGTGAATATGGCTTCGGCTTTTTCCCTGGCCGTTACCTTGCCGGAGATCGCCTCTTTCATGGTGGACAAGACGAGCGGGTCGTCAACAGGACAGTTAGAGGTGCTTCCAAGAAAGCCCGACCACCACGAGGATGTCTTCTCTGGAAGCATCAGGTTGTTTTTGTAGTGGTTCATTATCCTGCTCATGACCACCAGAGCCTGACGAAAGACAATATTCCCGACATATTCCTCTTTGTCAGACTTGTAGTTGAGTTCCACCGTGGAGTCTCCGCTTCTGTCGTCTTTCCATGTCCTTGTGCCGAAACTGCAATAGTTCGGGTACATCCCCTTGCCGGCCGCATATTCCCGCATTCTTCCGATCATCCATTTCACCGCGTCGAGGGAGATCTCATCCTGTTCGAAAGTGTTCCACTGCATGACACCGCCCGCTGAATATTTCGGGATCTCCACATCCGGTCTCTCCTGCCAGGTGTCGGGATAAGCCTCTATCAAATCCAGGATGCCGCATGCGGCGGAGAAATACTTGGCTTGTGAGTATGTGATGCCTTCCACATTGACGGAAACTGGCATCTCGTCCGTCTCGGAGAAGGTTTCATAGGCGTCAGAGATGGCTTTCAGGAACTCCCCGTTCCATGATGTCGGTATGAATTCCTTGGGTGTGTCCTTTCCGCTGTCATCCTTGCTTTGCCCTGTGCAGGCACCGCACGTAAGGGTGACAAGGCAGAAAAGCGCCTGAATAAGAGTCTTTTTCATTGTTGATGTGTTTGATTGGCAGGCATAGGAGCGGTCAGGCTCCTATGCCCGGATGAATAAACTATTTCTCGTCTCCGAACAGCTCGGTTCTGAAAATCTGGTCGGCGCTTATGCCTTTGGCGTCTTCCAGTTTGTTGTCAAGCATGTACTGGAAAAAGAAAGCGTAGGTGATCAGCGCCCTCATCGAGCAGGCACATCCATAATAGCCGTCAAGCCTGCCGACATAACCGCTGAGATTGGAGATCGCCTTATCGTTGCCGAATGCGAAATTGACATTTCTCATAGCGAAATTGTCAAGCCAGTCAATCTTTACCTGGCAGTGCTTCCCGTTCTCGTCGGAACCCATAACAAGATGTCCGCCGTTGTTCTTTGTCTCATTGTAAGGGCTGCTTCCCCACGTGAAATCATGTGTCTGAGGCAATTCTGTCTCGGACATCTTTACCGGGGCGCTGATCTGCGGGATGTTTCCCGCACCGTTCTTACCAGTCTGGTTTCCGTCATAGCCCCTGAGCAGAAGGTGACACCTCATCGCAAGCTCAAAGACATCGGCGGTGTTGTAGTCCTTGCCACCTATCGTTATCTTGGTGGTGGAAGGAATATAGTGGGCGTTCTGAACGTTGAACTCTTCGTACTCACTTCCTGTCTCCGCCGGAGTCTCTCCTGTTATCATGTTGATGGTTCCGGTGGTCTTTTCCCAGATGTCGATCAGTGTCACGTATTGTTCCGCGAAATCCTTGATTGTCGTTCCTGTCGGAGGGACATAGGCCGCCTGTTTCACCTTTACGGCAAGACCGTCCTTGACATTTCCTCCCTTGATGGTGACGGAACCTTCCCGGGCCTCGCCGGTGTTGGCCTTGACCGTGATCTGGATCTTTGCCGGAGATGCGGTCTCGCCGGAAGCCGGGCTTACGGTGATCCAGTCAGCGTCTGCAGTGGCTGTCCATGCTTTCTTGGCGACAAACTGAGCCTCAACCGTCTCTCCTTCGGCCTTTGCCGTCACCTCCTTGGTATTGAGTTCGATGTCTGGCATTTCGATTCCGTAGAAGTCGTAGTCAAGTTTGATGTCCTTCACCGCGTCATAGACATTCTCTGTGATTCCGTTGTCCAGCAGATGCTTGTAGAATCTGCACATGATGAGGAACGTCCTCATCGGGGAGATGATTCCGCGGTAAGGAGGCATGACGAGCGAGCCGTCAGGATCCTCGTCGTAGTTCAGGAAGTTGCCGATGCAACCCAGGTCCTGGGCTCTCTTCAGGAACCAAGGAAGAGTTCTGACCATGAAGCCAAGGTCACAAGGCACATTGTCCGAGAAGTTGATGACTCCGCAAGGCTCATCGGATTTCTCGTACCAAGGATATGATCCCCATGTCGCCCATTCGTCCGCGAGCGGAATCTTTCCGCTGAGACCTTTCCCGTTTCCAAGATTGTGGACAGGAGTGTTCCTTTCTGTCTGCTTCATGGCTGATCCTTCCTTGGTCACAAGATCAAGGAACCCTTTGGCGGCGATCACGAAACACTGTGCGGCTGTATATTCAGTGCCGGCCACAGTGATCGTGTGGTACGGCTGGTACTTAGGGTCGTACTGATCCTTTCCGTCAGAGTAGCCTCCGCTGTAAGGAATCGGGATGAAGTGCACGTTCTCCCATGCGCTGTTGTTGTCGGAGCAGTGACTGCCGTCTGCGCTGACAGTTCCGACGGTCTTTTGCCACACGTCAAGGTATGACACAAGCTGCTCGGCGAATCCCCTGAGCGTGGCAGAGGCGGAGAGATATTCAGTGGACACGGAGGACGGAAGCTTTCCGTCGCTCTTGTAGGCTGCCACCGTCCTTGCGAGAGTCACGGTCGCACGGTTGGTGGAGAAGGCGATGGCCTGGCCGTTTCTGGTGAACAGGGTCTGGTTGGGAACCTGTCCTTTCTCTTTCATGGCCTGCAGCATCTTTGTTGCGACTGTCGCGACGCTTTCCTCACCGGTGACTGCGATTGTCTCCGCGTCGTAGCTGTCCCTTTCAGGATGATCGGCTGGCTTGTAGTTAAGCACGTCGATGTCTCCGGAGGTCTTGCCGGAAGTGAGGTTCACGACCAAAGCGCAGAGTGCCTGCTGGTATTGAGGCTGGGTCAGGCTCTTGCCTGCCACATCGAGCGAGGACGGGATGGTCGTGGTTTTCTCCCATTCCGAATACAATGACGCGAAAGCGCCGGTCAGATCCTGTTGTGAGACGGTCGCGACCGGCTTCACGTCAGGCTCATTGTCCTTGCTGTCCTTCTTGCAGGCTGAAAACAGCCCCGCGAAGATGGCCAAGGAAATCATGTAAATCCAAATCTTTTTCATAATGCTTTGATTATTAGTGTTATTTGTTAAAAAACTCATTAAGGTCAGGGAATTTGCCAAGGCCGTAGCGGAAGAGTACAAGTCCTTTGGCTCCACTGCCTCTGAAGACTTCACAGTCCTTAAGGATCCCATCCTCATCCATTGGATAGACCTTGCTGTCATCTCCTTTATAGGTGGTCAATCCCGCCCAGCATTCGGCGCCGCCGGTGTTGTCGGCGAATTTTTTTGCCGCCCTGCGACAGGCCTCGTCATTGTAGCCGTAGGAGTACCGGTAGATCATCGGCATGAGGATGTGAATGTATTTTCCCATCTCATTCTGATCCTGTCCATAGTAGTAGTGCGATTCGTTGTCGTCAGGCATCAGGGCCGCTGATGTGACAAGACCCTCGTCATAACTGTCGCATAGCTCACGCAGTTCCCGGCAGCATCTGGTCACGGCTCCCACAGCGTTCACCTCGGCTGAAGGATTGTGTTTGTAGGCGGTTCCGCCGAACCGTATGTAGTCCAGATGAATGCCTTTCACTCCGTAATCCTCAATATATTCTTTGGCGTTTCCGGAGATTTCCTCGAAGATTTCATCCTTGTACCGATTGTTCTCATCGTCAATCGGGTTGATCCATCCAGAGGAATTGTGGAAGCATTGGATCCATGCGTGCACTGTGATTCCGAGCCGTTCCGCGGCCTCGATGAACTCTGTTGTGGTCTTCCTTGAGGACGGATGGAAAGCCGCGTAGTTCAGGATTATATGGTCATAACCTTTGGCTTTCAGAGTCTTCATCATCGCATGGTCATCGGCCATAAGGCTTGGCAGATGCGCCTTCCATGCCCAAAAAGCGAAATGACGTGTCTGTTCCAGATCGAAAATGACATTCTCCGTGGCTTTGCTTGAATATGTAAGATTCCTCCACCGCGTTCCTCCGTCCGGGATTCTCTGGTAGCTTCCTCTGTCGGTCTGGGCCTTTGGACTCCCGAACGCCTCGCTCCTTACGAAACCATCAACCGCTTTCCCTGATGCTTTTCTGGCGAGTTTCAACTCGAACTCCGAATCCGAGGCGATTCCTGTGACCAGTGTCCCGTTTTCCGTTGACAGCACAAGTCTCTCTCCTGACTCCAGCACTGTGCCTGCAGGGGCGGTGTAGAGGCATTTGCAGGAAAAGTACTGATCGGTCAGGAACAACCCCAACCCTGAGACATCGACACTTTCCGCTCCTGTGTTGAGGATCTCCACCCATGATTCAGCATCTGTTGTCTGGTCATGGGCGGCGATCTCGTTGATCACCACTCCTTTGAAAGCGTTGACATCGTCCTTCCCATTTTCGGACTTGTCGCATCCTCCGCTGACAAACAGAGCCGTGATTAAGAATGAAATCATTATGCTGTGTTCCATATGTTAATTGACTTCCGTTGGTTCTTTCTTCAGGATTCCTGCCTTGAGTAGCCCGGCTTCCGCTTCCGTAAGCCCTCCGTATTTTCTGATCGCGGTCTCGCAGGTGTCATATTCCAATGATGGATTACGCTCGACCATCGTGCGGGTTAGCCTGTCCACAACCTTGTTGTTGATCAGATGCGCGTGAATCATCCTGTTGCCCTCGACGCGTCCGAGCCGACACATCACGGTCGTACTGATCATGTCACAGATAAGTTTCTGAGAGGTTCCGGACTTCATTCTGGTGCTCCCGGTGATGAATTCCGGGCCAGTGAGCACCTCCACCGGATAGTCAGCGTATTTTGAGATGGGGGAACCCGGATTGTTCACGAACGAGCCTGTCGGGATTCCATGCTCGTGACATGCTTTAAGTGTCGCCAGCACATACGGTGTGTTCCCGCTGGCCGAGATTCCCACGACAATGTCCGCCGGAGAGATGTTCTTTTCAAGAAGGGTCTTCCAACCTTCCTCCACATCGTCTTCCTTTTCCTCAAGATCGAGCACCAGATTCTCCACACCACCGGCAAGAACACATTGTATCATTTCCGGAGGCACTCCGTAGGTGTTCGGAATCTCCAGCATGTCCAGGACGGCCAGCTTGCCTCCGGTGCCGGCTCCGCAGTAGAACATCCGGCCTCCGTTCCTGATCTGGCGCTCTATCGCGCTTACCAGTCTCTCAAGGTCAGGAAGCACCTTTTCGATCGCAAGAGGAACCTTCTTGTCCTCCTCATTGATTTCACGCAGCAGCTCGGCCACGCTTTTTTTCTCAAGATTGTCATGCAGCGACGGCTGCTCGGTAAGTCTTAATGTCATGATCATCAAATTTTATTAATATTTCTTGGTCTTTGATTCCCCCATGATTCTCCCGTCCCTGACAAGGACAGCTTTTACTGTCTGGGATCTGTTGATCACAAATGGTACGGAGTACAGCGGCGACTGTGGCCCCGGCTCGCTTCCATCAAGCGTGTACCGGATCTCGGAGTCAGGAAGGTCGGCGCTGATTGTGACCACTTTGTCGTGTGCGGTGTCCGGATGAAATTCTATGTATGGACAGAAAAAGTTCCGGCAAGCCTTGACACCCAGCAAGTCGAGTACCCTGAAATGACGTTCGAGCCGTCTGGTGAAGAAGTCCCAGTCTTTGTCAGCCTCGCTCCAGCCGCTTTCCGCGATCGCGCACATCCTTGGCCACGCCATGTATTCCACCCTTTCTGGAGTCGGCATATATTCAGTCCAGACGCAGCCCTCCACTCCTGTTACGTACCTGCCCTCGTCATTGGTTAGGACTTCCGGAACCGGATCGTAGTCATACACTGTTCTCAGCATTGTCGGTCCGCCCATGGCAAGAGGCTCGCTGTCCGGGTCTCCCTGCCAATAGTCCAGATAGTATTTCGGATGTGGCGCCATCACCGCCTCATGGTGCATTCTGGCGGCCTTGACTCCACCTTCCTCTCCCAGCCATGACATCACTTTCGCTCCGGGAGCAAGTCCGCCTTGAAGAATCTCGTCCCATCCGATGATCTCCCGTCCCTTTGAGTTCACATATTTCCCGATCCTTTGGATGAACCAGCTCTGCAACTCAAACTCGTCCTTGAGTCCAAGGCGCTTTATCAGAGCCTGGCAATGCGGACATTCTTTCCAGCTTGCCTTGGGACATTCATCCCCTCCGATGTGTATCAGCTTTGACGGGAACAAATCCATGACCTCATCCAACACGTCCTGAAGAAACTCAAAAGTCTCTTCTTTGGGGCAATATACCTGACGGAACACTCCCCACCGTGTGGCCGTCTCGTATGTGCTGTCCAGCCCGCAACTGAGTGATGGATAGCATGCTATGGCCGCGAGAGCGTGTCCTGGCATCTCTATCTCCGGGATGATGGTGACATACCTTTGCGCGGCATATTCCACAAGATCACGGACCTGTTCCTGTGTGTAATACCCTCCGTAGGGCTTTCCGTCGTAGATTCCAGAAGCCAAAGAGCCTATGACGGTCTCTTTCCTCCACTGTCCTTTCTCTGTCAGCAACGGGTATTTCTTTATCTCCAGACGCCAACCTTGATCCTCGGTAAGGTGCCAATGGAACCTGTTCACCTTGTGCAGCGCCATCAAGTCGATGTACCTTTTCAGGAAGTCGATGTCGAAGTAATGCAGGCAGCAGTCCAGATGCATTCCACGATAACTGAACCTCGGTGAGTCCTCTATCACGCAGCAAGGAATATCCCAACGCTTCCTTCCGCTTTTTTCACTGGAGAATATCTCCTGAGGAAATAACTGGAACAGGGTCTGAAGTCCGTAGAACGCTCCGGCTCCGTCGCCATATTCGATGACAATCCTGCCGCTTTCGATCCGGAGAGAGTATGCCTCCGTCTTGAGTCCGGTGTTCAGGAAAAAGATTCCTTCTGTCTCGGTCAGGTCCATCGGCTTGGTCTTCAGGGTGTATCCGGAGACTTTGGACAGTCTTTCGTTGAGGAAACCTACGGTGCGCTGAATCTCGGAGTCCTCCTCCAGATAGACCACTGTGCCTTTCCAGAGGGAGAAATGTCCTTCTTCAGCTTGGACATGCGATGGCCAAGGAATGACGCTTATGGAATCATTCTCCGGTTTTTCGTCCGTGCATGCGACAGCGAGCGCCGCGACCAGCGATAGAATCAATCTATTCATAGTCAAAACTTCTTTTCAACTTCTTTTCCCACCTTCTTTCCGTCATGGGTGAATCCTTGCGTCCTCACCGTGGTACCTTTTTCAGGAGTGAATGCGCTCAGGAATATTCTTGAGTCCATGTCCGGCTCGCTACCGTCCGTGGTGTAGCGGATGGCGGCTCCTGGGTAGTCCAGCATCAGATCCGCCCGCTCCGGCCGTGGCAGATTCACACTGTCGTAGTCGAAGATCACATTCCAGTAGGCTTCGGAACAGTTCACCCCTGACATCCCAAGGCGTTTCAACTCTTTCTCCATCCTGACCCTGAAGGACTGCCAGTCCTTGTTCTGCCGCTTGGTCCATCCCACCTCCGACAGCGCGGATGTCCTCGGAAAAGCCCAGTACTCTGCCGTCCTGCTGTCCGGAATATATTCACCCCAGACACAACCCTCGACCCCGATGATGTACTTTGCGCTGAGTTCCGGAAGGGAATCCACCACAGGGAAATAACTGTAGGCTTTCTTAAGAGTAAGAAGCAGTGGCTGCGCTTTTGGTTCCGTCTCTGGATCTTCTTGGTAGTAATTGTAATAGCACCAGCGGTCAGGTGAGAGGATCACTTGGTGTCCTCTCCTGATTCCTTTCGCCGCCGGGGCATGGCCCCTGTACGATTGGGCGATCATCCCGTCCACGGCGCTTCCGTCCAGAATCTCGTCCCAGCCTATCACAGTCTTTCCATGATTCCTCAGGAATGTGCTGACACGGTTCACGAAATAAGACTGTATCTCGTCGTAACTCTTCATGCCTTTCTCTTTCATCAAGTCATGACAGACAGAGCTCTCTTTCCAGGCTTTCTGCGGACATTCGTCTCCTCCGATGTGCCAGTACCTTGAAGGGAACAACGGCAGCATCTCCGTGAATACATCCTCAAGGAATTTGAACGTGAACTCACTCGGACAATATACATCGTCTTTGACACCCCAGCAGGTGGACACTTCATAAGTCTTTGTCGTGTCGCATGACAATTGCGGGTATGCCGCCAGAGCAGCTGTGGAATGCCCCGGAATCTCTATCTCTGGAATGACGGTCACATGTCTGAGCCTTGCATATTCAACAATCTCCTTGATGTCCTTCTGAGTGTAGAATCCGCCTTGTGGCTTCCCGTCAGGGTTCTTCCCGTCATAGTCCGCCGTGAAAGGCCTTTTCGATCCCACTTCGGTGAGCCGAGGATACTTTTTTATCTCAATTCTCCAACCCTGATCCTCCGTCAGATGCCAATGGAACATATTCAGTTTCCGCATCGACATCAGGTCTATGAACTTCTTCACGAATTCCTTAGGATAATAGTACCTTCCGCAGTCCAGCATCATGCCTCTGTAGGCGAACGCCGGTCTGTCGCAGATCTCGCAGCATGGCGCGCTCCATCTGACGCCGGAGACTTTATTCTGTGAATATATTTCCGGAGGAAGCAGTTGAAGGACTGTCTGCAAGGCATAGAACGCACCCGTGGAAGTGGTCGCCTCCAGAAGAACCTCTTTTGATGATATTATTACCTTATACTCTTCATTTCCAAGTCCTTCTACCTTGCGAAGGACAATCCGTCCACCTTTACCGCTTCCTTTGTACAAGTCAATCCCGGCGGCTGTCCTGATTCTGTCGATGAATATCCCCGCGGCCTCGGCGAATCCGCTGTCATCGCTTTCGACTTGGATTGATGTCTTTCCGCTTATGGTGAACTCTCCCGATTTCGGAATCAAGGTTTCAGGAGCGGGAATCACTCCGTAGCCGGCCGCATCCTTAACGGGAGCCTCAGTCTCTGAACAGATCGCATCATCTATGATCTTTCTGACTCCTGCCAGATAGACTGCCGGAGCGGAACAGGAGAGAGGGTACGGGGCCTTGATGTAGATGTGCATCTGCTCGGTCTCATATTCATAACCCTTGCGCACCTTGTAGGCTCTTTCGGACGGAAGATAGGAATTCTGCCCGTTTGTGTAGCCGGCGAAGAAGATCGTCCTGTCAGGGAAATCCTTGCGGATGTCCATTTGGTACTCGCAGAAAGGCTCTCCGTCGCTGAATAAGAACATCACGCCGTCCAGATCCAAGACATGCAGGTGGTAACGTAGCCGGTTTGGAACCGGACCGTTCCTGAACCTTTCCAGAATCTCGCTTTCCCAGTTTCTGACATCCTCTCCGAAAGATGCCGAGACCTTGGAGGAGGTCCTGACGAGCGAATCAGCGTGGTGTCTGACCAGTTCCGCTGTGATCGAATCCTTTTGGTATGGAAGATCCACGGCCTCATTCACAAACCGCATCAACCCTTTTCCCTTTACCTTCGTGAACGACATTCCGGCAAGGGAATCAGCCAACGCTTGCCCGCATTCTTCCGCATAGGCGGCGTCTTGAGGCCCTCTTTCCGGATCCATGTTGCCCGCCGCACCTGTGAGCTGGAACACCTCCCCGCCCCAAAGCCTGGAAAGTATTTCCCCGCATATTCCCGGATAGTCCGAAGACAACGCATGGCTGCCGGGTCCCATGCACACAGGGTGGCACGCCAGATTGACGACCGAGACCATAGGCTTCCCTTCTCTGATGAACCTTGCCACATAGACATCATGATCGACCGGTCCTCCTTTCTCGCATCTGTTGCCGTTGATTCCTGTTCTGGCGCGTCCTGTCTCAAGCTCGAATCTGGTGAAATCCCTGTCCGACGTGATTGTCCTCACGGCGTTGGTCACCAAAGAATCAATCATTCTGAACTTCCACGCTCTGTTCGTACCTCCTGTCCAAGTGCTTGAACCTCCTGATCTTGGTGCGGAATGAGTGTGGATGTTATGGATCAGGATGCGTTCTCTGTCCAGTCCGGACCGCTCAGAGACCAATGTCCGGAGTGTGTCGGTGATCGCTGGAGAAATCTCCATCAGGTCATTGGAAATGACGCATACCTTCCTACCGGAACCGTCCTTGAAGACAAGGCAGTGGGTACGAAGTCTCTGGTGTATGCCATCTGACAGGCCATGCCTTGCGGCGAATCCGGCAAGGACCACATGCTCCCGGGGAGTCGTGGAGATGTCAGCCGAACCATAGTTCATCTTCAGGCGGTTCCCGCCGCAGGCGACAGCCAGCAGGGAGGACGCTATCGCTGCAAGTGCCTTTATCCTCATATTACTTTAACTTCCGTTATTATTCTAATATTCAATTTCATCGAACTCGCATTGGCTATACATTAATAACCAGGATTCTGTACTAATGTGCCATTGGCCTTTGTCATTTCGTTCGCAGGAATAGGCATAAGATAGTTAGGCCATTCTCCGTTCACTTTCCTGAAATGCTTCTGGGTAGGACTGACAGTGAGACGGCAGTCTCCGTAATCAACCCAGTAGTCCTTTCCGAGCCAACGGTACTTGATGCAGGAGCCGTTTACCTGGACCGCGCCGTCTGAATCCTGGCTGGCCTCCTCGAAAATGTCCCTTGTGTTGGCTTTCACGTAGTCCTTCCTTTCGTCCGAGTTCGGCCAATAGTAGCAAGTGTGAGTAAGGCTTTCATCGTAAGGATGTGCCACACGGTAGATGGTGTCGTTCCGGGATCCATTGCGAAGAACCATTGTTCTCATTCCCGCGAACGGAACGTTCTCGTAGAACTGCGCCGTCTTCCATCTTCTCACATCGAAATAGCGGATGGCCTCGAAAGCCAGCTCCACCCTACGCTCGTTCACCAGACGGTCCCAAAGAGCCTCTCCGGATTCCTTGATTTCCGGCATCCGGACGTCGGAACGAGAGCGCACCTTGTTGATGTACTGGCGGCAAAGAGCCTCATTCCCGGTCATGTAGGCACATTCAGCATAGTTCAGGTACATCTCCGCCAGCCTGAACCAAGGGTAAAGCACGGAGCCGGTCTCGGCCTCTGTGATCGGTGAGGTCGGGATGTACCATTTCATCATCTCCAGTCCCATTGTGCTGGTCGCGTCCAGAAGATGTTTGGCTTTCACGCTGTAGGAAGGCTCTTTCTTACCTTCGTCGAAATCGGATTTCTTGACATTGTCATAGTAAAGCGAAAGATCCAGGACATTGTCATGGTAGCCGGAGTTGTCCGTGTTAGGGTAGTTGCAGAACGGTGACGCCACACTTTTGTAGAAACGAGGGTCACGTCCTTTGAACGGATGGTTGACATCGTAGCCTGAACCGTCCTCGAAGATCTTCTTCCCGTTGGTCATCTCATAGTCGAGGGTCATGGCCTGGGTTGGCTGGAACGCTGTCCACCCATTGAAATAAACCACAGAATAGAGCAGTTGCGCTTTCTTCATCGTGTTGTCGCTGGCATCGGCGCTTGAAATGAAATACTTGGCCCAGATGAGCTCCGGTGAGTCAGTGTTCTTCCACACTCCGTCGTAGGTGTCGTCCAATCTATAGGATCCGTCCACATCGGCGCGGTCGATTATCCGTTTCGTGGCATCCAGGGCCCTTTTCCATTTGTCGGCGCTGTACTGACCTCTGAATATTCCACCTTCCGGACGGGCCGGGTCGTTGAACAGCGGAGATGCGGCTACCAGCGTGAGACGGCTTCTGAGAGCCAGAACGATGTCTTTGTTCGCCCTGCCTTTCGTGGCCTTGTCCTTTGCCGGAAGAAGCTCTTCCGCCTTGTCAAGATCCTCCAGAGCGAAGTTGACGCAATCATCGAAGTTGTCCCTTTTCGCATCATAAGTGTCGGTCAGGTCGTAGGCCTTTGTGATGATCGGCACTCCGGCATATCTCTGAATAAGGTTGTAGTACGCCCATGCACGGAGGAAATATACCTCGCCTTTAAGCCTGTTCACATCTTCTTCTGGAATATTCGTACCCTTTTCATCCACATAATTCAGAAAATAGTTCATTCTGTAGATGCGTTCATACGTGCGGTTCCAGATGTTCAGGAATGTGGTTCTTGTGCTGTGTGCCTGGCCGCCTTCGTAGTTGTACATGACGTTGTCCGGGGTCATGTTGCCGGACGCGATGTATCTTGTGCTTGAACCTCCGTACCGGAAGTAACCCTCGTCGGTGATGCATCCGATGTTTCCTTCCTGGAATGGGTCGGGGAGGACTGTGTAGAGAGCGTTGATGTAACTCTCCGCCAAGGCTGTGCTGTTGAACACAGCGTCCTCCGAAAGCTTGTCAAGCGGAGTCTTGTTCAGGAAATCATTGTTGCAGGAGACCAGAAGGATCACTGCGGCGAGTATTACGGTTATCTTTTTCATGGTATTCATGTCTCTTCATTTAGAAAGTAAGTTTCACGCCTGTGTTGAAGATCCGCATCTGCGGATAGGTCTGGTAGGATTCATCGCTGGTCTCTGGATCCACATTCTTAAGACCGGAGAAGGTAAGAAGGTTGTAACCTGCGATGTAGAAGCGCAGACTCTTTATTTTCATTTTGTTGAACAGGATGTTGTCTGGAATGGTGTAGCCGATTTCGACATTCTTCAGTCGAAGGAAGGCTGCGTTGCGGTAGTAGAATGACACTCTGTTCACACCTCCGTTGCTGACCGTGGAACCGATTCTCGGACGGCTTGCGGTCGGGTTGTCCAGAGTCCATGCGTTCAGAGCCGCCTCTCTCTCGATGTTTCCGGAGACCGGATCCGTGAGTGGGGAATAATAGAATCTGGCCCTCGCCTGTCCCTGAAGCAGCAGGGAGAAATCGAGGTTCCTCCATGTGGCGTCGAAGTTCGCTCCGAACACGATCTCGGGCACAGGAGTCAGGTCGCACCTCTTTCTGTCATAGGAAGTGATCTTCCCGTCTCCGTCCAGATCCTCGAACATGAAGTCTCCGAGGGTGGCTCCGGCCATCTGCGGATTGTTCTCAAGGTCTTCCTGGGTGCGGTTGATTCCTTTCACCTGATAGTAAAGTTGGGCCCCCATCGGATGTCCTGTAAGGTTCATGTATTCATGACCTTCGCCCCAAGGTGTCTCGTCCATGAATTTTATGCGGTTGCGGACAAACATGAAGTTTCCGCTCGCATGGTAGATCAGGTCTCCGTTCTTCGATTTTCCCTCATGGTGCAGCTGAAGTTCGAATCCCTTGTTGTCCACGATGCCGATGTTCTCGTCCGGAAGACTGTCCGGAAGACCTGTGTAGTAAGGTATCGAGGCGTTTCTGGTGCAGAGGATGTTCGAACGTTCGGTCTTGAAGAACTCAAGCTCCCATCCTATCAATCCATTCTTTATGCTTCCGTCAAGACCGATGTTCCATGTCTTGGCCACTTCCCATGTGACATTCTTGTTCGGAACCTTCCCTGGGATTATGAAGTTGACGTCCTTGTCATCGAATCTTAGTTTGTATGAGGAGGCGGACGTGTAGCCGTAGGTTGTCATGTACTGGAACGAATCGATCTGATCGTTGCCCTGCTCTCCGTAGGAGGCTCGTATCTTCAGGTTTGTCAGCCAAGGCGCGTTATTCTTGACGAACGGTTCCTCGGAGATTCTCCATCCAGCGGAGACTCCGGGGAAGAAACCCCAGCGTTTGTTCTCAGGGAAGTTCTCCGAACCGTCGAAACGTCCGATGACCTGAAGGAGGTAGCGACTCTTCCAGTCGTAGCCGAGTCTCCCGAACCAGCTTCTTCTGGCCGTCTCTCTCGCATAGCCTTTGATGCTGTACCAATTCTTGTCCGCCGACCCGGCGAAGAACTCGTCAAGGATGTCGGAGTCGTACTTGTTTATTCCCGCGCCCATGTAGTCCAGACGGTAGGATGCCTGCTCGAATCCGGCCAAAGCGCTGACATGGTGTCCGTTGAAGTCCCTGTCGTAGTTGATGTTGGCATTGACGGTGAAGGTGTTGCTGTTCCTTTGATACTCATGAAGCACAGGGGTGCTCCAATAGGAATTAGTCCTTTCCTCGTAGAGCTCCGTCACCTCGTCATAGGTGTAGTATTGCCAGTTCTTCTGCCAGTTCTTCTGGAAGTTCCCGATCACATCGTAGGCCATCGTCCCGCTCACGGACAGTCCCTTTGTGATGGAGCCGAGGTCCCAATTCGCCGTTAAAGTCGTGTTTATGGTGTTGATCGTGGTCCTGTCGTAACCGGTAAGGTCTTGAACCAGAACAGCAGGGTTGGTGCCTCCCCGCAGGTAGCCGTTTGGGAAATATGCCGCCCCGGTAGGTTTCAGCCTCGTTGTGATGTAGAAGATGCCATAGCTGTCGGACGGAAACGCCGAGTAGTTCTTGTGCTGTTGGCGCACGTTGAGATTGAGTCCGAGTTTCAGGGATTTGGTCACTTGGACATCGATGTTTGAACGGACATTGTACTGATCGTACTTTGTGGCGCTCTTCCGGTAGATTCCATCCTGATACTGACCGTTGAATTCCAGAAACCAGGCCACTTTCTCCGCTCCTCCGCTTATGCTCGCGCCATACTTATGCTGCACGGAGACCGGCTTGATGATCTCGTCGAACCAGTTCGTGTTAGGGTAGTTTATCAGGTCGTCACCGTCTATGTAATGTTGGATCTGTGTCTCGTTATACATCGGAGCCGCTCCTGTTATGGCCAGTTCGGCGTTGTATGCCTTTGTGTACTGGATGGCGTCCGCCATCTGGACCAGACGTGTCGGCTGCTGGAGGCCAAGATCGTAGTTGAATGTGACACTGGCCCCTTCGTTGTACTTGCCTCTCTTTGTTGTCACGAGTATGACACCGTTGGCCGACCGCGCCCCATAAATGGCTCCTGACGCGTCCTTCAACACATTGACGCTTTCGATCTCGTCACCGGACAACCTGCTGAATTCCTCATTCGTCCTTGGAACTCCGTCAATCACGATGAGCGGACTGTTGTCTCCAAGAGTGCTTCGGCCTCGGATGAACATGGTCGCGTCATCCTTTCCAGGTTCTCCGGTGCGGTTGCTGACAATCACACCGGAGAGGCGGCCGGCCAGACCTTGCGAGATGTTGACCGAGGAGTTTTTCACAAGTTCGCGGCCAGAGGTCTGGGCCACGGATCCTGTAAGAGTCAGTTTGCTTTGCGTTCCATAGCCGATGACCACGGCATCATCAAGAATCGTGTTTTCCTGCTCCAGAATGAAGTTCACCACGTTTCTTCCGCCTATGGACTGCTCTTGTTCCTTGAAACCGAGAAGGCTGGCCACGAGCACAGCGCCAGAAGGCGCGGTAAGTGAATATTCTCCATTCGCGTCAGTCATTGCGCTCGACGCGGTTGTGGTCGCTATGCCTTTCACATAGACCATGGCGCCGATCTGTGGCTCTCCATCAGTTCCTTTCACCGTTCCTTTGACGGTTACTGTCTTACCGTCTTGATCCGACACTGCGGCTGACGAAGGTTTCGATAAGGAAACTGTCGCCGCGAGAATCAGGACTGTGGTGAGAAAATGCTTGAAAATTACTCTCATATAGCAAATAATTTGTGGTTTACCCGTTAAATTGTGTTTTCCTGTTTTGTGCAAATGTATGTAAATATTTTGTTTTAGAAAATAAATTTGCGAAAAATGTTGTGATTTTTCACTAAAAATATTTCGTTCGAAACTTGAAACGAAACTAATACAACCCTGTGAATTGTATTAATCGAATAAAATACGTATATTGCAGTCATGAATTAAGTAAGCGTTAAAAAATAAGTCGGTAAAGATTTGGCGGTATTTTCGAGGATGGATGTCTTTGTGAGGAAGGAGTGTGCCGGTGGCACATGACTGATGAGGAAAGACATATAGACCGAAAAGACAATCAAAGATTACCAGGTTATTTTTTGAATGTTACTTAACGCTTGATAAACAAACGATAAAATTGTTTCTGGAATAATGGGAGGAATTCGTGAAAGAAGACAATTAATTCTCGACTCGATATTCGATCAAGGTCTTGTCAAGGTTTCGGTCTTGGCCGAGAGGTTCGGTGTGACCCAGACCACGATTAGAAAAGATTTGAATTACCTTGAATCAAAAGGTTTGCTGCACCGGTCGTATGGAAGCGCGATGCCGTCTTCCGCTCCGATAAAGGACATCAGCCTTGGAAAGAAAAAGTTGATAAACTACGATGCCAAGCTTCAGATCGCAAGGGCTGCCGCTGAACTCATTGAGGAGAATGATTCCATTCTCATGGCTTCCGGCTCCACGATCGCGGTTTTCGCCGAGAACCTGAAGCCGAAGGGGCGGCTCAATGTCGTGACGACGGCGGTCAACATCTCGACAATTCTTGGTGAAAACGACCGTATTTCAGTGATGCAGGTAGGAGGCATGTTGTACAGTAACACTTTGTCCGTCTATGGCAACGATGCAATTCAATCAGTGCGGAACATATTCTGTTCCAAATTGTTCTTTGGGATTGACGGCCTTGATGTCATTCATGGAATCACCTGTGCGACAAGGGAGGAGGCGGAACTGACCCAGCAGATGATGCAGTCGGCGGAGAGGAAAATTGTCCTTTGCGATTCCAGCAAGCTCGGGAAGCGCGGTTTCGCCCACATTTCGAAACTGTCGGATGTTGACATCCTGATCACGGATTCCGCCTTGCCGGATGAGACAAAAGGCCTGATAGAGGAACTCGGAGTCCAGGTCATAAGGGCATGACAATCCTTGCTTCCCCATGCTTAACCCGGCCGCCGGGCCTGCCGAAGCGCCCGCCCTTGAACAGTCTGGTCGCTGAGCTTGTCGAAGCGCCCGGCTATTCGTAAATTTGCCGGCGGAATAAACACAACGGAGATATGATAGAACTCGGAATCAAAGGCCGTCAGGATGAGATCGTGACGGAAGAACTTACCGCGAGCCACATCGGCAGCGGAACTGTGAAGGTTTTCGCCACCCCTATGATGATCGCTCTCATGGAGCGTACCAGCAGACTCAGTGTAAAACCTTACCTTGAGGAGGGACAGGAGACTGTCGGAACCAAAGTGGACGTGTCGCATGTCTCATCGACACCTGTAGGACTGAAAGTGTGGTGCGAAAGCGAGGTTGTGGAGATAGACCGCCGCAGAATTGTCTTCAAGGTCGCGGCTTATGACGAAAAAGGGCTCATAGGTGAGGGCACCCATGAGCGCTTTGTGATTGATGTCGCCAAATTTCAGGCCAAGACTGAGGAGAAAAGGAAGTCACAATCTTGTGTAGGTTAATTGGTTGTGATTTAAAGATTTGAGCCTTCCCCTTTGGTTGAAATGTGCTAAAGGGGAAAGTGTTTTTCATTGAATATAAACAGATTATCCTCCACTTGTTTTTCGTAATATGTTTGATTTTTATATCTTTGTGGTTGTACCACAGGATGTGTGACTTTAGAATCAATTAATAGTTCTTACTTTAGTTTATGACTTACAAGGTTTTTATAAGCTATTCCAGAAAAGACGGCAGGATAGCCGACAGGATTTGTGAGGAACTGGATAAGGCTGGCATTACCTATTTTATTGACCGGGAAGCCATTAAAGGCTCAGTGGATTTTCCCGATGTGATTTCGCAGGCTATCGGGGAATCGGAATTGTTTCTTTTTCTGGCCAGCAGGAATTCCTATCAGTCGGTGTTCACCAACAAAGAGATTGTCTATGCTGTCAACAACTGCCCAAACTCCGCGATTCTGCCTTACATCATCGATGACAGTGCTCTTCCCAAGAATCTCGAGTTTCTCCTGAGTGATGTGAACTGGATAACCATTAAGGATTTCCCGATAGAGTCCGGACTTGTCCCGCATGTGACCGCCGTTCTTGACGACCCTAAGATATTATACAATTCCAAAGGCCTGAAACGCCGTAAGATCAGCAGGGTGTTCATGGTCTTTCTTCCGATCGTGACTGTCATCGCGACTCTTGCGCTGGTCCCTTCCATTGTTGACAGACACAGGAAGATGAAGGCTGACGCGGCGGCTGACAAAGACAAGAAGGAATATCTTGCCACGATTGCAAAGTCGGATTCCTTGGTGAGGGTTGTCTGGCAGCTTCGGTCAATGGATGATCCCGAGGCAACGGTCCTGAAGGAGATCGAGTGCCTTAAAAAGGCGTACGAACTGTTGGGTACCTCGGCGGAGATCAGTAAAGCTTATTCCAACTCATCTTATTCATCACTTTTTATCCCGGACATGGTGGCTCCTCGTAAGGTTTCATTGACTTCCAACCTTGACTCGATCTTCGTTTATTGGAAAGATCTGGCGCAGGATTCGTACAGATTGTACAAGTCGGGGATTGCAGAGGAAAGGGATTATGCGGTCAAATTCATCGGTTATGCTTTGGATGCGAAGCCGGACAAGAACCTTGAGGCATTAAGACAACAATTACAATAATATTCAACACTACACATTATGAAAAGATTGTTCCTGCTTATTCTGACCGCACTGGTGTCTTTTTCATTGTTTGCGCAAAGTTCAACTTTTGACGAGAGATATTCAAACGCATTGCGTTACTATGAGTCTCATAAGTACACGCGTGCGATTGAATTGCTGAATTCTTTGATAAAGGTTCGCGGCATCACTCCGGATCAGAAGAGAAAGGTTATCTACCTGAAAGAGAAGTGCGGCAACGCCCTCAAGGCCGAGAAGGTGTTCGTCATCGACGGTGATTCCATCGATGCGGATTTTCAGGGAGGCACGTTTGGATTCAAAGTGACTTCAGGAAAGAATTGGTCTGTCTCGGAGTCTCCGACATGGTGCATGAGTTCGACGACCAATGACAGTCTTTATGTGACCGTGTCAAGAAATGAGGTGACCAATCCGCGTCAGGGCAAGGTGGTGATCACCAACAAGGCCACGACGCAGATAGTGTTCATCAGTCAGGATGCCCGTCCGGAAGCGATGAGGACGGTCCGGATCTCCACCGTGCCGGAGAGGGCTAGAGTGATTTTGGACGGAAAGTCCCTTTCCACGTCTCCATGTGACTTTGTCTTGGGGGCTGGATCGCACACCTTGCGCTTTGAGAAGAGCGGTTATGACACGAAAGACACCACGTTGACTGTCCAGAATGTACTGTCGGACATTCCGGTGGATTTGAAGACACGTCTGAATCCGATCTTTGGAACCGTCAGGTTAAAGGTGGTGCAGGAGGAGGGGTTTGACTTTGACTCCGCTCCGGAGGTGAAGATAAACGGAAGGAGGGTGGATCTGGAGTCCGGGTTCATAAATGACTTCGACGCCGATGAGAGTCTGATGCCTTACTCTGTTTACAAGGATGGGTATATTCCTATAATGCCTGGAACTGTGACGGTGGCTGTGTCAGCACTGGGATTCAAGAGTGAGTCCACATCCATGAAGGTCAACAGAGGCACCAACACTGATGTGGATTTCACGATGAAGGCGATTTGCGGGACCCTGTCTGTCAACGGTAATGACGCATCGGTCGGAGCCGAAATCCTTGTCGATGGAAAACGTGTCGGAGTGATGCCTTCGGGAAAGATCCGCATCAAGGTCGGTGAACACAAAATCTCGTTCCGGAAAGAGGGCTCGGACACCGAGGAGCCTTTCTATGCCGTGAACATCAGAGAGAATCTTGACACATTGCTTGGAGTGACCATGAAGACGTTCGGTCTTTATCGGTTTGTCTCGGAGCCTGACATGGCCAATGTGATTTTGGATGGCAGGTTGATGGGAGTCACTCCGCTTGATTTGAAGTTGCTGGACGGTGAGCACACGGTCAAGATCGAGAAAGAGGGCTATGATTCCTACGAAACCAACATTGTCACGGATCTGACTTCTGGTGTCCATGAGGTCAATGTTCCGATGGAAAAATCCTACCAGTTCAGAATCACGTCTGACGAGGAGAATACCTATGCTACAGTGATAGGTGAGAAAAAGACTTACATCAAGGACGAGCATTTGCCTTATACCTTGAAGCTGCCGTTTAGCGAAACTCCTTACAAACTTGTGGTCAGGCATTCTGACAACAAGCTGGCTTTCAGGAAAAACATAAAATTCAACTCTAAAACCAAGGATCACTACAACGTCAAGACTTGGTCGAGATACAATGTTCAGGCTTTCGGAGGGAATTACTATCTGAATGAGATCTCACTGTTCGATGACGCCGCGTTCAAGAGTTACAGATATGTTGCGGATGCGTCATTGCTGAAATTCAAGTTCTTCAACGGATTTTCGACATCTGTCGTGAAAGGGTCGCTTTATCTGGCTGATGACAAGGACGCCGCGTTGAATATTCCTGAGGAAGGTGATAAAAAAGCGTTGTCACTGACAGGCAATGACAATGTCAACATGCTGTTTTTCCTGGCACCTCTATTCCTGAATGGAGAATTCAGGGTCGGCGGAGGCCTGACAGATTTCATTGACGCTGGCCTTGTGGCCGGATACGCATGGAGTCCAAGGCTTTGCTTCGTCGGGGAATATAGCCACCTTTCCGGTACGGACATTTTTGTGGGTGCGGAGGTGTGCAGCAGACTCCATTCCATCAACTTCAATCTGAAATGTGGAGTCCAGATCTTTAAAGGAGAGGCCAATTACTACCGTAAAGGGCAATCCGGCTCGGGGAACAACGACTCTGACTGGTACCACAAGAGCATTGACAGAAGCCAGTTCGTGGTTTCCGTAGGATTCACGTTGGGAGGCAAGGACTCGAAGGGAAACAATTATTTGAGAGTGTTCTGATAAAATGAGAAACTGTCTTTCAATGACGAACATCTACTTTTGGGCCGCATTGATCGTCAGCGTGCTCTATGTGCTTATGCTTGTCATAATGTATAAGCGCAAGGTTAGAAAACTGTGGATCCCGGTGATTGTCATAGCGGCGCTAAGCTCCGGGATGTACGGATTCATCTACTATGAGATGGGTGTCCGGTCATTGCTTCCTTGGCTTACATTCTCGATAATGAGTGCCGTGAAGATGTTCCTCGGAAGCGTGAACTCCAACTGCCTTTTCAATGTGCTGACAAATCCGGAACTGGTTCGACACTCACAGTTGATCCTTACGATCGCCGCAACATTGTTCCTGTGCTCGGTTGCCACGACATCCTATTTCGTGATGTATGTCCTGTACAGGTTGAGCGAAAGCCGTCTGTGGCTGTGGCATAACAGGAAACTGGCTGGTAAGGGCGCGTCGATAATCTTCGGAACGGATTCAAGGTCAATCGATCTTGCCAGAGACATCGCGTCCAAAGGAACCGAGACGGTCATTCTGGTGGATTTTCCAGACAAGGAGGACGGAGGAGGCTCCGAGTCGTTCAAGTACATATTCAATCTCCGAAGCGATGAACGTGATTGTTCTTCGTCCGTCGGACAGAGTGCCAACATTCATGTTCTCAGGGCAAAAAGGCATTTAAAATATTCTTCCAACGCCAATGCTTTCAAGTACATCGGATTGGAACGTCTTGAAGATTGGGCTTCGGCGCCGGGCAGCAGGATATTCATCCTGTCGGATGACGAGCGTGAAAACCTTGTCTGTCTGGAGAACCTGCTTCGTTCCGACATCGGGATCACTGTCTATTGCCATGCCAGGAGAGGTGGACTTAACTCCCGTTTCTCGATGGCTGTGGAGTCTGATGTACATTTCATAGATTCCGCTTTTCTTATCGGTCAGTCATTGAAGTCAATGCCAGAGTTCGCTCCGGTCAATTATGTCGATGTGGCGGTGGATAAGGACAATAATAAGCTGGGTTATGTCACATCGGCGTTCAACTCAATGATCATCGGGTTCGGCAACGCCGGGCAAGGGGCTTTGAGGTTTCTCTACGAGTTCGGAGCGTTTCCGGACAAGGATGGGAACAAGTCTGGATTCCACTGCGGTGTCATTGACAGGAATATGAATGATTGTCTGGGAGATTTCTTCTACAGGGTTCCTGGATTGAAAGGTTGTGATGAGGTCTCTTTCTTCAACATGACGACAGGGGCGGACTCGTTCCGGGACATGTTTCTTGAGAGGCTTGACGCACTCAACTATGTGGTCGTGGCCTTGGACGACGACAATGAAAGTCTTCGGGTCGGATTGGATTTGCTGGAGACGGCTTTCCGCTACAGAAAGGATGGTGTGAGGAATCTGATCATCGCCGTGCATGTTGAATCCGCCACGGAACATGACAGGAAAATCGTCAGGTTTTACTCTGATGCCTATGGCGATGTCCTCCGTTTGTTCGGAGACGGGCAGAGCATCTGGACTTCGGACAACATTTTCGGCCTCTCGTTCAGGGACGAGGCGATCATGTTCTATGACAACTACCAGAAAGCCACAGAAGGCAAGGAAACCTGGGAGGAGCGTAGGGCCGGTCTGAAGGAAAGAAGGCGCAAGGAGGGAAAGCCTGAGCTTTACGCCATTCTGGAGCTCCAAAGAAAGGAGTTTCAGGACATGTCAAACGCTTGGCATAGGTACACGAAGATGAGTCTGTGCTCTCCTGTTGTCTGGGAGGATCCTAAGGTCGCGGAAGGGATACCGTACAGTTACTCTGCCTCACATTCGGACAGTGGCGAGCCGACATATTCATGTTTAGAGAAACTGGCTGTTTGTGAGCACCTGCGCTACGAGGCTTCACACATCATCAACGGCTACATCCTTGCTCCCGAGAGGAACGAACTTAAAAAGCAGCTAGAGAACCTTGTCCCGTACAATGATCTTTCGGAGTTCATCAAGCACTATGATTGGCTGGTTGTCAAGACTTCACTGATGCTCCAGCGGAAAGGCTGATCTGCTGTGGGGGAGACTGTCTTAAAAGTAAAAGTACCCCCTGCGAGGATTGAAAATTCGTAGTCGCCCCTGTAGTGGGGTACATACTTTTCAACTCTCGCCGAGACTTTTCAGACAGTCTGGGGGGGGCATGGTACCTTATGGAGGGTTATGGCTTGATATTCATGAATATAATAAATACTCCTCCTGCCCATTACAGACAGGAGGAGGTTATTGTTGCTACTTAATATTCAAGTAGTTGGCCTCCACGGCTTCCTTTGCGCCGCCCGCCCTAGCAGTTCATCGCGCCGCAGCAGTGGATGACCTGGCCGGAGACATAGCTGGAGAGGTCGCTGGCGAGGAAGACGGCCACGTTGGCGACATCCTCCGGGGTGCCTCCGCGGCGGAGCGGAATCTGCTTCACCCAGGCGTCACGCACTTCCTCTGAGAGGGCGTTGGTCATGTCCGAGATGATGAATCCAGGGGCGATGCAGTTGGCTCTTATGCCGCGCGGACCCATCTCTTTGGCGATGGACTTGGCCAGACCGATTAGACCGGCCTTGGAAGCCGAGTAGTTGCACTGGCCGGCGTTGCCGGAGACTCCCACGACAGAAGACATGTTGATGATGCTCCCGCCTCTCTGACGGGCCATGATCGGGGTCAGGGCGTGGATGAAATTGAACGCTGACTTGAGGTTTACATTCAGCACGGCGTCCCACTGGGCCTCGCTCATTCTGAGCATGAGCCCGTCCTTGGTGATGCCGGCGTTGTTCACAAGGATGTCAATCCTGCCGAAATCCGCAAGAATCTGGTTCACGACATTGTGAGTCTCCTCGAAGCTCGCGGCGTTGGAGGCGTATGCCTTCACCTTGTGGCCGAAGGCCTCGATGTCCTTGACTGTCTGTTCACCAGCTTCATTGATGACGAGGTCAGTGAAAGCCACATCGGCTCCCTCGGAAGCGAATTTCATGGCGATGGCCTTGCCGATTCCTCTTGCGGCGCCCGTTATGAGGGCTACCTTTCCGTCTAAAAGTCCCATAATATTCAGTTAAATTAAAATTTCCAGTCGGCGCTCTGCCATATTCAGATGGCTTTTGCGCAGGGTGTACGCCGCAAACTTTAGACCACAGACGACGCTTCGGTCATATTCATCTTCCGGCAAACCACCGCAAAAGTAAGCTATCTTGCCACGATGCGCAAATCTTTTGGTCGCTATTTGGTGAAAGAATGGAAGATGTGGCGAAAGGCTCGGATAAAATGGCTATCTTTGCCAAGTTAACACAGCGATGACGGGCGTTGGGATGTTCATGAACCGCCGGCGTGCCGAAGTCGTGGAATCAGTTTTTTAGAAATGAGTGAGATACGCGACCCTCAGCTCTGGGAAAGCGGAGAGCTGAAGATAGAATGGGTAAGGCATCATATGCCTCTGCTTGATGGTCTGGAGAAGGAATTTAAGGAGACCAAGCCGTTCAAGGGGCTGAAAGTGGCTCTTTCCGTGCATCTGGAGGCCAAGACGGCTCATCTTTGCGAGGTGCTGGCCGAAGGCGGTGCGGAGATGTACGTCACCGGGAGCAACCCGCTTTCCACTCAGGACGATGTCGCCGCGGCTCTTGTGCATGAAGGACTGAACGTCTTCGCTGTCCACGGGGCGACTCCCGAGGAATATGAGCACGGCATCAGGCGTGTCATAGAATGCGGCCCGAACATCATCATAGATGACGGCGGAGACCTCGTGACGATGATCCACGGGAACTATCCGGAACTGATTCCGAATGTCATCGGCGGCTGCGAGGAAACCACGACCGGAATCCTCCGTCTGGAGACGATGAACCGTGAAAGGAGGCTGAGATTCCCGATGATGCTTGTGAACAACGCCGCCTGCAAGCATTTCTTCGACAATCGCTACGGCACAGGCCAGTCCGTCTGGGACGGCATCAACAGGACAACCAATCTGATAGTGGCCGGGAAATATGTCGTTGTCGCAGGCTATGGCTGGTGCGGCAAGGGGGTGGCTATGAGAGCCAAGGGTCTCGGTGCGAAAGTAATTGTCACAGAGATTGATCCGATCAAGGCGATGGAGGCCGTGATGGATGGTTTCCAGGTCATGAGCATGGCCCAGGCAGCATCTGAGGGCGACATATTCGTGACCGTCACTGGCTGCGACGATGTCATCACCAAGGAGCATTTCCTTGCGATGAAGGACGGCGCGATCTGCTGCAACGCCGGGCATTTCGACTGCGAGGTGAATGTTGCCCAGCTGAAGGAACTTGCTGTCAGTGAGAAACCTGCGAGACAGAATATTCAGGAATATGATCTCCCTGACGGCCGCAAGGTTTACATCATAGCCGAGGGTAGGCTTGTCAACCTTGCCGCAGGGGACGGACATCCTGCGGAGATTATGGATATGTCGTTCGCGATCCAGGCGTTGAGCGCCAAGTATCTGGCCGACAACAGGATGGTTCTCGCAAGGGATCTTGGAGATATGCTTCACTGCGTGCCTGAGTCCATTGACCGCGAGGTGGCTTTCAGAAAGTTGAGGGACTGGGGAATCACGATCGACACGCTGACCCCGGCGCAGCATAAGTACCTTTACGGAGAATAATCACATAAATGATTGTTAGGGAATTGGTCGGTTGTTTTGTCGGCCTATCCCTTATATTAAAAGTAATATTATGAGGCTATTTCCTATTTACACCTGGACCAAAGGCATCCGGAACTTTGACCATAGAAGGAAGCAGTTTTCCCAGTTACCGTGGGCGCAGGGTGTCCTGTTGCTTTGCTGTGTCGTGGTGGCGATGCTTCTGGCCAATCTTCCGTTCACCAAAGAGTTTTACCATAACTTCCTGGAGACGGACATCTCGTTGAGATTCCAGAGTCCGGGCGGTGAGAGCATCCTGTTTCCTAACGGAATGACGGTCGAGAAGTTCATCAACGACATCCTGATGACGGTCTTCTTCTTTACCGTCGGTCTGGAGATCAGACGCGAGATGAAGAACGGGGAACTGTCCAGCATGAAGAAGGCCATGATGCCCGTGATCGCGGCGTTCGGCGGCGTGGTGGCTCCCGCATTGATCTTCACCGCAGTCAATCATGGCTCGGCGGCCGCTTCCGGCTGGGGTATTCCTACAGCCACTGACATCGCTTTTGCTGTCGGCATCCTGTCCATTCTGGGTGATCGTGTGCCCGTGTCGCTGAAGGTTTTCCTGACCGCGCTGGCCATTGCCGATGACCTCATCGCCATTCTCGTAGTTGCCTTGTTCTATGGAGGCACGATCAACTTCGGGCTTCTGGCCATAGCGTTTGTGCTGATTGCTTTAGTGTTGCTGATGAATAAGTTGGGTGAGAAACGAGGCTGGTTCTATCTGGTTCCGGCCATCGCGATCTGGTCGCTCTTCTACTATGCCGGCATCCACTCCACGATGTCCGGTGTCGTTATGGCGTTCCTCGTGCCGATGACCCCAAGGTTCAACGAGGCCTACTTCCACCGCAAGCGTCTCCAGTACATCCGCAGACTTAATGAATATAATGGGATAGCCTCCACGTCCTCCGAGTTCCCTAACGGTCCGCAGAGGCATTGCCTGAGGAGGTTGTCAGCGATCTCCAGAGACTCCATCGGGATGAGCTACCGTCTTGAGCACGCTCTCGGCCCTTGGGTCAATTTCCTGATAATGCCGATCTTCGCCCTCGCCAACGCAGGAGTGGAGATTCCGGACGTGTCTTATTTCAACGTGTTCCATTTCGATCAGGTTCTCGGCAGCGTCAGTATGGGAATATTCCTTGGCCTTGTCCTTGGAAAGCCTCTGGGAATATCCCTCGCCAGTTTCATCGCCGTCAAGCTTCACGTGGGCGAGATGCCTGCGAAATCCACTTGGCCTATGCTGATAGCGGTGGCCTGTCTTGGAGGTATCGGCTTCACGATGTCCATCTTCGTGGACACCCTGTCGTTCGGTGACCAGACTCCTGAGGTGATGGCCCGCTTGCGTGATATGGGCAAGGTCGCCGTCCTGATGGGCTCCCTCTGCGCCGGCATCCTCGGCAGTGTCCTGATCAACATCATCCACGGCATCGAATCCCGCAAGTCCGTCAAGGCTTAGGGAGTGGAGCCTATTAGATTCTTTATCAATTAGATACTACACTGTCCTCCCTCACGCTTCGGATATGAGGATAGAGGAGTATTTAACTGATTACAAGCACGTTATCCTCCACGACAAAATAATAAGGCTGACCGATTCGGTCAGCCTTTTGTGTCTTGACTTGTTGAGATGACCCTAAAAATTGTCGCAGGGTCATCCTCGGACATTTTTCGGGGTTACTTCTTCGGAGAGTCAAGGAGAGTTCTTATCAACCCTCCCGGGCAACGATTTTGACCGAAAATGTCGCCCGGGAATCCGTCCAGCACTCAGAACAGGGGAACAGGTTCGGTTTGCCAGGATGAGCGGCAGGGATTTTATCTAAGTAACCTTTCTGAAATTCAGACCATCTATATTCCAAGCTCGTCCTTCATCGAGCGGAGGAGGTCGAAGGCTTGGAGCGGGGTGATGTTGTTGAGATCGGCTCCGGCGAGTTTGTCGCGCAGGGATTCGAGCGTAGGGTCGTCCAGCTGGAAGAACGAGAGCTGGAGGCTGCCGTCACTCTCAAGGGTGCCGGCCTTGGTCTGGACAGGCTTCTTGATCTCGCCTTTCCTGGCGCTTACAATGTGCTGGGAATCATTCATCTCCAGGGCCTTCAACGTGTTCTCGGCGCTCTGGATCACCTCTTTAGGCATCCCGGCCATCCTTGCGACGTGGATACCGAAACTGTGCGCAGTCCCGCCCTCCTTGAGCTTGCGCAGGAAGATCACCTGCGAGCCAACCTCCTTCACGGCGATGTGGAAGTTCCGGACCCTTGAATATAGCTCCTCAAGGTCGTTAAGCTCGTGATAGTGAGTGGCGAAGAGTGTTTTGGCGCCGTGACCATATTCATGAATATATTCGACTATCGCGCGGGCGATCGACATTCCGTCGTAGGTCGAGGTTCCTCGCCCGATCTCGTCCAGAAGCACCAGCGAGCGCTCCGACAGGTTGTGAAGGATCATCGAGGTCTCCAGCATTTCGACCATAAAGGTTGATTCTCCTCTGGAGATGTTGTCGGTGGCCCCGACCCTTGTGAAGATCTTGTCGAAGTACCCGATCCGGGCGCTTTCGGCAGGCACGAACGATCCGATCTGGGCCAGCAGCACGATGAGGGCTGTCTGGCGGAGCAATGCCGACTTACCGGCCATGTTCGGACCGGTCAGGATGATGATCTGCTGCTTCTTGTTGTCAAGGAATATGTCGTTGGGAACATATTCCTCTCCAGCCGGCATCAATGTCTCGATGACCGGATGGCGGCCGGCCTTGATGTCAATGGTAAGATCCTTGGTCATCTCCGGACGGTTGTAGTGGTTGTCTCGTGCCAGCTGGGCGAATCCGGCCAGCACGTCCAGGCGGGCTATGATCCGACAGTTGGTCTGAATCGCCGGGATGTTCCTCTGGATCTCGGCGACCAAATCTCCGTAAATCCTTGTCTCAAGGGCGTAGATGCGGTCTTCCGCACTCAGAATCTTTTCTTCATATTCCTTGAGTTCCTTGGTGATGTAACGCTCTGCGTTGACAAGGGTCTGCTTGCGGATCCACTCCGGCGGAACCAGGTCCTTGAAGGAGTTGCGGACCTCGATGTAGTACCCGAAGACATTATTGTAACTTATTTTTAGCGAGGATATTCCTGTCCTTTCGGCCTCGGACTGCTGGAGCTTCAGGAGGTAGTCCTTGCCGCCTGAGGAGATATTCCTCAACTCATCCAGATCAGGATCCACTCCAGGGGCGATGACCTCGCCTTTGCCCACAGCGGCGGCCGGCTCGGCGGTCATCGTCTTCATAATGCGATCAAGCAGCTTCGAGCAGTTTTTCATCTTGCTGATGAGGGAGTCCAACGCCTTGACTCCGTGGTCTTTGCAGAGTGCGGCTATCGGCTCCGTCTGCGAAAGTCCACGACCCAGCTGCATCACCTCCCGGGGTGCGATCCTGCCGGTGGCCGCCCTTGAGATGATCCTCTCAAGGTCCCCGATGTTGCCGATATATTCCTGAACCTTGTCCAGATCCTCGCCGGCTTCAAGGAAGTGCTGCACAACATCGTAGCGGCTGTTCAGCTCCTTGATGTCCATTATCGGCATCGCCAGCCAGCTGCGCAGAAGCCTCGCGCCCATCGGGGACGAGCATTTGTCGATGACGCTGACCAATGACACGCCCTCGCCGCCGACAGAGGAATTGAATATCTCCAAATTCCTCATCGTGAACTTGTCCATCCACACGAACTTCTCCTCGTCGATCCGGGAGATCGAGCATATGTTCTTGAGGCCTGTGTGCTGCGTCTGCTCCAGATAGACCATCAGCGCTCCGGCCGAGCATATCCCCAAAGGGAAACTGTCCACGGCGAAGCCTTTGAGTGACTCGACGCCGAACTGCTTCTTGAGCTTTTCGACGGCGGCATCGTAAACGAACGCCCACTCCTCGATCGTGGATATATAGAGATTGTTTCCGTACTTTTCCTTGACACCTTTATCGTAGCCCCTCTGGACCACGATCTCCTTAGGGTTAAGGGACGCGATCAAGGTTCCGATGTAGTCCAGCGATCCTTGGGCGACTTGGAACGCTCCGGTGGAAACATCCAGAAAGGCGGCTCCGCACTGGTTCTTGTCGAATGTCAGGCCGGCGAGGAAGTTGTTCTCCTTCTGGTCAAGCAGCTGGTCGTTGAAAGCCACTCCAGGCGTAACCAGTTCTGTAACACCTCTTTTGACCAGTTTCTTGGCGAATTTCGGGTCTTCCAGCTGGTCGCAGACGGCCACCTTGTAGCCCGCACGGACAAGTTTCGGAAGATAGACGTCTATGGCGTGGTGCGGGAATCCGGCCATCTCGATGTAGCCCTTGTCCCCGTTGGATTTCTTGGTCTGGACAATGCCAAGGACCTTGCTGACCAGCACCGCGTCATCTGAATAGGATTCGTAGAAGTCACCGACCCTGTAAAGCAGCAGCGCCTCGGGGTGCTGGGCCTTCACAGAGAAAAACTGTTTGATCAGCGGAGTGTCTTCCGGTACCTTATTTTTCGCCATATCAATGCTTTATGTTTGGTAATCATTAAAAAATAACTTGAACAGTTTGTATATCTTTATGGTCTATATTCCTTTTCTCATCAGTCGTGTACCTCCGTACATTCCTTCTTCCAAAAGAAATCTATCCTCATGAATCTGACACAAAAATTAGTTCAACTTATTTTTTAACGCTTACTTAGTAACCTTCAAAAAATAACCTGCATCATCTTAAGAAATCTTAATCTGAGGCAACTTATTTTTTTCATGTTACTTAGTCAAAATAAACTTGCAGACGCAGAATAGCCGCACCTGCAAGTTTACAAATTTACAAAAAACTTATGAATCTGTTTTGATTTTGTTGCCCGTGGGTGTCCGTGGGTGTCTGTGGGTGTCAGACATCCAGCCGGAGGATGTCTCGGGTGAGGCCGATGTATTTTGTCTTGGTCTCGGCGACATGGAAGCCTTCGGCGAGGAAATTGCGCTCGCTCGGGATGTTCTGCGGATCCACTGTGGCGACTATATGCTTGACACCGGTGCTTTTGGCCAGGTCGATGGACCAGCCGATGAAAATGCGCTGGAAACCTCTGCCGCGATATTCATTGTCCACCGCCACGGCGTCGAATGTGAACACTTCGGAAGGGTTGAGGTGAACGTCCGAGGCAAGGCTGCGCTCGCCGTCACGGTTGCTGACTATGACGCTGAAAGCCGCCATCCGGCCATCGGGGGAGAATATTCCTGAAACATAGTCAAGCTGCAGGGATTCAATCAGTTCCTCTCGGCTCAACGGATAGAAGAGATTCTTGTTCTCCATTCCATCAACCACTTTAAGCTGGAGATTTTCCACAGCGCTGAGGCTGTCGAAGCCGAGCCTTTTCATCGTGAAGCCGTCAGGAAGCGCGGAGATGGCTTTGTTGTATTCAGAAGTCCCGTGGTCGAAGAGATAAAGCTTGTTCTGGAGGTACTTCTCCGGGAACATGAACCAGTGACTCGGCACGTGTCTTTGCCAGCCATTCGCTCCGCTGTTCTCCTTCTCGCGGTACTTGATCCAGATCTTGTACAACTCGAAGACCTGCACGTAGGAGGAAGATGTCGGCAGGATGTAGTTCTCCTGGATGTACGGGTTGTTCATGAACAGGAAGAACCTGTAGCCGAACAGGTCGTCCAGATCTTCAATGCTGGCGATGTGGTGGCGGTAGAGAAGATAGAGGTTCTCGAAGAATGTGCAGTACTGTGCGACCTCCACGCTGGAGACATCTTTCCAGCGCTCGTAGCTGTAGTCCCCTTCGAGCTCTCCGTTCTCAAGCACCTCATAAACCTTCATAAGTCGGTCGCTGTCATGGAAGTAGTTGTTCAGATTGATCAGCATCTCGCTGCATGTGACCTCAGATCCGTTCTTCAGCTCGATGGCGATGAATATGGTGCCGACCAGCGTCGCGGCGAGCGAGAATATTCCCACGGTAGCCTCTTCACCAGTGCGGAACGTGTGCACGATCAGCAGACACAGCAGCACCAGAAGGATGGTCGCCAGTATGATCAGAAGCGAAATGCTTGTCTTGTACTTGATTCTTTCCATGCTTTATGAATATCTTGGTGTCTCTTTTCCTGATGCGTGCGGCCCCCTTGTCCCGCACATTCTGCAAACTTATATAAAAATCTGCGATTATTATGCTCGTCACATAAGAAAGAAACAGTTTTTTAGAGGAAATATAGCAATTATCCAAGCAATTCCGAAATCATATTGCAGTTGTTGTCATTGGCTTTCCTGTGCGGACTTTCAGGGGCGGTTCTTTTTCCGTTTTTTCCCATGGAAGCTGTTTTGAATTGTTGAGTCCACTTGAAAAAGTGCCATTTGCCACTTTTTACCCCCGTTGGAAGTACCTGTGTGGCACATATTTTTCAAAAAAAAGACTTTTTCAAGTGGACTCACATATGTAATCCTTAAAAAATAAACTTGGCGATCTTTTTTCGGTCTATATGTCTTTTCTCATCAGTCATGCGCCACCGGCACGCTCCTTCCTCCCAAAGACATCTATCCCCGGAAATACCGCCAAATCTTTACCAACTTATTTTTTAGTGATGTTGAAAAAACAAGTTGCATCAATCCCGAAGTGACAGCCCTGAATATCAATTCACTACACCTTTGAAGTGATGCAGGTTATTATTTTCACTTAACTTAGTAACATTCAAAAAATAACCTGCATCATCTTAAGGAATCTTTTCGGTCTA
>OCLD01000014.1_pt1 | contig 46064 bp, 48 predicted proteins | sample 1495911 | NCBI WGS metagenome assembly OCLD01 (sample SAMN03418271, study PRJEB22391) | human gut metagenome | biome: human-gut; feature: organic feature; material: feces | host: Homo sapiens | place: Tanzania | collected 2013-01
TTATCAGACTTGTCAAGGTACGAGCCTACAAGCGAGTACGTTTCGGCAAGGTTGAGAGAGTGCGCAGCCACTACAGACGTTATTAGGGTGATTTCTGTAGTCAGTCATCACTCTGAGCCGTAAGGCTCTCTGCTTCACCCCCTCGTTTTTTATTGTATCAATCCCCAAACTGTATCAATATATCCTTTGAAACCCCTCATGATACAGCAATATTACATATCACCTTAATCTTTTAGATTAATCTGACACAAAACCTATGATACGGAGGATGATTTAGGATATCCAATTTTGGTAGGGGAATTCTACCAAAAGATGATGGTCATTGAACATATATCCCGATAGGTGGTGCAAAAAAGACAATCTCCAATCTGTAATCTCCTATTATTTCATCGAGGCGGTCTCATACATATAGCCACCAACAGTTAGACACGAAAATTTCCCCGTGATTTTTACATCAAAATAAGAGGCACAAATTTCAAAAGAATGATGCTTCGTTCCGTGAAATGCTGATGACAATGAATACCAATAAAACTTCCATTCTTCATGATATTATGAAGATCTTATCAAAATACTAAACATCTTGTATGATAACTAAAATAATAACTTTGCAGCCGACACAAAACGTTTAACATATTATGAACTGTTCAGACATTCTCATTTTCCTAGTCGGGCTAATAGTATGCTTCATATTCCCTCCATTGTTTTTCATCTTCATCCCAATCTGTATCATATACCTTGTCATGTTCTCTATTCATAACTCTCAAATAGAAAAAGAGAAGAAAAAAACAGAAAAGGATTTAGAGATATTCCTTAAAAACATGTCTACCGACAACATAGCCATAAAGAGGGCTGAAATGGAGGTGTTGGCCAATTCCCTTTTCGCATCTGAAATGGAAAAGGCAAATGCGAAATTCTTCAATGATTTTGTAGATAAGAATGGCTACTTAAATGGCTACAACTATAATATTGACACCTATGATATCCAAAATCAAGACACTATGAATCTACAGGATGCAATTCTCGAAACACTTAAATCGAATGGCAAGCCGATGACTTGCCAAGAAATCGCAGACTCATTAAACTCCTCTAAATTATACACGAGAGAGGATGGAGAAGATATTCCAGCATCACAAGTATCTGCAAGAGTAAACAATTATCCGCTTCTATTCATCAAGGATAAGAGCGTCAAGCCGATGAAAATATCCGCAAGATAAATCATCAGCAATATACTCTTTTCAATTTCACCCGAACAGATTACTGTTAAGATTCCACGGACACATTTCGGATGTTATTATTGTTCCTTTCGGAAGGCCCCTTCTACGGGGTTCTGTGAGGGGTGAGGGTTAAAAGAAACGGACACTGAGCAATCAGTGTCCGTGGTGGTAGCGGGGGGAGGACATTTCACGGGCATTTTCGGGGATTCTTACCCCCAACTGAAAGCCGTCCAGGGCAGGCGAACCGGGGCGTTTGGCGCAAATTTGGCGCACGCCACGGCTCCTTCCGGACGTTTTCCTTCCACCAATATGTTTATCGTTTTGCATTAATCTTTTAATGTTTCCAAAATTTTGTTATGTTTGCAGAAAAGATCTATATGAGAAAGTATTTCGAAATAGACTCAAAAGAGTTTCCTCCCAAACTTGTGGATCTGGCTTATGAAGAGGCGAGGGCCGCACTCAGGAACGACTTCGATGCCATAGCCAAGACCCAGCAGCAGGTTCAGACTTTTTTGGGATGGTATCTGGCTGCCATCGTTTCCCTCATCGGCATCCTTGTCGGAACATTGGCCAGTCAAGAAGGATCATTGCTCGTGATGCTGATGACCGCTTACGGCATAGTGGCATTATCTGTTCCCGCCGCACAGATGTGGTTTGGCGTCCTGTACAATGTCACGGTTTATCCTGAAGGAGGCGAACCGAGTGTGTTGCTATCCGAGGAAGCCTTGGACTGGCTGAACGGATATCCCAAAGGCGAACAGGCACACTTCCGGAAACTTGCATATCTCGTGGACCTTGATGAGAGGCATAAGAAGAATACCGAGCTGAGGAGAAGGATGTGTTCCGCCTATCGGGTCGGGTTGACTATGACCTTAGCCGGAATAGCGTTAGGACTGGTTCTTCTCATCGGCCTGTGCATATTCATCTTTTAACCGGAACATCATTCAACTCCGATGGAGGCGCAGGTGGAGGCAGTGTCGGAACCGGCTGGTTCTTCGGTGAGGATGCCGGGATTTTGCCTGATTGATAATTTTCTTTACTCATAGTCGTTATTGTGTGTTAATCCTAAACTTGGGCTATAGACAAGTTTTATATATACGTTAATTGTTGTAACATCAGGGAAGGTCACGCCGCGAGGTGGGGCCTTTCTTATTGTTTTTCGAGGATGGAGAGGAGACGGTTGATCTGGGCATCCTTTTCCTTGATCTGGGCATCCTTTTCCTTGATCTGGGCATCCTTCTCCTTGATGCGTTCGTCGAGGAGCTCGATCTGGGCTCTCAGGACATCGGGGCTGTCGGAATAATATTGGCGGTTGTCGATTGTATTGCCAATATTATTGTTGCTATTGATAAATCCCTGATTATTGTCGGCAAAATGGTGGAAGCCTGCTCTAAGCATATCCCCCTCCCCTGTCATCAGCCAACCACGATCAATTTCAGGAAATACAGATAAAATCTTATTCGCCATAGCAGGCGAAATAGACTTGGTTTTACCTTTAAGTATGTCATAGATAGCCTGCGGACGGTCAAGGCCAATCCGTTCTGCGAGTTGTTTTGCGTTCAACTTGGTGTATGCCAACACCTTTGCGATCACTTCTGTCATAGACCAAAATAATTTTTTAAGAATATTTCTGTAAAACTTCTTGCTAATACAGATTTTATCTGTATATTTGCCGTGTAAACACAAACGCAATACAAATGCAATACAGCATCAAATGAGCGAAGATAACAATAAAATATTCAGAAAACAAATGAGTTATGAGCGTAGAAGATCGAATGGAAAGGACAACGGTGGGCATCTGGAGGGTGCTTGCGGTGGTGATCGCGGTGGCGTTGATGGTGAACGCGGTGCAGGCGGTTGCGGGGAAGGCGGAGTTCGCGTGGTGGCACCTGCCGACGCTGGGGATAGCGATGAGTTTCGGGGAGATGGGGACCGTAGTCACAAGGCTCGGTGCCGTCGCAAGGCTTTTAAGGTTGAGATGGCGTGGCTGTTCAATCCGGAAAGCAATCCGGACGCGTGGATGTTGAAAGGCAGCACCACAAGGGACAGTGACGGGCATTATCTTCATTTAATATTCATTGGTTATGGAAAAATATGATGTAAACAGGGACAAGTTCATCGATCTGATGGCAAAGCACTATCTGGATGCAGGGGTGAACATTGTCGGGCTTTGGCACAAGGCGCAGATGGGAGAGGACATCAGGCCGCTTGCGAGGAAGTTCATCGCTGATAGACTGGAGCAATGCCTTGCGGCTTGGGAATGCGCGGAAGGAGCTTGGATGCTCGTTGATCCAAGGATGGCGAGGCTGGATCCGGACAAGTGGGACCGGAGAAAGATACTGAAGGATTTTGAGAAAATACTTGAGGAGGATGTTATCGGATGTTGACACATTACATTGTGGAAGGGGTGATGCTGGTCAGCGTGGTCGCGCTGTACTGGTGGGCGTTCAAGGAGGAATTCAAGGATGATGACACATAGGTCTTGGCAAATCCATATTCAACGGCCCTAGGAAGCCGCCATCACGTAGCGCCGTGAGGCGTGAACAATTCCGCGATGCTCCGTGGGGAGCGACTTAAAAGCTAGCAAATAACCTTTTTTGTCGAAAATCATAAGTTAAACTTCCGGTTCGAGTCCGGCGCGGGATCTCAGTTTTATCAATTCAATTACGGCGTTAAGGAGCGTCGGGCGGTGAGAGACCGTATGTTTAGATAGTGTTGAGTTAAGTAAGTTTGACAGCCGGGAAAGACCGGCAACTCCCCGGAAAGGGCAGGATATGGGTCCCTGCCGGCACGTAGGCAGACTTGCGTAGGATGTAAAGCCCAGGAGGGCGGGGTCTGCTCCGAAAGCGTCGCGCGATGTGAGCGGTTCGATTCCGTTCCCGGGGGCGAAATTGGTTAATCAGTAATATTATGAGTTCAATAGCACGAAAGATTCAGAACAGGTTGGCGCGGAAGACGGTCAACCGGATAATCAAATCACCAGCGGTGACGAAGACAGGAGAAGGCAAGAGGTACAGAGTGCAGCGGATACAAGCAATTCACCGCGGCCAGACACTGCGGTGAATTGCTTGAAAAGCAGATAAGACACGACAACTGGACTGATCCGGAATATGTCGGGCAAGGTCATTCGGGAGACTTTCCGGCAAGGGTTAGGATCGCCCGGTTGATGAACTCGGTCTTGTTGCCTTGATAGGAAGAGAGGAACGCGTCAACCTCGGGGGTGGACTGGAAGGTGTAGGACTTTCCGTGTGGCTTGGACTTGCGGCCGGCACCGGAACGGGCACCGCCCCAGGACGCGGACTCGGAAGGAGTAGTTTGTGAAGATGACAGATTTTTGTTTTGCATACAATTTGTGTATTTTTGCAGCACCTACCAAAGGGGAGGCTGATCTCTCAGCCTCCGTTGGCGAACTAGATTGCGATTTCTATCGTGAATCTAAGTTTCCAAATCTTGATCGTAAATCTTGCGGACATACTTTTAAGACTTTGGTAGGTTTTTTCTTACTCCCTTTCAAGCGTTTCAGATTCCTCTTTCGCGGTTCTCCCTGAACCGCAATACAAAGGTACGTATTTATTTTGAATTACACAACTATTTTTCAAGATATTTTCAATTTATTTTGTTGATTTTCAGACAATAAAGGTTATGATTTACGGTTATCTAAGAGTGTCATCAGATGAACAGGATGTCAACAGTCAAAGGCAGGGAGTAGATGCGTTCGCGGCGGCAAAGGGATGGACAATTGAGAAGTATATTTCCGATGAGGGGGTATCTGGAGGAAAGGATCCGGACAAGAGGAATCTGGGGCCGATGCTGAAGAAGATCAAAAAGGGAGACATCATAATCAGCAGCGAGATAAGCAGGCTCGGGCGTGATTTGTATATGGTGATGGACATACTTCACTTTTGTATGGCAAGAGGGGCGACAATCTACACGGTAAAAGACGGATTTACGCTAGGCGACAGCATTCAGAGCAAGGTGCTGGCTTTCGCCTTCGGGCTTTCGGCTGAAATCGAAAGGCAGATGATCAGACAGAGAACCAAAGAGGGGGTGGAATTAAGACGAAAAATGGGCGTGCTGCTGGGAAGGGCTTATGCGGATGGTCCTGTCAGAAAAGCCAAAGTAGATTCCAGAATGATTAAATACAAAGAACTGATTCTGGAAGGCTACAGAGAAGGGATGTCTCAGAGAAAAATGGAAAAATTATTCAAGGTTGACAGAGATACCATCATGAAATATATAATAGACTGGGGTGAGTACAGAGGCGGAGTCGAGGATATGAAGAAGAAAAAAGAGGAAAAGAGGGAAAGGGAAAGAGAAAGAGCCCGGAAGGCATATAATAGTCACAAAAAGCGGGATAACCCGCGAATTTTCGAGATACCGGGAGAGAGAATAAAGGCGTTAATATTGGAAGACAAGACAATTCCTGTCATTGCCCAAGAGTTTCCAGATTACACCTATGACGAGGTCTACGAACGTATAAGCCAAGAAAGGGAACTAAACATACTTTACAGGGCACACGGGCATAAGCGTGCAAAGAAGAATTACGAAAAAGAGAAGTAATATGATGCAGACATTGGGTGATAACAAAGCACTCAAAGAAAAATTCTTCAAGTGCTTCCAGACAGGGATATCAGAGTTCTACGACCCCGTTCCAAGCCTATGGGCGGGCTGCGTGATAATTGACATCGTGAAGTTCGACAAATGGATGCACAAGACGGTGGGCAACTATGAGGATGAAGGCTTATCTCTGTCACAGGCGGTCAGCGAATACTTTGGTGACGAGGCTGCATTGCTGATAGACGAGTTGACCTTGGACTTCATAACGCCAAAGGACGGAATACAAAGGTAAGCATTTATTTTGAATTAAACAATTATTTTTCAAGATATTTTCAATTTATTTTGTTGATTTTCAATGAGTAAAGAGTTTTTATTAGAGACGCTTGGAATCAGGGACACGAGGTTGATTCCAGAGGCTTTGATGGAGGTGCTGTTCGGAGATCCGGCCAACAGACACAAGTTCTACAGGGCTATGCTGGAGGCGAACGACTTTGCGATGGACAGGGAATGGTTCCAGCCCATCTACGAGGCGGAGCTAAGCGAGCGCGGTCAGAAAAAGCAGGACTTTACTCCGGCGGCCGCTTCGCAGCTGTCTGCGATGATCACCGACAACGGTGCACGCAGACAAGGGATTCTGGAGCCGACCGCCGGAAACGGCTCGATGATCATAGCCAAATGGTGGGAACTATGCCGAAAGCGGATTCCGTTCGACTATTACCCGAACGACAATCCGGTCGAGTGTTGGGAACTTTCGGACAGATCGATACCGATACTCCTTTTCAACTTGTCGGTCAGGGGAATGGTTGGGGATGTCTATCACGGGGATGTTCTGGAGCAGCGGGTTATAGCGCATTACCGGCTGATCAACAAGCGGAATGACGCGCTTGGATTTTCGGAAATATTCAAATTATCATAGTCATGAGCACAATTAACGAAGAATACGAGCATTGGTTCAAAAACAAGGAGTATATGGTCAGAGACTCGACGCTGGCAGCGTATGACTTGATGTACAGGAATCATATCAAAAATGATGAGATTGCGAATATGGAAATCAAAAACATACGTTCCAGACATCTTCAGGATATGATAGGTCGGCTCCATCAAACCGGACTTAGCACAAAATCCATAAAGGACATTATAGTCCTTGTCAAAATGATAATGGGATGGTTTTTGGACGGCTTAGATCTCTACCTGCCAAAATTCAATTTACAATATCCTCGCGAAGAAGGCGCAATGAAAGAACTAGAGACATACTCTCCGGAAGAATTGAGACGCCTTGCTGGATACATCATGGAGCATCCGTCCTACGAGGGAATCGCCATCCTGATCACAATGATGACCGGACTACGGATCGGGGAGGTCTGCGGGCTGAAATGGAGGAACGTTGACCCTAAAGAAAAAACGATCACTGTAGATTGCACAATTGCAAGAGTGTATATTCCAAAGACATTCGGCAGCACGGGCGAAAAAAAGTCATACGTTCGGGAAGGGGTACCAAAGACCAGATCCAGCAACCGATGCATCCCCATTACGGCACAGCTCGCAAAGTGTCTCGCGAAAGTAAGGGGAATAATGCCTGACAATTTTTACATCGCAAGCGGAACAGAAAAGTGCACAGAGCCAAGAACCTTTCGGCATCACTTTAATAACCTTTGCAAAAAAGCTGGGGTAAGAATAATCAAATTCCACGGCCTAAGACACTCGTTCGCGACAAATATGATCCGAGGTGGAGCGGACATTGCCAGCGTGTCGAGAATATTGGGGCACTCGGATATATCCACAACTCTGGATATCTATACCCACGCCAGTATGGACTCTAAGAGGGAGGCAATAAAAATCATAAGCAAAGGGCTGAAACTATTAGACTGAAATCAATAATATTCATTTAATATGGCAATCAAAGAGATTTGGGAGACCGCGGGCCAGAAACAGCGGAATGATTTGTTGACGTTGATCGTGATGGACGGGGTGTCGTACCCAACGGCATATTCCTGGTGCAACGGGACGAGGCGGCCTAAGCCGCTCTATCAGGAGAACATCAGGAAGTACGTCAAGGATGTCTTCGGGGTCGAGGAGTCCGTGGAGGAGTTGTTTCCTGAAAAGCGGTAGGCTATGTACGCGGACAAGGATTCAAGAGGCCTGTCCATCTCGGTGTTCGAGATGGACAGGCCGGAATGGTCGGCACTGCGCGGGGCGTGCCAGATGGCCGTGCAGCTTTGGGAGGTCCAGTTGATGGAGTTCGCAGGGCTTGAACCGGCACGGATGCAGACTTGGGAGATCCAGCGCAAATGCCATCTTGAGCAGAACATCGGCATCGCAAGGAAGCTGATTTTCGAGATAGACCAGGCTAACGAGAGAGTGGACGATGATTCCTGCAAAAGGATCTTCGAGAGTGCGGACAATGGCCAGGCCATAGATTTATTTGACTTATGATCCCCGACTATGTAAAAGACCAGATCAAGGAGCGGGACATCGTCTCGATCATCCAGGACGAGGGCGTGGAGCTCAAGCGAGAAGGCAGCCACTACAAATGCTGTTGCCCTTTCCACGGGGAGAAGACTCCTTCGTTCGTGGTGACACCATCAAGGAATATGTACCACTGCTTCGGGTGCGGACGTACCGGCGACGCCATCAGCTTTGTGATGGAGAGGCGCGGGATGACGTTCTACGAGGCGGTGGAGCATCTTGCCGGACGGTTGGGAATCGACTACGAGAAGAAGGAGCCTACACCGGAGGAGAAGGCGGCGGAGTTCAGACGGTCGCAACTGATGACGGTGAACAAGCTGGCCTCCGAGTGGTTCATCCAACGGTACAAGGAATCACCTGGAGCCAAGGAATATGTCCTGAAGAAGCGCGGGATCAAAGCCGAGACCGCCGAGCTGTTCTGCATCGGCTACGCTCCAGAGAAAGGAGGCCTGAAACAGTACCTGACGGGACTTGGATGGAAGGAGGACGTGCTGCTTGCGGCAGGACTGGTCAAGAGGAACGAGGACACCGGGCAGGTCTATGACTCGTTCAGGCACAGGATAATGTTTCCGGTGTTCTGGACAAGCGGCTACATAGCGGGTTTTTCCGGACGGTACATCGGTGACAAGCCGGGCGTTCCCAAGTACCTGAACACCGGGGAGACTGAACTGTACAAGAAGAAGGGAATCCTTTTCGGGTGGCTCCAGGCGAATATGCAGATCTACGCCACGAAGCAGGCTTACCTTGTCGAGGGCAATCTGGACGTATGCCGGTTGCACGAGATCGGGGTGAAGAATGCCGTGGCTCCGTGCGGAACGGCTTTGACTCAGGACCAGATCGACCTGCTGAAATCCAGGGCCGAAAGGGTCACGATCATCGGGGACACAGACAAGGCCGGTATCGAGGCGGTCCAGAAGAACGCCAAGCTGATGACGGAGGCGGGGCTTTCGGTCAGTGTGATGGAGTTGCCGCCGGAGCTTGGCAAGGATGCTGATGAGTTCTTCCGGACACATCAGCACGAATTTGACGAATGCAACCTCCAGAGGACGAACGATTATATTCCTTGGATCTGCAAGAGATGGATGGAAGCGGCCGCTTCGCAGACGGAGAAGGCCGCCGTGATCACCGAGGTCTGCAAGCTGCTGGCCAAGGTGCCGGACCAGAGCACGGCTGATATGTACAGGGAGACCTTCACGAAGGCCTACAAGTTCGGAAGGATCTGGAACCAGGAATATTTCAAGGCCAAGAATGATCAGGAGCGGGCGGAGGCGAAAGAGGACGGAACCAAGGAGATGCTCCAGAACTATGGCTTCTACGTCAAGAACAACTGTTACTATGGGGCTTCAAGATCCGGGAACGATGTGAGGTGGAGCAACTTCACGATGACTCCGATCCTGCACATCCGGGATGAGAAGAACGCAAGGAGAATCTTCACGCTGCGGAACGTCAAGATGCAGGAGGCGGTGGTGAAGCTGAACCAAAGCGAGCTCGTGTCGTTCACGGATTTCAAGACTCGTGTCGAGACGGCCGGGAACTATGTCTGGGAGGCAACGGCCAACGAGCTTACCTCACTGAAGAAGTTCCTCTATGACGGCACGCCTTCGGCTGATGAGATCAAGCAGCTGGGTTGGCAGAAGAAGTGGGGCTTCTATGCCTGGGGCAACGGCGGCCTTGACAACGGCACGTTCAAGCCGGTGGACAAGTACGGAATCATCGACATCAAGGGTCAGAAGTTCTATCTTCCTGGTTGCGCGCTGGACACAAGGGACAACACCCAAGGCTACCAGCTGGCAAGGAAATTTGTCTATACGGAGGCCAACACCATCACGCTGCGGGAATATTCAGAAAAACTCATCACCGTGTTCGGTGACAACGCCAAGGTGGCGCTTTGCTTCCTGTTCGCATCGCTGTTCAAGGACGTCGTGACATCGGTGACGACATCGTTCCCCATTCTGGATCTGTTCGGCCCGAAAGGCACGGGAAAGTCGGAGCTGGGTCATTCGCTGACATCATTCTTTGTAAGCAACAACATCGCGCCGAACATCAACAACACGACCAAGGCGGCTCTTGCCGAGGCGGTGGCGGAGGTGAGCAACGCGGTGGTGCATCTCGATGAATATAAGAACAACCTTGATCTGGAGAAGCGGGAGTTCCTTAAAGGAATATGGGACGGTGCGGGGCGTTCGAGGATGAATATGGACAACGACAAGAGGCGCGAGACCACGGCTGTGGACTGCGGGGTTGTGATGAGCGGTCAGGAGATGCCGACCGCCGACATCGCTCTGTTCAACCGGCTTGTGTTCCTGACATTCAGCAAGACAACGTTCAGCGACCAGGAGAAGAGGAACTACGAGAATCTGAAGCTTATCGAGAAGCGAGGGCTTACGCATCTGACGAACCAGTTGTTGCAGTTGCGCTCCAAGTTCCAGACGGATTTCAGAAGGGTTTGGGATGAGACTTTGTCGGACATGAATGACAGGGTGCGTTCGTACAATGTCGAGGACAGGACACTGAGGAACTGGGCTATCCTGCTGGCGGCCTACCGGGCTTTGAGGACGGACATCGATGTGCCGTTTGACAGCGAGGAGATATTCAAGCTTTGCTGCAAGGGTTGTGTGGATCAGAACCAGAAGACTAAGCAGAACAACGAGCTTTCAGGCTTCTGGGAGATTGTGGAGAATCTGGTGGCATCCGGGCAGGCGTACATCAACATCGACTATAAGCTTTGCGCCGGGGACCGTCCGTTCGCCATCAAGGAGTCGGATGTTCCGTTCGAGCCGAAGCACGGAGTGCGGTACATCTATCTGGCTTTCCAGCGGCTTTCGGCTCTCTATATGAAGGAGGGCAAGGACGTGAACGGCAAGGTGATCCCGAGGGATTCGCTGAAGTACTATCTTGAGCATTCGCCGGAGTTCATAGGTACGGCCAAGTCGATGCGGTTCAAGCTGCTGGAGAACAAGACCTACGTGTCGAGCAATCCGGAGACCGGCAAGAGCCGCGTCACCACGGCGATGGTCTTTGACTATGACGCGCTGAAGGTCAATTACGGAATAGATCTGGACATTTCTACGGACACGTTGGAGATCGGTGACAACCGCACGGCGGCCAGCGCTCCCCCATCGGTCACCGAGCCAGCCGAAGCGGTTGATGCCGAACTTTGGGAGGAGTGATGGAAGACCTGAGGAGATATGTCCTGTATTCCAGGGAGCAGGAGGAGGCGTTCCGGAACAGGTACGCCAATGTGATTGCGGCCAGGCGGCGGGCGTATGTGAAGTGGCTGCGGAGCCTCCCTCTTCTGGAATGGGTTGACTATCTCGTTCAGGTCTCACCACGAGACTACGAGGCTGTCATCGGCCTGATTTGCGTCTGTCATCAGGAACGCCTTGTCAGTATCACCTTCAGCTCCGATTACCGCCGGATCAGACGTGATCCGGACACGGACGAGGAGGTCGAGGCCGTTTTCGGAAAAAAGAAAAAGTAAAAATAATCGCCAAAAATTTGGCAAATGTTAAGAAATTCCTTATCTTTGTAGTGCAATCAAAACAATAACGGTAATGAGATACTCGGAAGTCATAAGGAAGCTGAAGAAAGGCGGATGCTCTTTCCTCTCGCACGGTAAAAACCACGACTGGTGGTTCAGTCCGATAACAGGAATAAAGTTCCAGATACCGCGACACAGCAGCCAAGAAGCGAAAGACCGGACATTGGAGAACATAAGCAAGCAATCGGGGGTGGAACTATAACCCACCCCAATGCTTAACAAATATTTAATTAATAAAATCAGATATGAAGGCAAAGGTTTATATCGCGAGAGGTTCGGACGGAACCTTCGACGCAACAATGGAGTATAACAAAGCGATTCCATTCGGACTTCTCGGTCAAGGCAAGACAGCCAAAGAAGCCATAGAGGACTTTTACAACTCTTATGAGGAGGCAAAGCAGATGCTTGCGGAAGAGGGCAAAGAGTGTCCGGATGTCGATTTTGAGTTCTACAACGACGTTCCCTCTTTCCTCCAACAATATGCGTTTATCCTAACGCTTGCCGGACTGGAGAAAGTAACCGGAGTGAGCCAGACCATTCTTAGCCACTACATCAGCGGCTACAGGCATCCTTCCCCGAAGACCGTGAAGAAAATCGAGGAGGGCATAAAGAACTTCAGCCAAGAACTATCGTCTGTCAAATTCGCGTAATTGTTTGGTAGCATTACTTAGTATGGTGCGGCCCTGGGAGTTTCTTCCAGGGCTTTTCTTTTGGGTAAGGGCCAATGAAGAGGGTTAATCTTCGTCCGCCCTTACGATTTTTATTGGAGGGAAGCGCGTGGAATGGGGTTTTCAAAGGGCCAAAGCGAAAACCATAAGCAAATAGAGTGGATTTGCTTACGATTTTCACCAAGAGGGTGATTTTCGGGGGAAATGGGGAAAATGAGGAAAATCGGAGTGGTTGCGCCAAAATTTGGCACAAATAGAATAACTATTTTCACATATATTCAAATAAAACAAAAGTTTATCTTGTGCTATCTATTGTAGTTCTTCAATAAATTACGTAAATTAGTGAAAAATTATTTTGCTGAGGAAACGAAAAACCCCAACTACACTAACTACACTAACTACACTTGAAGTAAATGAATGAATATTAACGAAATAAGGTGTAGTTGCGGTGTAGTTGAAGAACTACACTCCAACTACATTCAACTACACTTGCGGTGACTCCAACTACACTAACTACACATTTTCGAGGGTCAACTACACCTCGTTTTTGGTTAACTCATTGAAAATCAAACATAGCTTCAAGTGTAGTTGGTGTAGTTGCTGTTTTTGCGAAAAATGTGGCTATAATATTTGATGAACTGTGAAATGCTCGATGTCAAATTGAAAGTGGATTCGCCGATGATGGCGGATTATCTGGCTTACCTGTTCCCGCCTGACAGTCCGGGCGGGCCTCTGAAAGTCTATGCCCGAAACAGCATAGGCAGGCTTCTCGTGGCTCATTGCAAGGTGGCGGAGGGTCCGGTGGCTCTGGAAGGCGACAAGGTCGTGGATCTGGAGTTGCCAAGCGACATCGCCACGGCTCCTATGAGGGATAAGTTCCTTTATTATGACAAGTACAGCACGGTGGCGTTGAATATGGCGATCAACGCCTTCTTTGACATCGAGTTCAAGCAGTACTACCTTGCCGGCTACGAGCTCGGAGTCCAGAAGAAGGACATAGTCACTGCGTTCATCGTGTCGAGGGGATTGTTCAGCGCCGACTATTTCGACGCGCTGCACAAGAGGATCTACAGGCAATCGCAACAGACGCTGGACAAACTGGTGAAGAAACTTATCAACAAGGTGGATTACATCAACAGCAGTATAAACATAAACGGATTGAAAGATGATCAGAATCATTGACTCATTGCAGGCCCAGAGCCTTGACAGACAGGATGGAGTCTGGCATAAACTTGCGCTCGTTCCAGGAACCGCCACCATCGAGCGGTCAGAGAAGACGGAGGATGCCGGAAGGCTGGCCACCGTCAAGATCAACGCCACGCTTTCGGAGTCCTCGGAGATTATGAGGGACAACCTTATATTAAAGGTAGGATTCTGCCACGGGGACGATGAGACTTACGGCACCGAGGACTTGCCTCTTGCCTTCGAGGTCAACGAAACCAACACCTTGAAGCTGTCCAGCTCGTATCAATTCCCTGTCTTTTAGCGTGTCCTTTCCTTACGGGTGTCTCGCTGGTATCTTTGCGTAAACATTGATTAACAAGATGAAAGCAGACACATTCCAACTGGCAAGGGACATCGTTCAGGGAAAGTGGCTGGTCTCCAATCCGGAGCAGCTGCTTCCTATCGCTCGTGCTTTCCTCAGCAAGACTCCGGTTGAGATGGAGGTGAAGTCGGCGGTGGTCTCCACCGTGGCCGATTCCGGAGCACAAGCCGGGAAAGCTAAGAGTGTCGCCATTGTTCCGCTTCACGGCACGATGACCAAGTACGACACCTGCGAAAGTTACGGGACAACGTTCATAGCAAACAAACTCCGGGAGATGGCCGATGACGACAATGTCATCGGTCTCGTTCTGGACATAGACTCCCCTGGCGGAAGCTGTTCGGCCATTCCTCCGATGCTTGAGGCGATCGGTTACGCCCGATCCAAAGGAAAGCCGGTCTATGTCCACGCCGACTGTTGCGCTTCTGCCGCCTACTGGGTGGCTTCACAATGCGATGCTATCTATATGGACAACGATCTCTCAGAGGTCGGCTCCATCGGTGCGATGGCTGTCTTCGTTGACAATTCAGCAACCAACCCATCAAACGGGGAAAGGACTTTAGTAGTCTACGCCGATGAGTCCTCAGAGAAGAACAGGGCCTATAGGGAAGCTTTGGCCGGAAACTACGAGGCTGTCAAAGCCGAACTCAAACCGTTGGTGGAGCAATTCCAGAATGCGGTCGTGGCCGGAAGGCCGAATATTCAGAAAGAGGAGAAAGGAGTTCTGAGCGGCGCGATGTTCGGCACCGCTGAGGCGTTGCGCCTGAATATGGCCGATGCCAAGAAGACCCTTTCCGAGACCATCGAGGCGGTCTTCGCACTCACAAGCGTTTAACCAATCTTTTTCATAATGGATAAGAAAACTCTCAACAATTCCAAGATGGGCCGGCTTGTGGCCCGTCTCTTCGGCAAGAGCGAGCTTGACGTCAAGGACGGCAAGGTTTCCCTTTCCGATCAGGAGCGGCAGAAGGTTCTGGAGAACTACGGCCAGGATTTTCTCGACAAACTGGAAAGCATCAACCTCGATGAGGAGGGTGATGCCGTGACCCTTTTCAACGCCGCCGTGGCCGCCAAGACAGATGAGGCCACCAAGGCACTTAAAGAGCAGGTGAAGAAGCTTCAGAAGGACGTTGTCTCATTGGCTTCCGAGCCGGAGCCTAAGCCGGTTGCCACGGCAGTTCCTGCGTCCAAGGAGGCCAAGGTCTTTGCCATCAATATGGCAGCGGCACACAACAAGATCGTGAAGGAAGCCCTTGATTCCGTCAATCCGTATGCTTTCGCGGCGATGGATGACGCTTCCATCGACATCAAGGATCTCAACACCGAGTTCTCGATGGTGATGCCTCCTAAGATGAAGTTGGAGCTCCTTAACAAGAGGATCTACAACGGATTCGATGACGCCAAGCATATGACCCGCATCCAGTCCAACACGGACTACATCGCAAGCGCGGCCATCATGTCCGAGGTCTCACAGCAGTTCACACCGAAATGGACTCCTAAGGGAGCGGCCAAGTTCACTCCGATCAGGATTCCTTATCGCCGTCACAAGCTGAACGTGCTGATCCAGCCGGCCGATGTGCTCAAGAGCTGGCTGCTCTATCTCTACGAGCAGGGCAAGACTATGGCGGATATGCCTATCACCCGCTACATCATCGAGAACCACATCCTGCCTAAGGTGCTGGATGACATCACCATCTCGATGATCGCAAAGGGTAAGTTCATCGATGCTGGCGTTGTCGCTGACGGTGACGCGGGCAAGGCCGCCAAGAACTCTATGGACGGTTTCGAGACCATCCTTGTGGAGGGCAAGTCCGACGAGAAATGCAAGATCAACTACTACAAGGCGGCAGCCGACCCGATGGCGATGTCGGACTCCGAGCTCCTCGCCTACATCGACGGCTTCGTGGACAGCATCTCCGGACTGTTCGCCCACATCGTGACCATCCACTGCTCCGAGCAGTTGCTGACACGCTACAAGAGGGCTGACTTCGCCGTGAACGGCAAGTACACCGGATTCGAGAATGACGGAAGCATCCGTTTCACGAACTTCCATCTCGTGCCTCTCAAGTCAATGTACAACTCCCCTATCATCTTCGCGACTCCAAAGGAGAACTTCGTGGAGCTGGTTGACCTCTCAAAGGCGGAGAACTGCATCGTCAAGATCGAGGAGCAGAACTACGATGTGAAGGTGTTCGGTGAATATTCCCTCTCAACGGGATTCAAGATCGCCGAGGCTGTCTATGCCGCTGTTCCGGACGGCTACACTCCGGTCGAGAGCATCGTTTCCGATGTTCCGGACACCGACAAGTGGGAGAACGGAAAGAAGGCTGCTGACAGCACCCAGGGTCAGGGCACGGAGACGAACCCGGATCAAGGTCAGGGCGGTGCATAACCAAATAACAACCACGAATTATGGCTTACGTTAAATCATCAATTCCAAGACCTGGTGACGGCGCTGGTTGCGCCGCCACCAGAAAATCACAGATCATCCTCGTAGATGTGGAGGATGTCGCCAGCGAACCGGCAAGAGAGGTTGGCAACTGCGTTGTAACTGGAGACCTCACATTGAAGACCGGCGCAAAGGCAATCTCCATCTATGCCACGGCTTCCACGATTCAGGTCACCGAGGAACTTTCCGGAGATCCGGACGCCGAGGGAATCAAGACCGGAATCGTGTTCGACCATCCGGGCAACTCGGTGGCCATCAAGAATTTCATCGAGGCCTTCAAGAACCGTGGCGTGATCGCCATCGTGCAGGAGTGCGACGGAACAACCGCTGGCCGTCCTCAGATTATGGGACGTGTCTGCAACCCGCTCAGGTTGTCTCTTGAGACCAAGATGGACGGTGAGGCAACCAAGAGGACTCTTACCTGGAAGCAGGCGTTGCCTGACAAGTTCCTGGCCGGTGAATATGCCGGAGAGATGCCGGAGATCGCCGAGGACGCCACAAGCGCGACCGGAGGAGCTTAGCGGATGTCTAAGATCGACACAAAAGCCGTCAAAGGCAAGGTTGCGGGCAACCCTGTAAGCGGCGGAACGAATCTGGTTGTCTGTGCCTACGAGGGCACGGACGGCCAGTTGTCCAAAGTCTGGGAGAAGATGACAGGTGTCAAGCCTGTTGTCATCACGGTTGAACCGGACGCTGACATCCGTGACATTCTTGCCGGAATCATCGCCGACAACAATATCTCCGATGATTTCATCCTCGTGCCGGCCAACTGCGTTCCTTGCGCCAAGATCTCCATCGGAGAACTGGCCACACCGCTTGTGTTCCTTGACGTTCAAGGCAACAAGGTTTTCAGCGAAAGGCTGCCGAAACCGTTCTCCAAGGAGAAACTGGTGGAGATGCTTCCGGCGCAAGACCATACAGCGGAGGAGTTCCTGAAGGACTACTTCAAGAAGAATCTCCATAGACCAATCGAGGCCGGATTCCGGTTCGGCAACATCGTGACTCCGGTCTATCGCGCGAATCCTTGCGAACATCTTGTCATCGAGGCGTTCGTCCGCAAGAAGTTCGTGTTCGCCACTCCTCAAGGCTATGCGGCCATCACACATCTGATTGACCAGTACCTGCTGAATGAGTAACGAGATTGACAGATGGATATGTTCGGGAGCCGAGGTCATTGAAGGACTTCGGCTCTTGAGCATATACGCGCCCAACAAGTGGCTCGACGCTCTTGTCAGGAAAGCGCCGAAGGAATATTCACACCTCCTGAAGAAAGCTTTGCTTCCGTTCGCCACAGAGGTTCCGTTCTCGCAGACATTGACGAAAGGCGGGCGGTTCCGGGAAGACTGGCCGTTCCTCTCCGAACCTGATTGCCCGACCGAACTGAAGGCCCTTGCCGCGGATATGATCACATCGTGGCACAACTATGTCAACGCCCACGAGGATCTGTTCAAATGCACCACTCCGGAAGAGTGCTTCGAGGCCGCGGAAAAAACGGTAAGAAATTTTTATCAAAATTCAGTTTCCCGCACTGAATTTCAATACTACAAGGAGCATCACCGGATTCTTGGCAAACATCCGATTTTCGCCTTGTCAAGGAAGATGGATGAACTTCGGCGGATGCCGGTCACAACCCTGATTCAGAAAAGGCGCAACGTTCAGGATTCCATCTGGCGGGCTGAGCGTGAAATCAAGAAAGGCGACCGCCCGGATCTGAAAGTGTCAAGGGAGGATAGGCTTGCCCGCCTGCGTATGACCCTTAATGAAATCAACCGAATGATTAAAGAATATGAAGGAACTGACAACCGAACTTCTCGATGATCTTTCATCCCTTGCGGCCATCGGCTGGACTGATGCAGAACTGGCCGGATTCCTTGACATCACAGAAAGGCAATTGGATGTCATCTTGGCTGATCCCGTCACGATAGATGATCAGCGGATCAGCAACGCCATCAAACGCGGCCAGCTGGAGAAGAGGGCCAAGATCGAACTTGCCGTCGTGCGTGGAGCTATGGGTGGCGACGCCGACTCCATCGAGCAGTTCCGCGACATCGTCCGGGACAAAAGTTTCACCATCTCAAAGCTGGATCTGTTCGGCGGTGCCGAGAAAGAAGGCGCGTTCGAGAAGATTCAGGAATATATTGCTTCCGGATCAAAGGGCAACCTTTCCGACAAGGAACAGATCTACATAGACCTGCTGACGCTGATATATTCATTGGACGGCCAGTATGGCAAAAGGAGGACGATCAAGTTCCTGACCAGCGCCCCTTTCGGCATTCCCTACCAACGGGCCGCGGACATATATTCAGAAGCCGTGGAACTCTTCTACTGCAACCGCAAGGTCTCCAAGGAGGCGATGCGCAACAAGATGGCGGATCAGTTCGACACACTCTATGTCGCCGCGAGGGACGCCGCCAAGACATCGAAGGACTATGCCGTGGCCGCTGACATCCTTGCCAACAAGGCTCGTGCCCTCCAGCTGGACAAAGATGATCCGGCCAAGCTTCCGGCTGAAATCTACCAGCCGATGTTCCGTCTGCTTTCCGCAACGCCAGAATCCATCGGACTTCCGGCAGCCAACCGTGATGAGCTGGAAAGGCAGATTGACACCGTGGTCGCTCCGGAGTCCGTCAAGAGACGGCTCAGGACCGATGCAGGCATCGTTGATCTCGACATCGTAAAATACCTTGAGGATGCAAAGGAAGAGAGTTAAACCTGAATCCACACAAGCCGCCTCCGTCCAGTACCAGAACCCTTTCGCCCAGATCGTGTCGCTGGCCGGCGCCTGTCAGAACCTCAATGTCGTGGGGCGTGGCGGAGCCAAGACAACCGACATCCAGGCCGAAAGACTGCTGGATGTCATCTATGATATGCCAGGAGCGCCCGTCGTCTGGGTGGCCGACACGTTCACGAACCTGAACGCCAACATCCTCCCTTCTGTTCTGGAGGGGCTGGAACGAAAAGGACTCCGTGAGGGTGTCCACTATGTCATCGAGAAGGAGCCGCCCACCTTTACAGATGCGGAAAAGGCTGGTCTCCCGGACTGGCTTAAGCCCCATTTCTGGAAACCGTTCAACAAACTGGTCTCCTACAAGCGAACCATCATCTTCTACACCGGCACCAACATCCGGTTCGGCTCCCTTGACCGCCCGGCCACCCTTGCCGGAGCCTCCTACGTCTTTGTCTTCGGAGATGAGGTGAAATATTTCCGGGAAGACAAGATCTCCAACCTGCTGAAGGCAGTCCGTGGCTACAGGCAGGAATATGGTCACAGTGTCTTCTACCGAGGATTCAGTTTCACCACCGATATGCCGGACACCACGCACATCGGGGAATATGACTGGATCCTGAAATATGCCCACAATATGGACATCCCGGCCATCGTGCTTGTGCTGAAAGCCGGTCTGGTCTATAACGAGTGTCTCCACGAGGCGGCAGCCGCAAAAGACAAATGGCTGAAGACGCACAGCAACGAGGATCTGAACATCTATCGGAGCAAATGTCGTGTGGCCGAACAATGGAAGGCGCGATGGACGGAACTGAGGATGCGGAAGGAAGCCAGGACGTTTTTTATGCTGGCATCATCCTACATCAATGTGGACATTCTCACTGAGCAGTGGTTCGGGGATGCCATCTCGGGTAAGCTGCCTGACCTGAACACGGCCATCCTGTCGATGCGTCCGTCCCTGGAATCCGGCGACCGCTTCTACACATCCCTTGCCGAACGCCACTTCTACTACGACGGCACGGATGAGGATGCCTATGACGGTTTCGGGCTGCTGGATAGGGAGGATTGCAGGGTGCTGAAATATCTCGATATCGACAAGCCATTGATGGCGGGAGTGGACTTCGGGAATATGTGTTCGATGTCCATCGCCCAGAACGACATCGAGAAGGGTCGCGCGTGCATACGTGTGGTGAAGTTCCTCTACACTTTGGCTCCAGAATATGTCCCTGACCTCGGAGAGAAGTTCCGCGCTTTCTTCGCTCCGATGAGGAGCAGAACCCTTATGCTGTACTATGACCGCGCCGGCAACGCCTACAAGTCGGTGGGAGAGGATCAGGTCAGCAAACTCAAGAAGTCCATCGAGTACGATGGGAACGGTCGCCGCACTGGTTGGACGGTGCAGCTGATGTCCATCAACCAGGGCAACATCGGCCAGCCGGAGGAATACTCGTTCATGCAGGAGATCATGAGCGAGCGGAACCCGAGACTGCCGGTGATCCGCATAGACGCCTACGCCGCCAAGAATCTCAAGCTGTCGCTGGAGAGGGCGAGGACTGCTGTGCGGAATGGTGTCGTGTTCAAGGACAAGAGAAGCGAGAAGCTGCCTGTCGAGCAGCTGCCTACCGAGTCCACCAATCCGTCGGACTCGTTCAAGTACCTCGTGATGACCAGGCATCTTCGCGGCCTGGCAAGCGGGAAGACGATGCTGCCGTCCGCGGCTGTCGATCCGAAGGCGGTCGGAAAGAGTAGCCGCTGACACACCCGTGCGCCATATATCACCCCGGAACGGAATCGCAATTGCGATTCCTCGGCAGGGCGGCCCGGGGTCTTCTTCGACCGAAAAAGGCACCGTTTCGCGCCCTCAGGACGCAAAGTACTGTACTTCACTCATTTGACGGGAAAATATTCATAAAAGAGTGTCTGTCTGCTGTGATTTCAACGGTTTCCGCTGTCGTTTTGGGCTTCAGCGCGCGCTTCAACAGAAGCCCCGGCCACCATGTTCCGGTTGTCCGGACGCACCCGGCGGCCTTCTCCGATGTCCTTTATCCAGGCGTGGCTGACGCTAACTTTGTGATATGAACGTATATGAAGCACTGGCCGAGATGAGGCGACTGTCCGAGGAAGACAGGAGCTTCAGTTTCTCGTTCATGTCCTACAATCCATCGAAAGGCACGTCCGACGGCATCGTCTACGTCCACCGCGGGATCCTGCGGCACAGGGAGATGAAGGAACACAACAGGAACGCAGATCTCATCGAGGGGTACATGGATCTGGAGACCGGAGAGCCGCGGCGTTTCTACCAGCCGCTTCTGATGACATTCAACGGACAAAAACTGATACTAGTATGAGCAGAATCGAGAAGATATCCGACCACACGTCCGTCCTGCGGCTGAACGACGGACGGGCTTTCGCGCTTTCCAACAGGGTGGACAACAGCCTTGACTCCGTGTTCTGGATGGCACAGCAGAGGAACTGGGAGCAGCTGCCCCAGACCGTCTGCGGACAGAAGATCGTGCCGTTCGGCCACGACAACAACCTCCCCGTCCACCTTCGGGACATCCTTGACGAGAACAATCTCGGACCGGGAATCCTTGAGAGGCAGATGGGGCTCCTCTACGGGCAGGGCGTGTTCCTTAACCGGCTGGCTTACCAGGAGGGGAACATCGTGCATCACTGGGAGGAGGACAGGGAGATCCAGGCGTGGCTGGACAGCTGGGACTATGTCAGCTACATCAAGGGATGTATGACCGACTATCTGCACCTGAAAGGATTCTTCGACGCCAAGTACCTTGAGAAAGGCAGGAGAATAGGCAGGGAGCCACGGATCGCCTATCTTGAGCATATTCCATCCAAGAACGCAAGGCTGGAGTGGACGGACAGCCGGGAGATCAAGGATGTCAGGCACATCGTCGTGGGGGACTTCGAGCATTCCTGCGTCGGTACCGGCGTGAGGGTCTATCCGGTCTATGACAGGAGGAATCCGGGGCGGTTCGGAGCCTCGGCTTCGTACAACCACACATATTCATTCGCAAGGGATTTCTACGCCGTGCCTCAGTACTGGGGAGCGCTGCGCTGGATTGTCAAGGGTTCCGAGGTCCCGACCATATTCAAATACGTCACGGACAACGGCATCAACCTCGCCTATCTGGTGAAGGCTCCTAAGGAGTACTGGGAGGAGAGGCGCGACCGTCTGAGGATGGCAAACCCGACGTGGGATGACACCAGGATCGAGAACGAGATAAGCACCCTGACTGATGAGCTCCTGCGCCAGATGCAGGACGTGCTGAGCGGAAAGGAGAACGCTGGAAAGTTCTTCTACTCGCTGGACATGCCTTCGGAGAGCGGAACAGGGCGGGTGTCCTGGTCCGTGGAGGCCATCGACCAGAAGATGAAGGATTTCGTGGAGGCGCAGCTGAAGATCTCGGAGGCCTCGGCATCGGCGATCACCTCGGGGATGGGTCTTCACCCGTCGTTGTCGAACGTGATGGTGAACGGCAAGCTGGCATCAGGATCGGAACTGTTGTACGCCTTCAAGCTGTTCCTGCTTTCGGACACGGAGATCGCCTCGCAGACGATTCTGGAGCCGGTCAACCAGGCGATAGCGTTCAATTTCCCGGGCAAGGGACTGAAACTTGGGTTCTTCCACAGGCAGTTGTCGGCGGAGGATGCCCTTACTTCCTCGGCCAGGATTAAAAATCAGTGATTATGATGGATTTGTTCAACAGAAATCGGGACGGTTCCAAGGAACTTGAGGATCTGACCGGCCAATGGTACGCTTCTTCTCCTTTCAGGCTGATCGAGACGGAGATCCGGTTCGCCACCGATGAGGTGGCGCGGCTTGTGAGTCCGGAGGTGGTCAAGGAGGCCGCGGAGGCTTACGATGAGGATGAGAAACCGGAGCTTGTGGCCGCTGTGAGGCTTCCGGTGGCGTGTCTTGCGTTGATGCGTTACGCCAAGCTTTCATCCGTGTCACACGAATCGACCGGACGGAAGGTCAAGATCGATGACAATGAGAGAAGTCCTTACGAATGGCAGATAGACAGGGATGACAGGGCGATGAGGGAGCGGTATTTCAGGGCTCTGGACGCTTTGTACACCTACTTGGAGACTTCCGGCAACGAGAACTGGAAGACTTCGGCCAAGAGGACGATGACGGGCGAATCCATTGTCAGGAATATTCAGGAGTTCGAGGCTGTCTATCCCGTCGATGGAAGTTACTATGTCTATTATCTGCTCCAGGCGCTTGTGATCGAGCGGCAAAGGGCGGTGATAGGGCCGTTCGCGGGGGATAAGTGGGCTTCCATAGCCGACGGCTCGGCTGACGAAAGGGTGCTTTCGCTGGCCAGAAGGGCGGCCATTCTCAGCGCGGTGATCGTGGCAGGGACGAGATGGAGCCTTGAGGTGTTCCCTATCGAGATCGCAAGGCGGTTCTCCCCTACCTATCAGGGGAACAGGTCCAACCGTGTGGCCACGATGGATGAGATTGACTGGTACGTCGGCAATCTGAAAAGTGAGGTCAAGGACGCTTTGACGGATTTGTCGGCGCTGATCAACGAAGAGAAGGTGGACCCTAAGCTTTTGCCTGTGAATGACAGGAGGAACAAATTCTTTACCACCGAGTGATGAACACGATTGAGGTTTTCGAGACCGGTAAGGTCGTGCAGGTGCCTGGTTCGTGGAGTGAGATGACTCCGAAACAGGTGCGTGGGGTGTTCCGGATCTTCGAGTGGTGCCTTAGGCACGGGAAATCTCCGTTGGACTTTAATGTGAGGGTGCTTTGGATGCTGCTTGGGGTACGGAGGACTGTCAAGGGATGGTTCACGGACATATTCAATGGCGATCAGGGGTCTTTGAGGGATGAGAATGTCTATCAGATGTGCGAGAGGTTCCTCGGATTCCTTTTTTCGGAGGAGTCGGCTGCGCTGACGTTTGATTCGGTCGCGAATCCGATGCCGGTGGTCCGGTCTGGGCTTGTGAGGCTATACGGTCCGGGGGAACTGCTCCAGGATCTGACGTTCGGGGAGTTCAGGCACGCCTCGGCGGCTCTGAACAGGTTCTTCAGGAGCCACGAAACAGATGATCTGGATGAGTGCATCGCCTTTTTGTACCGTGTGCGGTCAGGAAAGGCCAACCGCGCTGGCCGTATGGTTCCCGATGTGGACCAGCGGAATGCGAGGGTGCATATTCGCAGAGCGTCGAGGTTGAAGGGATGGCGGAAGAACCTTGTGATGATGTGGTTCTCGGCTTGCTTGAAGTACCTCCAGACTGGTGTTCTGGAGATTGACGGGGAGGAGATAGATCTGTCGAGGCTTTTCGCCGGGGATGACAAGCCTTCCGGTGTCAGCTTCGGGTGGAATGACCTTCTGGTCGAGGTGGCCAAGGAGAACACGCTTGGCAACATTGACAGGGTGGATGAGGAGCCGTTGTTCTCGGTGTTGTCGATTATGTGGCATAACTATAAGGAAAGAAAGAGAAATGAGCAGATTATCAAGGCTTCAAAGGCTCACTGAGTATCTTGCGGGGTTGAAGATCCATTCCTGCTGGTGCTGTGGGCACATAGATCCGATTTGCACGACCGCGCAGGCTGACGCCACTTCCAAGCTGGCGCATCTTTCGGGTGTGCAGGTTCTCGTGGCGCGTCCGGAGGTGCATCAGCGCGGGGATTCGGACTCGTTCCGGGAAGAGTTGGGGACGGTAATCTTCGTGTTGGAGAAGGGGCTTGGGCTGGACAAGACGGAGGAATCGGAGAATGAGCAGTATTCACGGCTTCTGGAGATCGCGGATCTGATCCTGGCCTATATCGCCGAGGAGACCTCAAGCCAGAACTGCCGTCTTGTGACGGGTTTGGCGTTGGCTTCGGTGGATGTGGTTCCAGAGGCGAGCGTCTTCGGCGGCTGGAGCGGGTACAGCATCGAACTATCATTTGAGTGATGGATGTCAGGGCGCGTTTCGTTAGTGAGATCCTTCAGGATGAGGGACAGAGGCTTCTGAGGAATCAGGGCAAGGCCATCGAGGCAAGGGTCAAGAAGCGTTCCGGGCGGCTGGAGTCGTCCAGGAGTGTTTCTGTGACCGGCGGCAGCGGCGCTTCGGGGACTTTGACGTTCGTCCACGTGGCCTACGAGCGCTTCCTGGACATGAAGCGCCTCCAGCGAGGAGACCAGTCCGTCAAGAGCAACCGCAGGATCCACAACCGCTATGTCTTCGGCGCTTTCGCCTCCATCGCCGAACGGCTGATGAACGAGTTCACGGAGGATGCCGTCGCCCGGATAAAGGCGGCGGATCAGGGCAAACAATAAATAATTATCTATATGGCTAAAAGAATTACGGATGAGGATCTTCGGCTGAACCTGATTGTCAACGGGGATGGCGGCAGGAAGGAGATGCTTGCGCTGGACAGGCAGATGAAGGATTTGCAGAGTTCGACCAAAAGGACCAGGACTGAACTCAAGAATCTTGAGAAAGCCGGCAAGACCGGCTCACAGGAACACCAGAACCTGACGAAGACCCTGAAAGACCAGGAGAAGACCCTGACGGAATGCCGGGAAAAATATAACAAACTCAGGGATGCCATTTCCCTTGAGAACAAGACGCTGGCCGAACTCCGCAACCATCTGAAACTGACGCAGACGGCTCTTAGCAAGGCCGTTCCCGGGACGGAGAACTGGAAGAAGCTTAATGCCGAGGTCCAGCAGACCAAGGCAAGGCTTAAAGAGCTTACCTCACAGTCCGGGCAGACCAAGGGTGCGCTTGAGAAATTGTCAAGCGTCAAGGCCGGAGCTTTGGCGGCATTCGCAGCTATCGCCGGGGCAGTCAGAGGCGTGGCAAGGGCGTTCCAGAAGATAGTGGACTTCGAGCAGGCCAACGTCAACCTCTCCACTATCATCGGCAAGAACGTCAAGGACATCGAGGCGCTGACATATTCGGCGATGGAGCTTGGACGGACCACTGAATACACCGCCTCGCAGGTCACGCTGCTCCAGACAGAACTCGCGAAGCTGGGTTTCAAGGAGGGTGCGATCATGCAGATGCAGGAGTCCGTCCTGCACTTCGCCACGGCCATCGGGACCACCCTACCGGAAGCGGCGGCGATGGCGGGAGCGACACTGAGGATGTTCGGGCTTGACTCCAAAGACACCGCCGACACCCTCGGGGTGCTGGTGCAGGGAGCCAACAACAGCGCGCTGAGCTTCTCCTACTACCAGACAGCGATGGCCACGGTCGGACCGGTGGCGAAGACATTCGGTTTCTCGCTCAGGGACACGGTCGCCCTGCTCGGCACACTGGCCAACGCTGGGTTTGACGCTTCTTCCGCGGCCACTGCCACAAGGAACATCCTGCTTAACCTCGCGGACTCAAGCGGCAAGCTGGCGGTGGCCTTAGGCAAGCCTGTAAGCACATTCCCTGAACTGATGTCCGGGCTGAGACAGCTGAAGGCACTGGGAGTTGACCTTAACACCACGTTGGAACTGACCGACAAAAGGTCTGTCTCCGCCTTCAACACGTTCCTTGACGGAGCGGACGCAGCTTTGGCTCTGAGGGATTCGCTTGAGGATGTCAATGGCGTGCTGAAGAATACAGCCGAGGAAAGGATCAACACGGTCGAGGGTTCCGTCAAACTGCTCCAGTCCGCATGGGAGGGGCTGATCCTCTCGTTCAAGGAGTCCGCCGGACCGATCAAGAGCGTGATTGACTGGCTGACCCGAATGGTGGAGGGGCTGACGGAGCTGATCAATCTTGGAGGCCGGCAGGGATTCTTCTCCGAATATTCACAGGCCTTGGCTGAAATCAACCCCGAGACGGATCTGGGGCCGGGGGTTACGATGGAGAGCTACATCGCATCCACCCGGGAGCAGTTGAAGAAAGAGGCAGAGGCCGCCAAGGCGAAGGCTGATTCGCAGAATGGGTTCGGAAGATGGTGGAGCGGCTCTGGCGACGCCGCGGAACTGGCAGCGAACAGACTCGAAGGATTCGACCTCGCCGCCGCCCAGTACCTGAACGTGTCCGGTGGCGGAGCCGCCTCCTCTTCCTCCCCGTCGGGATCAACACCGCCATCAAACCCACCAAGCCTCCAAAATCCGCAAAAAAACAAATCCCTCTGGTCATTGAGCAATGACGAGGCGTTCCTGACGGCCAAGGCGGAACTGACAAGGCAGTACAATGAGAAGGAGATTGCTTCGCAGGGGGAATATGACGATAGGATTTATGAGCTGGAGGTGGCTACATTGACGGCGCGGCTGGCGGCTCATAAGGAGAAGGGGACGGAAAGGGCCAAGATCGAGAATGAGTTGCAGGATAAGATCAAGAAACATTCGGAGGATGCGTTGAAGAAGCAGCAGGAGAACGAGAAGAAGGCGGCGGATCTGGCCAAGGAGGGAACGGCGATCATCAACGAGGCGGAGACGGACAAGACCAAGGCGGCTATGGCCGGTGAAGAGGCTCGGTACCAGACCGAACTCAAGAAGTTCAAGGAGACGCAGGTGCTGTACGAGAATCAGGCTGCGGTGTTGGAGGCTATTGAGAAGAAGCACCAGAATAAGCTATCAAAGATAGCACAAGATGGTTTTGACAGGCGCATTGCTACAATGGAAAGCGGCTACAAAGTTGATCGAGCTTCCATAACCGCAGACTATTCAACACAAATAGCGGCAGAACGCCCAAACTCCAGCAAGGCCGCCACTAAAACGAAAGAGCGTGATTATGCTCTTCTGGAACTGGATTTGAAACACCTTGAAGAGCTCAAAGCAGAGCTGGAAAAGATAACTGCTGATAAAAACGCTCTTGGTATCAAACTATCCCAAGAAGATCTTGCCAAGTACAACCTAAAACTTGAAGAGACTAAGGCCAAGATCAACGAGTTGACCGTCTCAAAGGCCAAAAGCGATGGTGGATTCTTCTCCGGTACTGGAAAAGGGAGCCTGTTTGGTGTGTCGCAAGAGGAATGGAACACTTTTTTTGCGAACATCGATACCGGCAAAAATAAAGCGGAAAATCTTGCAACAGCTCTAAATGCTGTTGGAGGACTATCGCAGGAAGGCTTCCAGCTGGCAAGCAAGGCGATCGAGCTTACCAACGCCAAGGAAAACAAGGCGTTCAACGAGTACAAGAAGAACAACGAGAAGAAAAAGAAGGATCTGAAATCCAGATATGATGCCGGATTGGTGTCACAGGAGCAGTACAACGCGAGGGTCGAGGAGATGGAAGCAGAGGAAGAGGCAAAGCGCGAGGAGATGGAGATCAAACAAGCAAAGAGGACGAAAGCGCTCAATCTGGTGCAGTCCATCATCAACACGGCTTTGTCGGTCACCAAGACCTTGGCGCAATGGGGCTGGCCAGCCGGTGCGGCTCCTGCCGCTATCGTTGCCGCTTTCGGAGCGGCGCAGACTGCATTGATCGCGGCGCAACCGATAGGTGCGGAGGAGGGCGGCTTCGTGAACACTCGCCGGGCTCAGGACGGAAAGGCCTTCAAGGCGCGGCTCTCACCTGACAAGAGAGGCTTCGTCTCCTCCCCTACCGTGCTTGTGGGTGAGAACGGCGGTGAATATGTGATCCCGGCTGACGGACTGAGCAATCCGACATTGCTGCCGTTCGTGGCGACGATGGAGGAGGCTCGAAAGGCTGGAACGTTGAAGAGCCTGAACTTCGAGGCGGTCTATCCTGTGGGAGCCGCTATCGGCCGGGAAAGCGGTGGGTTTACGAACACTTCGACAGGCTCAGTGACTGGAAGCGGCTCGGTGTCCGGAGGGAATGTCGCTTCGACAAGGTCAGCGACCGATGAGAAGTTGCTGGAGGCTATCGAACTGCTGAACAAAAGGCTCTCCGTTCCGATCAAGGCTGATGTGTCGATGCTGGGGAAGAACGGGATCATCGAGCAGACGGAGAAGTACAACAGGGCGAAACGCCGGAGTACCTACGGCAGGTAGCGAAAGTTTTTCTGCATTTTTTTCGCAAAACTCTTGGAAATTGAAAAACGAAGTTGTATATTTGTAATGAACTACATATCTAATGGCATCTTTAGCGGTCAAGTTTTTATCCGTTATCGATGCTAACATATTAATAAAGGGATATTTTTGCCCTCCGTATGGTCGTCACAGGCGAAAGCGGTGACTGTATCTGGCCGCAAGGCTTTTGGATATGTAGTTCAGACCTTTAGCGGAGGGCTTTTTTAATTACAATTAGTCATGAACTACACTAATTCAAACAACGCGGCTACTGCCGCTGAAAGCCACAAGATCGGGGCTGACTCTTTCATCATCGAGACCAGGATTGAACTGTTCCGGATCGCCGACCGGTTCTCCGAGTGGGAGAAGCGGATGTGCGAGAGCAAGGAACTTCTGATGGACGGAAGGCTCGACAATGAGATCAGGACGATGAACACCGCCTTCTACCAGCTGGACGAGGCTCTGAGGAGGATCATGAACGAGGAGCTGGAGTTCGACATCCTCCGCCACGGCACCGTTACGGAGTGATTTTTGCAAGGATTTGTCTGACAATTAATTCTGAATGAGTATGAGAAGGTTAATCATTGCTGTTGCTATAATGCTGATAGGGTTCGGCGGGACTTGCTTCGGAAGGAAGCTGGCAGATCCGGACACGCTGGCGTTCAAGAAGACATATTCGATGCCAGAAAAGAACATTGATGAAATCCGAGAGGCCGTAAGAGAATGGCCACAAAAGAATATTGGGTTGGAATATTCGCGTTCCAGTCTGGATTGGACAACAAAAAGTTTTCGAGGCCGGTACTTCGATGTTCTTTTCGGCAAAACAAGAGGTGATTTGTTCGGAGATGTAATTCTTGTCTTCCGTGATGGGAGTTTTGATCTGGTATTCAAGAACATTTCAGCGCAATGGCGAAATAATTTTGTAACCTGCATGTCAACCAACGATGACAAGTTCAACCGTACTTGGTTCTGGAGAGCCAGCCGCAGCAAGAAGATTCTCAACAATGTAAGGATTCGTGCAGATGAGATATTCAAGATGATCACCGCCTCGATGGACGAGTACCTCAAGGTCGGCCCGCCGGTGGAACTGAAGAAACTCTGACAATCCCGCCGTCCCATACAGCCGCCTCAAGGCGGCTGTCTTTGTTCAGCAAGCCCCACCGAACAAAGTGAAAATCAGCGGAAAGTGTTGGAATTTTGGTCTAAAGTTTGTTCCTTTGTAAACACAAATGATATGCAAACGAAATACACGGAAATCCATGAGGCTTGGGAAAGATGACATATTGGTGATCAAGGCGGTTCTGCTCTACATCCTTACGCATAGTGAGGATGGTAAGAGGGACATCTACAGCCTTGTCAAGGCGGCTTACTATGCGCAGCAGAACCACCTTGCGCGGTATGGCACTCCCCTCTTCAAGGACTGCATCTGCGCTTTGCCGTTCGGGCCGGTACCGTCCAACATCTACAATATTCTGAAAATGGCACGTGGCGATTCTCGTGTGCTCGACTACCATAAGGCAGATGACATGCATCTGGCTTCGGATGCCATAGCTTTCGAGAATGAGAGATTTTCAGCGAAAGAGAGACCCGACATGGATTTTCTTTCCCTGTCTGACATAGAATGTCTGAACTACGGAATCAGCAAAGTTGCCGGGATGTCCTTCAGTCAGATCATGGATGACACGCACGGGCAGGAGTGGAGCCGCGCTTTCAACAGTGGCACTTCCCTCAAGGAGATGGACATCATGAATATATCCAAGGAAGGAAACGCCTCTGATGATGCGTTGCAGTACCTGAAGGACTTTCTTGATACTGAATGGTTTGCCAGATCATGATGGAACTGGGAGCATTTCCTGACAAACTCAGGAAGCAGGCGATTGGGATCGGTCAGGTTCTGAAAATGGAGATGTTTCCGGAGGACAGGGTTAAGCCCAAGCAAGGGAAGGACTCCAAACCGAAAAGATTTGTTATCATAGGACAGACTGATGATGGTGGTGTGCTGGCCGCCCTTTTGGTGAACACGCGGATCAATGAAAGCATGTTTGCCCAGATCGCACCATATCAGCATTTGGTCAAAGTTGCGGACAATGATTACCTTGATCACGACAGCTATGTGGATTGCTACACAGTGAGGGAGTTCAGTAGCGAAAGGGTTCTGGAAAGCGCTGAATATCTTGGACATATAAAGGAAGAAGACCTGAAAGAGTGTCTTGACCACGTCCGACAATCCCCGGCCATCAAGCCTTATGTGCTGAAAAAATTCAAATTAGAAGAGTAATCTTGTTGTCCTTTGTGGCCGCCTGAGGGCGGCTATTTTTGTGCCATAAATGGGGAATTTATGGTTAGGATACTGACAAAGGACTACACGGAACTGGATCTTACGAAGGGGTTCGAGTTCCAGATCGAGATGGAGAACCCGATGCTGGACGAGGAGCATATCCCTTCAGCTTTCAGCACGCAGATCTCGTTCCCGCCGTCGCCGGTGAACAGGAAGGTGTTCGGCTACACTCCGGCGATGTTCCTGGCTCCGAACGTAAAGAGGCTGGAGGCCTCGGTGTGGATCGGCGGCGTGCCTTTCATGACCGGCGCGCTGGTGTACGACGGCATCGAGGACGGATGTCTGATGTACACGTTCACGGAGAAAGTGGTGGAACTGGAGGGGAAGATCTGGGAGAAGAGCATCCTGGAGTTCGACACGGGTTCCATCCCAAGCACCCTCTCGAAGTTTTCTACGCCGCTGCTTATTAACAAGACAAATGTTGCCGTACAGCCATATTCGGTGATCAGTAGAATTCCCGTATCAGGAGAGCCAGGTTCAGCAGGCGCTACCACAGGGCAACTAACTGAAGACGATTACCTCTACAGGAAGAAGTTTTATAATTATTACAATGCGTCAGAGAGTTTTACCTATAATACCTTCATTCCGGCTATTCCATTGAGGGTCATCCTGGCAGGATGCTCGGTAAATGTTCCTAACGACATGCTACTCCGGAACGGATGGGCTGAACTATCCATTCTTGGTAGATACCACGAATTCTTGTTTGATGACGTGGTGAAGCCAAACAGGTGGCGTGACGTGGCAACATCGGGAACAAGGCCACCGTCAACCGGAAAGCCCACAAGGCGAGGATCTTCTACTCCAGGAAACAATAAGATCACTGATTTGGCCTCGTTCCTTCCAGACCTCTCTTTCGCTGAGTTGATTAAAGGTCTTTGTTCGATGTTCTGTTCGACCATATTCAACGACGGCGGAAAAGTCAGAATGATAGAGAATAAAGATGTTCTTGGCTATCCTGTCGAGGATTGGGAAGAAAAAATAGAGGACGATTATTCTTCTTCGGAAGAGAAAGCCCTATCTTATAAGTTCGGCTATGGCGACGATGGAATCTCCTATGACACAACTAAGCTAACCCAAAATCTGGAAGACGGTCGAGTAGAAAGAATCCAAGAGGGCAATGTGGACGGCATACTGGCGCACTTTACGTCAAGTGATGATTATTCGGTGGTCTTCGACGAGGCTACTGGTGATGTCTATTCTGGCCGCAAATATGACGGAGTCGTAAGGAGACAATATAACCCAAACAATGGCGTGATCGTTCCTGTAACGGAAATAGCGTATGAATGCGACTTGCTTTACAAAGGGGCAAATCCTGTGGAAAACCATGTGGAAGGCGCAGACACATTTGACAATAGCACCGAATTTATGACAGCGGGCTGCGTGCCGGAAAAATTATTCATTTCCGACACAACTTTTCCACGGAGCATGGCGGCTATAATTGAACCGAACGATGTTGGAAAAGAGCGTGACAACAAGGTCTACATTGGGGTGTCATTTGAGGATCAGTTTTTTAGTAATGGCATATTCGCCCCTATCTCAAAGGCAGACTCTCCGTTTGTTGGAACCGAAGACCTTACTCCCGGCGGTCTCTGGGAAGAATACCACGAGGCATTCGCCCAGTGGCTGGGAAAGACGAGGCAGAGGGTGGCCGTGGACGTGAACCTCACGCCTGTCGAGCTGCACAACTTCAGGCTGTACAGGCCTGTGTACTTCAGGGGGAGGAAATGGATCGTGGCGAAGCTCTCGGTAACGGTGGCGGCGGGTTCGGACAGGGTCTCCACCAGAGGCGAGTTCATCGAAATCTGATGTCCTTTCCCAAGGATGTCACATGTGGTAATTTTGCCATAGACAAGGGACTCTACGCCCCGGATAACGGAAGTAATGGAATTTACAGGTAACATACAGTTCGCGGACGAAAGCTCCTGGCTGACGCTGACAACGGAATCGGATGACACGGTGACAATCTCCGTCAGGCTCAACACCTTTGTCCCCAATCAGGATGTCATGAGTTTTGAGGTGACTCCAAACTCTGGCATAGTACGGTTGCCGGCGGGGGAAATACTCAGGGTTCTGAGAGGCAACGGCGTCGGGATGATTACAGGAGTATTCGCAGCCACGCAAGGCACGTCGTATTGCTCGTACAGTTTCAGTGTGCTGCCTTGCCGGATGTTCGCCTACAAGTCGCTTGCCGCGACCATATTCACGACAAGGCCGGAAAAATCTCCTGTCTATGTCGGAGCCGAAGACAGACTCTGGTTCTACAGGATAGCGGGCGATGTCTCAACCTATGTCAGATTTAACTATCTTGCCGGAGGCTCATCCAGCAACTACGAGCTCAGTCCCACGTATAGCTATAATCTGAAATATTATGACCTTGACATTTCCGCTGACACGATGCTGGCGATCGCTTCCGCAAAGGGATTGGACGTGCCAAACATAGTGTCCTATGATGTTTGGATAGAATGTTCCGGAAGCAAGTCAACGGTATATTCTTTCGTCATCAAGAGGATGCGGTTGCCGCTGAAGACGTACAAGTTCCTTGGGCGGCGCGGAACGTATGAATATATTCATGCGACAGGTAATTTCAGCCGCTCGATAGAGTCGGAGACTCAGGTGTTCGTGACTTCAGGGATAGAGCAGGAGCTGGAGAATGACTATTCGAAGACCTTCGAGCAGAACTCAGGGCTCATCGAGAGTGTCGGGATGAACGGGTACTGGCTTGATTTCCTCGCCGCAAAGAAGAGGTACATCATCGAGAAGGACGGAGCTGGACGTGAGATCATCGTGGACGAGTTCAAGACTTCGCTGACGGATCGATCCGTCGGAAGCCTGACGTTCAGGTGGCATTACGCCAACCCTAACAACACTGTCATTGACAAAGTGGACATCGACATCACAGGTCTTGGCATCCTCGGGCCGTCCACTGTGAACGACGTAAGCAACACGGCGCAGTTCCAGGTGACATATTCACCGTCGAACACGACACAGCGAGGAATAATCTGGAGTGTGGTGAGCGGTTCGGACTATGCGTCCATCGATGAGAAAGGGCAGCTTACTGTCAAGGGGGGTGCGAACGGTTCTACGGTCAAGATCCGGGCGACAAGCAAGGACAATTCAAGCGTCTATGCGGAGAAATCAGTCACTGTCACCTACAAGATCGCTTCAGTGAGCGTCACCGGTGTGAGTCTGAGCAAGTCCGTGCTATCCCTCGCTGTCGGCGAATCGGAAACATTGGTGGCCACAGTAGTGCCGGAAAGAGCGACCGACCGGTCGGTGACATGGGAGTCATCAAAAAAGAATGTCGCCACGGTCAACCAAAACGGTACAGTGAAGGCGGTTGCCGCCGGTTCGGCAGTCATAAGGGTCAGAACCAACGACGGCGGATTCACGGCAAGATGCAATCTCACCGTAGCCGCCGTGGTGAATGAATATACCCTGACAGTGAACTGCGCGACACCGGGAGCCACCGTGAAGGTTCTTGAATATGTCGCGGGGCAATCGTCCATAGCTGACGCTGTGACTTACACGGAGCCAATGACGTTCAGGGCGAACACCACTGTCAAAGTGTGGGCTTACAAGAATGGGATGATCGGCTCCGGAATGCAGACAATAGTGATGGATTCAAACAAGACCGTTACGGTGGCCTGCAAGACGATTCCGACATGGAATCTGGCGGCGGGGTCTTCCGCTGACTCTGGCGGGATCGGTCTCCCTTACACGGTGTCCGATCCCGACTCTGTGGGCTGGAGACTGGTGTCTGACGTGGACTGGATCTCGGTTGACTCGGATGTTGTCATCTATGTCAACCCGAATACGTCCTCAGACAGCAGGACAGGTCATGTGAAGCTGATCTGCGATGCCGTCGAAACCGATTACGTCGCGGCCACCTGCGAGATCACCCAATCGGCGGCCGCGGAAACCCCGAAAGCAGACCCGTCCTGGAATTTGCCTACCACATGGACCATCAACGCAGACGGGAGCAATGATCCATCTATCCAAGTCACAGACAACGACAATGTTGGCTGGAAAGTGGAGTACCCTGACTGGATGGAAGCAGAAGGAGGAATAGATTCCGGGACGGGCAGCGGAACAGTCTCGTTCCAAATCGTTGCCAACACCGGTGCGGAACGGTCTGGAAACATAACGCTGAAGAGCACCGGCGGCAACACAACCTACGCCGTATGCAGCGTATCACAGAAAGCGGCGGCATCGCAGGAACCGTCAATCACATTCTCCATGAACAGTGCCACGGTTAAGGCCACGCTCACTGTTTTGACGAATCCGATGTCCTGCCAAAACCTTACAGGTTTGAATGCGACGGTGTCCGGAGGACTCTCGGCGGCTGCGGCCTCCATCGAATCCTCCTCGGTTAAGGTTACCTTCGCGCAGAACACCACTTCCTCCGAGCGCGTAGGGACGGTCACGGTAACGGGAACCAGAACGGACGGCAAGGGAACATATTCGAAGTCGTTCACGATTGTGCAGTCGGCGGCAAGGGCCGCCACATGGTCCCTCCCGGCGACGCAAGCATTTGAGGCGGGTGGCGACGGAGTGACTTTCAAGATAACGGACAAAGACAGCGTCGGCTGGAGACTGACGCTTCCGGACTGGTGCCTTGTCAGCGACGGGATTACCGAGGGGTCCGGCGACCGCGACACCGACCTGGTTGCAAGGGCAAATGACACCGGCTCTTCAAGAACCGGTACTGTACAGTTGGTAAGCACTGATGGGAATACTGTCTATGCTACTTGTACCGTAACTCAGGAATCCAAGATCCTGCCTTCTTGGGATGTTCCTTCTACATTCCACTTCGACAGCATAGGTCAGAGTGATCTATCTCCGTCAGGCTTAGACTTGAACATCACTGATTCAGACAATGTGGGTTGGACTATTGAGGGGCCTTCTTACGTGACCGCGGGTTCAACAGAGGATAACTCACTACCAATAAGCGGTACAGGTGATAAGAGTATATCCCTGACACCTGGCAATAACTTATCTACTTCAGAGAGAACCTTTGATCTAGTTCTTAAAGCCACCACTGGAGCTGTGATGTCAACTTGCCGTTGTACACAGGATGCTTCAGAATCAGGTGTCACCTGGGATCTCCCGTCTTCACTGACATTTGAGGGAGGTAGCGACGGAGCGATTTTCACGATAACGGACAAAGACAGCGTCGGCTGGAGACTGACGCTTCCGGACTGGTGCCTTGTCAGCGACGGGATTACCGAGGGGTCCGGCGACCGCGACACCGACCTGGTTGCAAGGGCAAATGACACCGGCTCTTCAAGAACCGGTACTGTACAATTGGTAAGCACCGATGGGAATACTGTCTATGCTACTTGTACCGTAACTCAGGAGGCAGATACTTCCAGTAATCTCGCCACCGCGCTGACGCTCGACCCCTCGGAGGAACGATAACCAAGAACTCAAACATTAGACATTAATGAATATGAACAATCATTGCGCATACAACGAAAAAAACGACATTTTCCATGTCGTCAGGGGGAATGACTTCCCTATCAGGATCTGCCTTTGGTCGAAAGGACTGACGTTTGGCCAAGACAGAGCCTACGAATTGGAGGACTGCTCCGAAATAATGGCGAAGGTGGTAGGTTCCGACAGGAAAGTCGCCGTCAAAGCACGGTTTGTCACAACCAACGAGATCAGAGGACTCGTTGAAACCGGATCTCTCCCGATAGGCGACTATGGGGTGGAAGTCGTTTTCGTCAATGGCGCCGGCATCAAAAAGAGGATACTTCAGCACGGAGTCATAAGGGTCGCCTCATGCAACGATGCTTCCGGGGTTCAGGAAGACAGTTGTATTGTCAATCTCTATGTGGATAAAGAGACATCGGGCGGTGGAGATGTCCCTGATCCCACACCAGGTGAATCCTGCAAGCCTGACTCCGAACTTTCTGAGACCAGTGAGAATTGCGTGCAGAACAGAGTCGTGACAGGAGCCATAAGGGAGCTGCAGGACTACTGCTTCCCGACTTCACTTGAGGCTTCCATCTCACCGTCTTCGGCAGAATGGACAGGTAACTCAGTAGAGGTCAGTGTATCTTTCAGGGTTCTCAGAAACTCTAAGCCAGTAGTAGCTGACACTGTCCAGATCCAGTTCAACGGCGAGACTAAGACCCTGGAGGGGGTAGCTGAGGGCTCAGAGAAATTCACTCTCTCTACTCAGGGCTACAAATCTGGCTCAGTCAGTGCTAAGAAAGGCACTACTACTATAAAGAACTCACCAAGGTCTATCAGTGCTAACCTCTATCTCCCAGTATACTATGGCTTCTCTAAGGCTACTACTGGAAATGAGTTGACTATCACTTCTCTGACTAAGGGAGGCTCTTCTCTCAATGGTACCAAGACTCTCACCAATGATGATGCTACTAAGTACCTGTGGCTCTGCGTCCCTAACACCATGTCAATCAACAAGGTTACATCTAGTGGCTTCGATGTTCCGTTCTTGGCTCCAGTAGAGGCTTCCACTCCACTGGGAACCTACAAGTGCTATCGAACTAAGGATCTTCCTGGTGCTGGCTCTATGACAATTGTTATCTCTTAAAACTTAGAATATCATGGCAGATTATATCAAGATCTATGGCGAACTAAGACGACCATTAGAGGGCCAATATGTCACAGACTCAGATCAGATAAAATATGAGAATGAGACCGTAAAACAAGTACTGGCTAGACTAGACGGTGTCACCTACGTAGGTGTCCCAGAGCTCGAGGACGATTACATTGTTCAGGCAAGCGCATCTCACAAAGAGACTGTCTATACTATCGAAGTGGGAGCAACCACTCATGCTATCGTGGGAGACTCTACCATCAAATGGATGAATGGAGAGGCTCCTGTCACTCAAGCTGATCACACATATGTGGTCTCAGTGATCGGGTCTCTGGCTGTCTGGGGAGAATTTCCAAAAGCCTAAGCTATGAGTGTATTCCGGGCTTTGATGATGCACAAGCATCAATCTCTGGAAGAGTTTGTCAAACTTGTTCCAGAGAACTTAGAATTCCAAGACCCTGAGAGCACTAAAGATCTAACCATAGAATCTAATGCTTCCTGGACTCTTGGAGTCAAATACAACGACTAAACACCTAACAAAGATTCTTTTATTAACTTTCTAAAACCATTAAAAAGTATGGCAAAACCGAGTTGGATCAAACTGGGCAAGAGCTCAGGTTCCATGAAAGATTCCACAACTGTTACCGCCCTTGAGTACACGGGGCGTCAGCAGAGAGGTGGAACAATCACCGCTAAAACAACTGGAGGTGCAACCGACACTACTTCAGTTTCTCAGGCCGGCAAGGCTGAGTTCATTAATGTGCCGACCAAGACCTACAATGCCGCTGCAAAGGGTAGCAACTCTGATGGTTCTGACACCATTCAGATCACAGGTACCGCAAACACAGCAAACATCAAGGTAGCTGAGACTACGGGCAAACTTATCTCTGGGGCTGCCTACAAGATCCAAGTCAATGCTGTCAATGATGATTCCTGGGACGGTAAGACTGACACGGGCATTGATGACGATCCGGGTAAGGATGCTCAGTTCAACTTCACTATCGATGTCAAGATCCCAGAGAACAAGACTGAGGCCGCCAGAACATTGGAGATCAAGCTTCAGAATGGTAATGGTGATGTTGTCACTGATGCTATCATCATCACTCAGGCTGCCGGTGTCAAGTCTTATGGTGCTGTTACCATCACCGTGGGCACTTATCAGCAGATCCCTGCTGCCGGTGGTACCGTTGATGCCCCTTCAGTTTCATTCTCCCAGCCTTGGGGTTGGAACGGTGTTACTTCGGGTGGTGGCACCATTACTACCGGTGGCACTGTTGTTTATGCAACTGAGACCGGATGGCCTTCATCTCTTACCCTTGCCACAGCTACGGGTAAGGTTACAGCGGAATCTCGTAGTACATCGGTTGGAGACGTAATTTCAGGCACTGTAACTATCACTCTCACTGCTAATGGCAAGTCTGCTTCCAAAGAGGTTTCAGTTAGTCAGCAAGCCAATTCCGTTACCTATGCCGTTACGGATGTGACACTGGCTGCTCCAGCTGACATTCCAGCTTCTGGAGGTTCAGTATCTTCTGCTACGGTTACAGCTAAGGGTTCAAAGACCTATACCTCGGGTTCAGTCACCAGTGATGTTGCCCTCACCAACGGTTCTGATGATTGTACCATCACCTTCAGTAAGGCAGTTTCAGCTGCTTCACTTGGTACTATGGTCACCAACAGAACCAAGAAAGGCACTCTCACTGCTACCGTCATTTGGAAGACTACGGCGACTAAGACTGGTTCGGTGGATGTATATCAAGCTGCCAACACCGCCACTTACGGTGACATCACCTTTGACTCCGCCGTTGCCACAGAGGTTTCACTCAAGGCTGACGGTACCCAGAGCCGAAACATGACCGATAACTCCAATGTTGGTGCCAAGCAGACTGTCACCTATACTTCAGGCGCTACCAGAACAGAGGCCAGCACTACTGCTGCGGTTGTCTTTGATCTCAGTCCAAAGGTCAAGACCGCTGCAACGGGATTTGCTCTCTCTACTGACGGCATCGTCTCTGTTGGAGCCAACCCTACTACTGAGCCTCGTGGAGGCTTCGTAGTGACAGTTACTGTCACCGGCGAGGGCAGTAAGACTGCCACCAGAGACTTCACGTTTAGTCAGCAGGGGTCTTCTTCCTACATCAACCTCACTCCAGAGAGCCTCACCTTTGTGGCTGCCGGAGAATCCAAGACACTCACTATAGAGTCAAACGACAGCTGGACTCTTGAATAAGACTGTCATAAGGTGGGAGGGGGTGATACCCCTCTCATCTTCTAATTTATTCTAAAAAACAGATCATCATGGCAAAACCAAGTTGGATCACCGTAGTATCCGGGTCTACAGGAAGTGGCTCAGGGACAAGATCACTAAAGGCAAGTTCTCATACTGGAAGGTCAAGTAGATCTGGCTCTATCAAAGGTGTTACCTCTGGTGGAGCCTCTGATTCTGTAGTTCTCTCGCAGGATGGAGCTAGTGAGTTTATCATGGTAGACAAGACTTCCTATTCTGTCACAGCTCTGGGTGGCACCGTGAAAATCACTGGCACTAGCAACTCACCGTCTCTGAAGATATATCAACTCAGCGACCCCTCTTCACTTTCAAACTTCGCCCTGAAAGTGAACGGGACAGCTTATACTTGGAATGGTAGTTCTTCCCATATTATAACCGGGGATCCTGGGGCTTCTGCTTCTTACACTTTTGAGATCTCCTTTGACGTGGTGGAGAATCAGACAGAAATCTCTAAGGATATTACTTTCAAGCTCACCGAGTCGGGTAATCCATACCCATCTTCTGAAACCATCACTATTACCCAAGCAGCAGGTGAGAAGACCTATGATATTGATGGTGCTAGTGTATGGTTTAGATACTCTAAATATAATATTGGTGCAGAAGGTGGTACTACAGATGTTCCGTATTATACCTTTTCTCTGCCTTGGGGTTGGAATGGTAAAACTTCGGGTGGAGGAACCATCACTCAAGCAGATACCCATACAGTTACTTATGCTTATGTCGATGGAGGCCCCGATTATCCACACGTTTGGACTCTGAATCAAAATACTGGAAAGATAACTATGGACAGTCTGAAGACTAATCAGACTTCAGGTAGCGGTAATATCTATATCGAAATAACCATTGTAGTTAATGGTCAGACCTTGACTGGTACCGATTATGTATTTCAGGGTGCGAATACAGCTACCTATGTTTTGAGCTCTGCTTCTGTTTCATTAGACGATATCCCGGCATCTGGTGGCTCAGCTGACTCACCAAACTTTGTATCAGCTTCAGGCAAGATTGATTATTCTTCTGGAGAATCCGATACTCCTTCTATAACATCTTCAGATGTTATCATTACGTTGTCTAAAACGGTAAACGGCTCGAATCTTGGTTCAACTGTTAAGGCCAGAACAAAACTTGACACAGTTACAGCCACTATAACTTGGAATGGCTCTTCTGTTACCCAAAGCATTGACGTATATCAGCAGGCCAATCAGGTAACCTACTCTGATGTTCAGGCCATTAATAATGGTGTACCCGTATCAAAAAGAGGAGGCGATGTTGATATAGTTAATGTGGTAGGACCGTATCAAAAAGCTACCTATACTTCGGGTGCTATTGAGGATATTACTGATTTTTCTTACACCTTTACTAATCCATCTTGGATAACGGTTGACGAACTCACTTTGAAAGCTACTGTGGGTAGGAATATTACTGGCTCGACAAGAGATGGAGAAATTAAAGTGGGTATTGAAGGTAAGGGCCATAAGTCAACTACGGCATCCATACAAATTCATCAGGAATCTATGGTTCTACCTACTTGGAGCTTTGGAGAGACCGAGACTTATACTAAAGATTCCACAGGTATCACCTTCACAGTGTCAGATCCAGACAATGTGGGTTATAGCATTGAAGTAAGTGAAACTTGGATGGTAAACCGGGATAATAAGATCCAATGTATGACTAATCTCACCGGATCTTCAAGAACCGGTACTGTACAATTGATAGTAGCTGCGGGAGCTACAGTCTCTGTTATTGCTACTTGCACCATAACTCAGGAATCCAAGATCCTGCCTTCTTGGGATGTTCCTTCTACATTCCACTTTGACAGTCTGGGGCAATCAGAATCGAATCCCGCTGGGTTGGAGTTCACTATTAACAACCCGGACAACTTAGGTTGGACGATTGATGGGCCATCCTATGTCACCTTTACCTATTCTGAAGGCGGAACAACTAAAACTGCAAATTTACCATTCAGTAGAGGTGAACGTAACATAACTCCTATGTATATACATCCAGATGTTAATGGCACTGCTGAGAGAACCTTTGATTTGAGTTTGTTGACAAGTTCAGGGGCCGTTATTGCAACTTGTGTATGTACACAGGATGCTTCAGAATCAGGTGTCACCTGGGATCTCCCGTCTTCACTGACATTTGAGGGAGGTAGCGACGGAGCGATTTTCACGATAACGGACAAAGACAGCGTCGGCTGGAGACTGACGCTTCCGGACTGGTGCCTTGTCAGCGACGGGATTACCGAGGGGTCCGGCGACCGCGACACCGACCTGGTTGCAAGGGCAAATGACACCGGCTCTTCAAGAACCGGTACTGTACAATTGGTAAGCACCGATGGGAATACTGTCTATGCTACTTGTACCGTAACTCAGGAGGCAGATACTTCTTTGGTTAGTTAAGCAACCACTCAATTATACCAAAAATAAAGACATGATCATCGATATAAATAGTTTAACCATGATGGACAGTTCCTACGCCCACATCCTCTCGGACGAGGCTTCCGCGGGGAGTGTCGTGGTCGGCACGGGCATATCGGCCACACTATTGCTGTTCTTCCAACAATCTTTCGTGCGGATGCTGCCATATCTCGTCATAGCCGCCGTGGTCATCCTGATCGACCTCGTGTTCGGCATCCGAGCCGCCCGGCGCAAGGGCGACCGAATCAGGATAAGCCGCGCAATAAGGCGCACAATAGGCAAGGCGGTGGAGTACTTCTGCTGGGCGGTGCTGGCCTCCAGCCTCGCCGTGGCGACGGGCTACACGGTCATCGAGACCGGGCTGATGCTTGTCGTCATAGGCGTGGAGCTGATCTCCATCGCCCAGAACTGGTACTTCTGTCGGTTCGGACGTCAGGCAAAGGTAAAGGTGGACGCCGCCAAGGTCATCGAGGCCGTGGTGCAAGCTAAGACCGGGGCGAACATAGAGGGGGCTGTCAGCATCGATAACGGAGACAGAGACGTAAAGGAGGAAAAGGATGATGGGAACAATCAGTAAGGATTTTAGTTACAGAGAGTTCGAGACCTCTCCGGCGGCGGAGCGCAAGGGCATCTGCAACGTGATCACATCGTTCGATGTGCGTGATGCGGTGAAGGAGCTGACGGAAAGGGTTCTCCAGCCTCTGCGTGACATTGTCAGGAGGCCGCTGCGGATAAACAGCGGCTACCGATGCCCGGAACTCAACAGGGCGGTGGGAGGAGTCCCGACCTCGCAGCACGTCAAGGGTGAGGCCGCCGACATCGCGGCGGAAGACCCCCACGCGCTGGCTAAGGTTGTCAGGGACACGCCGGAGATCTGGAGGGAGGTGGATCAGATGATCCTCTATCCGACATTCGTACACATCAGTCACCGCAAGGGCGGGCCGCAACGGGGACAGCTGCTCTACAACAGGCGATACAATGGTCAAAGACTCCGAATTGCGGAAAGTAACAATTAATTTGCGTTTGACGCTAATATTTAAGTATTATGAAAGAGTTACTGAAGAGAATGACCTACGCACTTCTGTGGGCGTGGCAGATCCCGCAGAATGTCGCGGGAATCATCGTCCAGAAGCATTACGAGCGGAAGGCGGACAAGACCGGCGCGAAATGGCTCTATTTCCGCAGACATGGCATCCTGTACCTCCGCACGGACTCGCTCGCCAACGGCAAGGCGGTGGCGCTGGGAGAGTATGTCGTGGTAAACTGGTTCGCAAGCGATGACACCTCGAGCCACGAGTTCGGGCATGTAAGGCAGTCGAGGATGCTCGGGCCGTTGTACCTTCCGCTCATAGGCTTGCAGTCACTCTGCCACGCCGCCGTCCACTACGACCTTTGCGGGAAGAAAAAGTACAAGCCTTACACCCACTTCTGGACGGAGCGGTGGGCTGACAGGCTCGGAGGCGTGAGGCGATGAAGCAGGGGTGGATCCTTCTGCTTGTCGCCGCGCTGGTGGCGGCTGTCTCCGTCCTGAGCTGGAGGCTGGGCTACCGTGCGGCGGTCGCCGAGTCCATCGAGACACCCAAGGCAGATACCCTGATCGTAAGGGACACCGTCACCGTGGAGTACCCCGTCCCCATCCTAACCACAATCACTGACACACTCCTTGTCGCCTATCCCGACATCGTAATCATCCACGACACAACATTCGTCCAGCTCCCCAAGGAGCGGAAGGAATATTCCGACAAGGACTATCGTGCGGTAGTGTCCGGCTACCAGCCAAGCCTCGATCTGATACAAGTCTTTCCGGAAACGAAGACAGTCACCAAGATCATTTCCGCGCCGTCACGAAAAAGACACCACTGGTCAGTAGGCATCCAGGCCGGTTACGGCATAACCATCCAGGACAACCGCATCACCCCGCTCCCCTACATCGGCGCCGGCCTCTCCTACAGCCTTGTCGAGTGGTAAAATGGTTAGAAATAGGACTCGTGGTGACGGATGGACTCGTTGGCGGCGCGGGTCTCCAGAGGGGTGTAGAGGTCGGTCATCTGGAGTGAGTGATGACGGGCTTGGTCACGAACAGAAAGGAGATCGGTGCGGGCCTTGATCAGATCCGTTATGCCGGTGTCCTTGAGGCTGTAGAACTTGTACTCGGAAGGGAGCCTCAGATCCTTCTTCAGATGGTAGGTCCAGAAGTCTCCGAAATGCTTAGCCGGATGGTGTGCAGGTCCAGGACGAAAGCCGGAACTAAAAAGATACCAGTCAGCGGGGCTTGACAGCACATCAAGGTCGAGCATCAGTTTGAGAACACAATCAGGAAGGGTTACCACGGCATCCTTCCGGTTCTTTGAATATTCGGCCCTGACGGAAATGGTGCCTCCCTTTACCGAAATGTCACCGATCCTGATGTGGCTCATCTCTTTAGGGCGTATGAAGCAATAATAGAGAACATAGCAAGCCAAAAGATAGTGGCGGTTGCGGTCGCTGCAATATTCACGGATGGCAAGCATCGTCTCCTTCGGGATGACGGTGCGGTTCTTTGCACATTTGCGCTTACCCTGAACGGCGGTAAGATTCGCCGTGAAGTCCTCGCTGATGTAGTTCTTCTCCATAAGCCATCCGGCAAAGCTGCGAAGCCAAGAGAGGTAATTGTCTCTGGTTCTGGCAGCCTTCCCGCAATCAAGCCATAGCCAGTCGAGAAACTTCGAGACAACTGATGACTTTAATTGATAGACATAGCACACCGGTTTGTGTTGTTCGCTGTTCCAGCCACGGAACACGTTCAGGAACGAAGTGTAGCCATTGTAGGTCTTGACGCGCATGATGTCCGATTCCGTCAACTTGTACAAGTAACGGTAATATTTCTCACAAACATCATCAAAAAGAGTGTATTCCTCCGGATTGTTCAGGGTCAGGTAGGGATTCCATCCTTGCGAGAGCTGGTCGTTGATGTTGATGACCATGTCGTTGGCGTACCTTCTGCGGGCGGTCACGCCTTTTATCTTAGGCACAGACACCCTCTTTCTTCTCATGCGACCGGTTTCCGGATCGAGGCAATAGAATTCAACATACCAACGCTTTCCTTCGGCGACCTTTGCCGGAATAAAGCCATTCGTCGTGCGGAGACTTGAAGACATTTTTTTTGTTGGGGAAATTTTCGAACTCCCCAACAAAGGTTTGACAGGAACCGGCTCAGACAGCAAATTTTTTTGGCGCAAATCTGGCGCAGCATTTTTGACAATTTTGCCGCAATTCCTTGAACTACAAGAAGTTGCGGCAAATTCGTAGCGGGGGGAGGACTCGAACCTCCGGCCTCCGGGTTATGAGCCCGACGAGCTACCAACTGCTCT
>OCLD01000015.1_pt1 | contig 45727 bp, 32 predicted proteins | sample 1495911 | NCBI WGS metagenome assembly OCLD01 (sample SAMN03418271, study PRJEB22391) | human gut metagenome | biome: human-gut; feature: organic feature; material: feces | host: Homo sapiens | place: Tanzania | collected 2013-01
CCGTTAATGATGGTTGGGTGACCGTTAACTATTCACAATCGCCAAAGTACTGCAATTTAAGAAAAATATCTTTCATTTCGTCATTAAAAGCCAGCAATTCATCCGCTTTTTCTTTCCATTCATCGTTTCAATAATTACAAATCGGTGCTAATCAACTATATTTACGCCGAAATTGACACTGAAATTAGTACCGTAAAATGCAATCCAAGAGCAAACTTACGTTTTGGGAGATGTGGAACCTCAGCTTCGGCTTTTTCGGGGTGCAGATCGCCTATGCCCTCCAGAGCGCGAACATCAGCAGGATCTTCGCCACCTTGGGAGCGGATCCGCACCAGCTGAGCTTCTTCTGGATCCTCCCGCCTCTGATGGGCATGATCGTCCAGCCTCTGATCGGCAAGTGGTCCGACAGAACCTGGTGCAGGATGGGACGCAGAAAGCCTTATCTGCTGATCGGAGCCTTGATTTCGGTTCTCGTGATGATCTTCCTTCCGAACGCCGGCAGCCTGAGTTTCTCCTCAAGGCTGATCCTCGGACTCAACGGCGCCATGTGGTTCGGACTGTTCTCGCTCATATTCCTTGACACTTCCATCAATGTCGCGATGCAGCCGTTCAAGATGATGGTCGGGGACATGGTCGGCGAGGAACAGAAGGCTCAGGCCTACTCGATCCAGTCGCTTCTTTGCAACGCCGGCAGCCTGGTGGGCTACCTTTTCCCGATTTTCTTCACTTGGATCGGCATCGCCAACATCGCCCCAAAGGGACAGGTGCCGCCGTCCGTGATCTGGAGCTTCTGGTGCGGCGCCGCGATCCTTATCCTCTGCGTGCTATACACTTTCCTGAATGTCAAGGAGATGAATCCTCATGAATATGCCGAGTTCCATTCCATCGATCCAAAGCGTCAGGCTGAGGAGGAGAAGGACAATCCGGGACTCATCAGACTGCTGCTCCATGCTCCCAAGACATTCTGGACCGTGGGACTCGTGCAGTTCTTCTGCTGGGCGGCGTTCATGTACATGTGGACCTATTCCAACGGAGCCATCGCCGCCAACTGCTGGAACGCCACCGACACGGCCTCCGAGGGCTATCAGGCCGCTGGCAACTGGGTCGGGGTAGTCTTCGCTGTGCAGGCTGTCGGATCAATCCTGTGGGCGATTGTACTACCTAAGTTCCGCTCCTTGAAACTGGCCTATGTGGTGAGCCTTCTGATCGGAGCCGTCGGCTTCATCTCCGTTGCGTTCATCCACAACCAGTACCTGCTCTGCGTGTCGTACCTGCTGATCGGAACCGCCTGGGCCGCGATGCTCGCGCTTCCGTTCACATTTCTGACCAACGCTCTCGACGGGGAGCATCTGGGCAGCTATCTCGGCCTGTTCAACTGCACCATCTGCCTTCCGCAGATCGTCGCCGCGGTGCTCGGCGGAGTGGTGCTGAGACTTCTGGGCGGAGTCCAGGCGAACATGCTCGTCACTGCGGGTGTCCTGCTTGTGCTTGGCGCGCTGAGCGTCCGTCTCATAAAGGAAAGGAAACAATAATAACCTTAATAATCATATTAAATGAATATTCAAACAATTCAAACATTCCAGATGAAAAGGATTATAGCTGCCGTGGCGACCTTGCTTCTTTGCCTGGTCGGCACTACCGTATCCGCTCAGAGCGGGTATCAGGTGAAGGGAGTTGTAGTTGACGCCGCCGGTCCGGTCATCGGTGCCACTGTCATGGAACAGGGTACGCAGAACGGTATCGCGACCGGTCTCGACGGAGACTACATCCTTAACGTTTCCGGCCCGGATGCCACTGTCGAAATCAGCTGCATCGGCTACAAGACACAGTCTTTCAAGGCTTCCGAGGTTCCGGCCAAGATTATTCTTACCACCGACACCGAGTTTCTTGACGATGTGGTCGTGATCGGCTACGGTACCGTCAAGAAGAGCGACATGACTGGCTCGATCTCCTCCGTGAAGGCCGATCAGCTCAACAAGGGTATGGTGACATCACCATCGGATCTGCTCCAGGGCAAGTCCGCCGGCGTTGTCGTCACGATGGGTGACGGCGCTCCGGGTTCCGCCAGCACCATCAGAATCCGTGGCGGTTCCTCTCTGAAGGCCAACAACAACCCTCTCGTCGTGGTTGACGGTCTGCCTCTTTCCGAGACAGGCATCAGCGGAGTCTCCGACGCGCTTTCCTCCATCAACCCTAACGACATCGAGAGCTTCACTGTCCTGAAGGACGCCTCGGCGACCGCCATCTTCGGATCGAGAGCCTCCAACGGTGTCATCATGATCACCACCAAGAAGGGTTCCAAGGGTGCCGAAGGCATCCACGTGAGCGCGGACTTCACCGGAAGCGTCAGCCAGAACGCCAAGTACGTGGACGTGCTGACAGGCGATGAGATGCGTGACCTTATGAAATGGTATCTCGGTGACGGAGGTTCGGCCTACGCCGCCCTCGGCAAGGAGAACACCGACTGGCAGAAGGAGATCTTCCGTCTCGGAAGGACTCTGGACGGCAACGTGGCCGTGTCCGGCAGGGTAGGGAAGAGCGACATCTTCCGCATGCCTTACCGCGTGTCCATCGGCTACCACAACCAGGACGGTACCCTCAAGACCTCCAACCTTGAGCGCGAGACCATCTCTGTCAACCTCAACCCGAGCTTCTTTGACGACCATCTTCTTGTCAATCTCAACGGCAAGCTGATGAACATGGACAACAGGTTCGCCAATCAGGACGCCATCGGCGGCGCTGTCCGCATGGATCCTACCCAGCCTGTCTACGACGCGAACGGCCTGAACGGCTACTGGTGGTGGAACTACGGCAAGGGCACGCAGACCATCGATAACTGCAACACACAGGCCCAGATGAACCCTGTCGCCCTTCTGAACGACAAACTTGACAAGTCCAACGCCAAGCGTTTCATCGGCAACGCCCAACTTAACTACAAGGTCCATGGATTCGAGGATCTGAGCCTCAACCTCAACCTTGGTCTGGACTGGTCCAAGTCAGACGGTACGGTTGATGTCGCTCCCGGCACGGAAATGTCATTCCACAACACCCAGGAGTCCGGTTCCGGTTATCACAACAACTATTCCCAGATAAGGCGTGACCAGACCCTTGAGTTCTATGCCCAGTACGACAAGACTCTCGGCAGGCACACCTTCAACGCGATGGCAGGTTACTCCTGGCAGCACTTCTACAACTCATCCTTCAATGAGAAGTACAAGGCTGACGGCACCCTTCCTACCGCTTCCGACTACTATCTTAGCAGTCCTAACACATTCAGGACCGAGTACTTCCTCGTGTCTTTCTTCGGACGTGTGAACTATTCGTTCAACGACCGCCTTCTCGTGACCGCCACCCTGCGTGACGACGGCACCTCCCGTTTCGCCAACAACAAGTGGGGTCTTTTCCCTTCGGTGGCCGTAAGCTACAACTTCGGCAAGGAGAGGTTCATCGCGGACAGCGGTGTGGTCTCAGCCCTGAAGCTCAGGCTCAGCTGGGGACAGACTGGCCAGCAGGATCTCCAGTCCGGAGACTACCCGACACTGTCGTCCTACAAGTACAACACGAACCAGTCGATGTACTACTTCGGCAACAAGGTGATCACACCGATCACGCCGCTTGGCTACAACGCCGACCTCAAGTGGGAGACCACCACGACCTACAACATCGGTCTTGACTACGGCTTCCTTGGCGACAGGATCTTCGGTAGCGTGGATCTCTACAAGCGCGACACCAAGGATCTCCTGAACCGCACTCCTGTGGCCGCCGGCGCCAACCTGTCCAACTACTTGAACGCCAACATCGGAGACCTTACCAACAAGGGATTCGAGTTCGAGTTCAACGCCATTCCTGTCCAGACAAGGGACTGGAGCTGGACCCTGGGCTTCAACGCGACCTTCAATGAGACCAAGATCTCCAGGCTTACCACCGACGACGAGCGCGCCGACTACTTCGGAATCACTACCGGCGACATCGCCGGCGGTACAGGCAACATGGTCCAGATCCATCAGACCGGCCACGCCCCTAACTCGTTCTTCGTCTACAAGCAGGTCTATGACACGGACGGCAAGCCGATCGAAGGCCTCTATGTTGATCTGAACAAGGACGGCAAGATCGACGACAACGACAAGTACTGCTTCCACAAGGCCGCTCCGGACTGGACGTTCGGCTTCAACACACAGGTGGCGTACAAGCAGTGGACCCTCGCCATGAGCGCCCACTCCAATGTCGGCAACTATGTCTACAACAACATCGCCTCCAACGGCGACCTCCTGACCGACCTCTGGGCCAACAACTTCGTGAACAACCGTTATTCCACGGCGAAGGAGCACAACTTCTCGTCATACGCCCAGTATTGGTCCGATCTTTATGTCGAGAACGCATCCTTCCTGAAGATCGACAACATCACCCTCAGCCGTTCGTTCAGCTTCGGCCAGAAGACTCCGATGTCGTTCAATGTCTTCGCGACCGTTCAGAACGTGGCCTGCTTCACCAAGTACGGTGGAATCGACCCTGAGATCTTCTCCGGTATCGACAACAACATGTATCCGAGGCCTCGTACCTACATCCTTGGTGTCAAGTTCAACTTCTAATGCGACATAGACAATGAAAAATATTATCAGATTTACAGCGGTCGCCCTCGCCGCGACAATGCTCGCCTCCGCGGCCACGTCCTGTGTCGGTGACCTTGACGTGAAGCCTATCGATCCTAACATCGAGCTTCCGGAGGACGTGCTCAACAGCCAGGAGGCTTTCACAGCCCTTCTCGCCAAGTGCTATCAGGGACTTTCCTGCTCCGCATCCTCCGGCCCGAGCAGCGATCCGGACATCGAAGGTGTGGACGGCGGCTATGGCCAGTACATGAGAGCGCTTTTCAATATGGAGGAACTCTCCACGGATGTGGCGACTTGCTGCTGGAACGATGGCAACCTCTTTGACATTCACAATCTCAATTGGAACGCATCCAATGAGTTCATCCTTTCAATGTACTACCGTATCTTCTTCCAGATCAGTCTCTGCAACGAGTTCATCCGCCGCTCCAACGCCAGCGACATCAGCGGTTACTCCCTGAAGAACGCCTACATCGCCGAGGCGAGAGCCCTCAGGCTCTTCAGCTACTACCATGCCATCGACTTGTTCGGCAACGTGCCTTTCGCGACAGAGCATCAGTCTGTGGGTTCAACCGGAGCCGAGCAGATCTCCCGCGCCGACCTCTTCGACTGGATGGAGAACGAGTGCAACGACCTTCTTGGCGGCAGCGACCTCGCCGAGCCGGGTAAGAATGAATACGGCCGCTGCGACAAGGGTATGGTGCAGATGATTCTCGCCAAACTCTACCTCAACGCCGAGGTTTGGAAGGGTACAGCGATGTACGACAAGGCTGCCGCTGTCTGTGAGAAGATTATCAGTGAATATCCTCTCCACACCAAGAGCGCCGGCAAGTACAGCGCCTGGCAGGAGCTATTCATGGCCGACAACCACCTTTGGACAGCCAACACGACCTACAACGGTGACGAGATCATCTTCGCCGTGGAGCAGGACGGAATCCTTGTTCAGTCCTACGGAGCCACTAACTATCTCGTCTTCGGCTGCACGGGTGGCAAGATGGACGCCGCCGCGATCGGTATCTCCTCAGGTTGGGGCGGTCTTTCCCTGACAGGGGCTTTCACCAGCAAGTTCGAGGACGCTGACCTTCGCGCCACATTCTACAGGGGCGAGGAGTTCGATCAGTACGTCGATGCCTTGCGCCGTGAGTCCGACAGCTGGTCTAACGGTTGGAAGTCAATGAAATTCCTGAATGTGAACCACGATGGCGGCAAGGCTCAGGCCGATGGCTTCGTGGACACTGACTGGCCTGTCTTCCGCGGTGCCGACGCCTATCTGATGTACGCCGAGTGCGCCGCCAGGGGAGCCGCCGACAAGACCAAGGGACAGCAGTACCTTGACGCTGTACGCGCGAGAGCGGGTGTGGGCAGCATCGCCCTCACTCTTGACAACATCATCGACGAGCGTGGCCGCGAGCTTTACTACGAGGGCTTCCGCCGTCAGGATCTGATCAGGTTCGGACTCTTCACTTCCGACAAGTACCTTTGGGAATTCAAGGGAGGCGTGCAGGCCGGAAAGGCTGTTGACGATCGTTTCAATCTGTATCCGATCATGTCCAGCGACCTCAACGCTAACGGTAATCTTAAGCAGAATCCTGGTTATTAACAGATTATGAAAAAGTTATTTTACACGATAATCGCATTTGCGGGAATCCTTGCGGCTTCCTGCTCGACGGATGAGGACAAGCTGGTCTTCAATCCTTCATCCACTGCGGCTCCGACTCTGGGAACCCTGGCCGGAACCACGCTCTCGTCCGACGGCGCTGACCTGACCTTCGAGTTCACACAGCCGAAGTACAATGTCGATGCCGGCGTGCTATACGCTCTCTACGCCTCTGATTCTCAGGATTTCGGGAAGCAGGAGAAACTCGCCGCCACCATCGGCGGCACGAAGGTGACCGTCAAGCAGTCCGCCCTCAACTCGGTGATCCTGAATCTGGGCGGCGAGCCTGGCGCGGAGTTCACGGTCTACCTCAGGCTTGACTCATGGCTCGCGACCAACAAGAACACGGCTGTGGAGTCCTCGCTGGCCCGCTCAGGCGTGATTTCGGCCACATTCGTCCCTTACAGCCAGCTGATCCTTGACAAGGATATCTATGATCACGTCTGGGTGATGGGCGACTACAGCGGATGGAGCCACGACAATAGCCAGTTCCTTTATAACTACAATAAGGACGGCAAGACCTTCACAGGTGTGATTGACTTCGGAGAGAAGGCTGCCAACGGAATCAAGTTTACAGGTGCCGCTTCATGGGATGCGTCAACCGGCAACTGGGGTTCTGAGGCCCAGGCTGAGGAAGCGGAGGCGAAGAGCCTTAAGCTCGTCAACGGTGACGGAGCGCAGAACATCACCTGCTACAGCAAGCGTTTCTATGCGTTCTCCCTTGACAAGAACTCTCTTATGCTTACAAAGGACTGGGGCGCGAATGTCATCGGAATTGTCGGTGGATTCAATGATTGGGGCAACTCTGGCCTGCCGGACACCGAGATGAACTATAACGCTGACTATGTCCGCTTCTGGGCTGATGTCGATTTTACCTCTGACACAGAGATAAAGTTCCGCGCTGACGGTAAATGGGACTATAATTGGGGTAAGGATTGTGGAGGTGATAATCTTCCGGTTAGCGCCGGCAAGTACCGTATCTATCTCGACCTCAACAAGAAGTCTGTTGAACTCAGCACCTCAATGTACGGAAAGGACGAGCCTTCTGCCAGCGGTGACGAGCCTGAGCCTGAGAAGCCAGCCGTTTGGTCTTTGATCGGAACGATAGGCGGCACGAATTGGGACACTGACACCGATATGACAAACACCGATGGTGAGGTTTGGATCGCCCGCAGCGTGGCGTTGACCGCAAACGATGAGTTCAAGCTCCGTTTTGGCCACGACTGGCCCGATGCTGTTGGAGGCACCGAGGCTAACTCAAAGAGCACGATTGATCCGACGAATCCTTATGATGTCTTTAAGCCAGTGCTTGGGACAGTTTTCGCGACAGGTGGAATGAACATCCAGGTCGGAGTGGAAGGTACTTATGATGTCACTTATGACAACGCCGCCAAGACCATCCTCGTGGAGAATCACAAGGCTCTCTTCTCGCTGATCGGAGACATCAACGGTTCTGGCTGGGGCAAGGACTTCGTTATGACCCAGGACGGAGATGTCTGGACAAGTCCTGTTGTGACTATCGGAGGCGAATTCAAGATCCGTTACGATTTCTCTTGGGCGGACTCCAACACCTACGGTGTGGCTGAAGGGACTACCGTTGAGATAGGTAAGGAATTCACTGTGGTTCAGCCGGGCGGAAACATCAAGGTTCCCGAGGCTGGTGACTACAAGGTGATCTTCAATGCGAAGACCCTCGCCGTGACCATCCAGAAGTAATATCCACTTTTTTCAGACGCACCCGATGGAGGAATATGCCAAGGGTGCGTCTGATTTTTTTATTATATTCGTAGATTATGAGACGATCTTCTTTTCTCTTGAGGCTTATGGGCCTTGTTCTGGCCGCCGCGCTCCTTGCGGGCTGCGACAAGAAAGGTACGACTCCCGATCCGACTCCGACTCCGGGGCCGGAGACTCCGGAACGCACCGGCGAATCGGGAATATCCTACCAGATGCTGGTATATTCATTCGCCGACAGTGACGGCGACGGCTGCGGCGACTTCAAGGGAATCCAATCCAGACTTGACTATCTTAAGGAGATGGGAGTCCAGGCCATCTGGCTTTCCCCGATCCACCCGGCTTCATCCTATCACGGCTACGATGTCCTGGACTATTCCGGCGTCAATCCCGACTATGGCACCGAGGCCGACTTCAAATCCCTTCTGGACGCGGCACACGCCAAGGGAATCAAGATCTATCTTGACTATGTGCTGAACCACACATCCAAGGATCATCCGTGGTTCCTCGACGCGAAAAAAAGCGCGGGCAGTCAGTACCGCGACTATTATATCTTCTCCGACAACCCGCAGGCTGACATCCGCGACGGCAAGATTCCGATGATCGCCACCGAGGGCGCGCGCGGCTACGACTCCGGCCAGTGGTTCTCCGCCGTGACGGGCGTTGACGGCAAGCTCAAGGTGAGGTTCACACTTGCCCTGGACAACGCCGGCAAGCCTTCGACACTGAGGATGGACAAGGTTGACGAGGTGTCCAACACCGGCAGTCAGAACTCGGGGATATGGCTGTACTACGGCGATGACAACATGGCGCAGTTCTACAAGACGGGGGCTAAGGAATGCACTCTGTCACTGGAGTTTGAATCCTCCTGGGGCGTGCTTGTGAGAACCAGCCAGACCCAATGGGACTCCCACAAGTACGGCGCTCCGTCCGGAAAGAACCAGCTTTCCTATGGCGTTCCGCTCGCGCTTTCAAACACCAACGCTCAGGACATCATTCTGCCTGGAATGACCACGACGATGTACCACTCGCATTTCTGGACAGACTGGTTCGCCGACCTGAACTACGGCCCGGCGGCCACCTGCGAGCAGTCCGCAGCTTTCAAGTCCGTCTGCGAGTCCGCTGACAAGTGGATCAGGATGGGAGTGGACGGCTTCCGTCTGGACGCTGTCAAGCACATCTACCACAACGCCAATTCGGACGAGAACCCGACATTCCTGAAGAAATTCTACGACCGCTGCAACTCCACCTACAAGTCCGCCGGCGGCAAGGGTGACTTCTACATGGTGGGCGAGCAGTTCAGCGACGCCTCCGAGGTCGCGCCGTACTACAAAGGCATTCCAGCCCTCTTTGAGTTCAGTTTCTGGTGGAGACTGAAGGACTGCATCAACAACGGTGACGGAAGTTCCTTCGTCGGCACGATCCAGAACTATCAGAAACTCTACGCGGGCTACCGCTCCGACTACATCGAGGCCACTAAACTCTCCAACCACGACGAGGACAGGGCCGGGAACGATCTCGGAAAGAGTGTGGCCAAGATGAAACTCGCCGGCGTGGTTCTCCTTACGGCGGGCGGCCAGCCTTACATCTACCAGGGCGAGGAACTCGGCTACTGGGGGTCCAAGTCCAGCGGCGATGAATATGTCCGCACACCGATCATGTGGAACTCCGACGGCTCGTCGCTTGCCGACGGCAAGTTGAGCGGCAAGGTGGACAGGACGATGCTCTCCTCCGGAATCTCTGTCGAGAGCCAGGCGAAGGACGATGGTTCCATCCTCAATGTCTACCGCCGTTTCGGCGTGCTGAGGGATCAGTACAAGGCCTTGGCCAAGGGTTCGTTCGACTACTGTCCGGCTGCATCTTCTGTGGCTTCCGTCTCCGCATGGTACCGTGCCTATGATGGCCAGAAGGTCTTGGTTGTCCATAATTTCTCCGCTGGCAACGCCTCCGTCAACTTTACGTCCGACAAGCTGGACAACGCCGTCGCCACGAACGGAACCGTGAAGGTAAATGGCTCCAGGTTGACTCTGGGAGCATATTCATCAGTCGTTTTTCTGCAATAGTTAATTTGACATTATATGAGACGCACACTATTCATTCTGCTTGCCTCGATTCTGGTGATCTCCTGCGGGCGCGATCCCGGAGAGGCTGCCGTTGAGCGTGACTGGACCCGCGACGCCGTGGTCTATGAACTGAACACCCGTCAGGCGACCGCCGAAGGCACCTTCGCCGCGGCCCAGAGGAAACTTCCTGAACTTAAGGAACTTGGGGTGGACGTTGTCTGGCTGATGCCTGTCTATCCGATCGGCGAGAAAGGCCGCAAGGGAACTCTCGGCTCCTACTACGCCATCAAGGACTATTGCGACATCAACCCGGAGTTCGGCACCCTGGAGGATTTCGACGACTTTGTCGGCGCGGCCCATGACCTTGGCCTCAAGGTCATCATCGACTGGGTGGCCAACCACACCTCTCCGGATCATCCGTGGGTGACGGGGAAACCTGCCGACTGGTACGTCCGCGACGCGGAGGGCAACACGATTGTCGAATATGACTGGACGGACATCGCCAAGCTCAACTACGAGTCCAAGGAGATGCGGGCCGAGATGGAGAAGAGCATGCGTTTCTGGCTTGACAGGGGGATCGACGGCTTCCGCTGCGACGTGGCCTATCAGGTGCCGCAGGATTTCTGGACCGATGTGTTCTCGAAGTTCAGGTCTGAATATTCCCGCAGACTCTACTTCCTCGCCGAGGGTGAGGAGCCTTGGCTGCACGAGGCCGGCTTCGACGCCACCTACGCCTGGAAACTGCACCATCTGCTGAACGACATCGCGCAGGGGAAGGCCGGAGCCGACAGCCTTGTCCGCTATGTGGAATGGAATGCCACTGCCTATCCATCCGGCAGCCATAGGCTTACGTTCGTTACTAACCATGACGAGAACTCTTGGTCCGGCACTGAATATGAAAGGATGGGCGACGCTTGGAAGGCGATGGCTGTCCTCTGCTGGACACTTCCGAATTCCCAGCCGCTGATCTACACCGGTCAGGAGGTCGGCTACAACCACCGTTTCGAGTTCTTCGAGAAGGATCCGATGCCGGACTGGCACCACAATGCCACCACGGATTTCTACACCTACCTCAATGAGGTGAAGCACGCTCATCCGTCTCTGGATTCTGACAATCCGTCCTTCGAGGTGCTTTCCTGCACCGATTCCGCTCTGGTCTTCAAGCGCGCTTTGGACCAGGACAGCGTGATTGTCAGCGTTCAGTTGCAGGCTCCGTGGAACTGGAGTATAACTGTCCCGGAGTCAAGGGTTTCGCGCGTGGAGCCGCCGAGCTGGTGGGTGGGCATGAGGACCCCTCTCCAGCTGATGATCCACGGCGACGGCATCGCCGGCTATGATGTCAGGATCGAGGGCGAAGGTGTCGGCGTAAAGGAGATCCATAAGGCGGACAGCCCTGACTATCTGTTTGTTGACGTGGCCGTAAGCGCATCGGCTAAGCCCGGTGAGTACGGCATCATATTCACGAAAGATGGCAGTTCCTTCCGCTATCCGTACCGGATCGCCGCGAGGGAGGAAGGTTCCGCCGAGCGTGGCGGTTTCACAACTTCGGATCTTATCTATCTGATCTGCCCCGACCGCTTCGCCAACGCCGACAAGGGAAATGACAACACCGATGACACCGCCGAGAAGGCTGACCGCAGCGAGCCGTTTGGCCGCCACGGTGGTGATCTTCAAGGCATTATCGATCACTTGGACTACGTCGCCGACCTTGGCGCCACCGCCGTCTGGTGTACTCCGCTTCTGGTGGACGACCAGTCCGAGGGGTCTTACCACGGCTATGCCTGTGGCGACTACTACCGCATCGACCCACGTTTCGGCAGCAATTCCCAGTACAGGGAATATGTCGCCAAAGCCCACGAGAAGGGTCTGAAAGTGATAATGGACATCGTGACCAACCACTGTGGCACCGGCCACTGGTGGATGAATAATCTTCCGTTCAAGGACTGGATCCATCAGTTTCCTGAATATACCGGCTCGAACATCGCCTTTTCAACGGCGATGGATCCGAACGCGTCGCAGTACGATGCGAATTTACAGGTCAGCGGCTGGTTCGTGCCTTCGATGCCGGACATGAATCTCGACAATCCGTTCATGCTGAAATACTTTCAGCAATGGGCGATCTGGTGGACCGAGTTCTCCGGCCAGGACGGCCTGCGTGTGGACACCTACCCGTACAACGAGAAAGTCCCTATGAGCAAGTGGTGCGAGGCCGTGATGAATGAATATCCAAACTTCAACATCGTGGGTGAGTGCTGGGACTCCAACATCGACCAGCTTGCCTACTGGCAGGGCGGCAACGCCAACCGTGACGGTTTCGACTCCCACTTGCCTTCGATTATGGATTTCCCTCTCCAGGAGGCGATCAACGCCGCTCTTTGCGAGGACGAGCCGCAGTGGGGACAGGGAATGGTCCGGGTATATTCAGCCCTCTCTCACGACGCCACCTATAATGATGTGTCCAAGATGCTGATATTCCTCTCCAACCACGACCATTATCGTGTCGCTGACGCCTGGAGGCAGAATCCGGACAAGTTGAAGATCGCGTACACCCTTCTGGCCACAGTCCGTGGAATCCCTCAGATTTTCTACGGTGACGAGATGGGATTCGCCACCGGCAAGACCTACAAGAGCGACGGCGAGTTGAGGATGGATTTCCCTGGCGGCTGGGAAGGCGACAAGGTGGATCTCTTCACCGAGGAAGGCCGCGCCTCCGCCACCGTCACAGTCGGCGGAAAAACGATCCCGCAGGGCCGGCTGGCTGAGCTTCACGACTATGCAAGGACACTCTTCCAGTGGCGGAAAACCAAGGATGTGATCCACACCGGCCGCACCATGCACTTCCTGAGCCGTGACAACACCTACGCCTTCTTTCGCTACAACGACACCGACAAGGTCTTCGTCTATGTGAACAACTCTCCGGAGCCAAGGACTATTCCGTGGTCCCACTACTCCGAGATCGCCTCCGACCTTACCACCGGCCGCAATGTCCTCACCGGCGAGACCGTCCAGATCACCGACTCCACCGTTGTTCCACCTTCCACCGCCCTTGTTGTGGAATATTCATTGAAGTAGGGATTTTCAGACGAGATCAACCGCTTTTAGATGTGAATGGAAAATGGTGAAAATTGTATCTTTGTGCCTGACTAATCAGAATATTCTTAGATGGGGAAGACATTGCATAGTTTGAAAGATCTTAAAGGGTTGATTCCAAAGGAAGAACCGGTAAAGAAGACTTCGGTGCCGGTCAAAGGGCATGAAAGGCAGACCACACCTGCTCGTGTGAACGAAGAGCCTAAGGTCGGAGACATGGTTGTGCTGATGGAGTCCGATGAGCATGGGAGAATACAGAGAGTTGACGGGAAAACATATTCCATTAAATTGGACAACGGACTTGTCGTGAGTCTTGGCAAATGGGATTTTGCTGTGACGGATGACAAAGAGGAGGAAAGGCTCCGCAACTCCATTTTCGCGAGACGCAGGCCTGCCTCGCAGGATGAACCGTCCCGGTCACGCTACACGGACTACGGAGAGATCACGGTCGATCTTCATCTTGAGGCGTTGGCCGGAGGTCGTTCGGTTCAACCGGGGCAAGCACTTCAGTTCCAGATGGATGCCTTTAAATCCGAACTTAAGAAATGCCTTCCGCATCGTGGAATGCGTGTCCGCTTCATCACCGGTGTCGGTGATTATGTCCTGACCAAAGCCATCCGCAAGGAACTGGACGAGGTCTATTCCCTTCGCTGCACCTACACTGTCGGCACACCCGGTGTGACCATTGTCACTGTCCGGTAATGTGATTATTCCCAGACCACAGAAAACTGCCCTTAGATTTTCAAAATGATATCAAAATCTTCTCAGTTGAGTGGACTGAATAAAGGAAACATGGGTTATTTGGCGTAGTAACCACCGGTTCTCTTTGATCCCTTATGCACAATTAATTTCTTATCTATCAGAACCAGTAAATGGCGACCGATTGTTGCATCGCCTTTGCCGGTGGCCGTGACTATATCTTTCCTCTGGATACCTGGGGTCGCCTTGATAATGTCCAAAGTCGCCTGCACGGATGGGTTTAATCGCTCATTTAATCGCTCATTTAATCGCTCATTTTGTGAGCTATTATCTTGGCTGGTCAAATATGGTCCCAGCGGATTCTTGAATCGTATGGTGAGGCTGACAAAGTTGGTCACAAAAGCGTACTCTGGCTCGGGGAGACCAGCCTCCTTGCAATAGGTAAATATGTTGAGAATACCTCGCCCCCATCCTTCAGCCACACCGCCTTTGAACAGTGCTCCTGCAATTTTCTCATTGATGGGTTCGGAATGAGGATGGCGCCGAAACTCCTCAGGTGAGGTGCCCATGGGAAATGCACCTGGATTCATGAACTCAATGCGGTCATCGAAGATGGCCACGCTTGGGGTTCTTGCCTCGGACCACCATGTGCGGTGCGTTAGCAGGTTCAGACTGGCCTCCCTTATCACCTTGGTTGGAACTGTCAGCATGTTCTTGCTGTCAAAATCGTCCTAGTCGCCAGACATGAACATGTGCTTGCGGCAGAAGTCTTCAATTGCTCGTAGTTGTTTGAAAAGATTCGCTTCCACAACGGTCTGATCGCGAAATTTATCCATGATGACACCCTCGAATCTGGCCATGCGGACTTTGCAGTGGTCGAAAAAACGTGATGGATTTTTCCCAAAGAGAGCAATAGCTCCGTTGGTCACAGTGTCTCCCTGCAGGAGTACCTTGAACGGACGCAGACGGTCAAGAGTATTTTTAGCGGCCCTGGCATCAGCGGGAATCCTTCCTTTTGATATGCCCTCCTCAATGGCGGCCTTAAGTGTTTGGGTGTCAATGTCCCTTATGGTCGCATCCGTGCAAGGAGCCATCTCCCAACTGAATTTTTTAGGGTCACTAAGCCGGATGCGTTCGTCAAACATTTCACGAGGCATCGGCTTCGTTGTATTTTCGACTTTATAGTATGGGCGGCCATCGTATGTGTATGGGACAGAAAAAGGAGTCGGACTCGGAAACCAAATAGCAATAACATAGCGATCTGGCTTTCCAGGCACGTCAATGTATTGTGCTGCCAGATCAATTGCTGGAGAGAACTTGTACATTTCCCAAGCAATCTCCTGTCTGGTCTTATCTACCACCTGCTGTCCGAGAATCTTCATCGAAGTAGGGTGAATGCCAAAGAATATCCATCCACCCTCAGTGTTGAGGAACGCACAGCCAGACTGCATCCCGGCAATAAGTTCTCCAGTAGTCTTCTTGACTTCCAAGACGCGGCTTTCATCGCGATGGATGATAGTGTCTATATCGTTTATTGTCAACTCTTTCATTGCGGCAATTTGTTCTGTCACAAATTTAACGATTTTCTGAGATTATCGCGATAAGGTGGTCAATAAATAACGTATCGAATTCATTTTTCCAAGTCCTTTGGCAGGCGGTTACGGAGAGATACTCTTTTTCCAGACCGCTTTGGATGAGAGTGGCTTCAAGTGAGCTGTCGGCCTTGACCAGACTCTTGATCTTGAAGTACATTTCGATGAACCGCCCTCTGTACGGAGAGCAAAGCAGGTAGCCGTCATTGGTGTCGGCCCAGCGGAGGTCGCTTCCTGAGGTGCAGACACTTGCGGCGTTGATGTGGTTCTTTAACGCCATGAAACTCAGGCCGGATTCCAAGAGGAAATCCCCGTACCTTTCGAATTCAAGACTTAGGTTGATCGTGCAGGACGCTTCTTTTCTGTCACCGTAATGTCTGCGTAACGTCTCCTCAAGTCTTTGGATCCTGTCAAGATAGTACCTTGACATCTCTTTCACCAGATCAAGATTCATTCTGACTTTTCCATGGTCGGTACAGGCCACCATTTCACAATTACAATTTCTCATAATCAATGAATTATTTCAAAGAACGTTTCGGCTGCGCCCTAAGGGGCATTCCAACCGGAACAAAATCACCGGCCACCGGATCCTCCCGTCCGGGTACAATACACCCGCTGAGGGACCTTCGTCCGGATTGTGAAATGGAATTATTAAAAAGAAAGAATATGTCAGCTCATAGATGCTGTCGCGTTTACAATGCAAAATAAGGAATAATCTTTTGAATATGCAAATGTGGACAGTGGCCATTAAACCAGCCATTCTGTCACTTCGGCAGGCTCAGTGACCACATTTTTTTTACATACTCCAAAAGGTCACTTCGGCAGGCTCAGTGACCGCAGGGCTCCGGTCGCTGAGCCTGTCGGAGTGACTTGGGAAAAGTGTAAAGTTTTTTTACAGTGAGTGTAAAGATTCTTTACACTTCTTGATTTTTTGTGTTTGTGTAATATTCTGAACATTAGACACTTGTGCTTTTTGGCACGGAAGTGGTTCGCTGTTTTTTTTCAGTGTTCGGGAAGTTTTGGCTTTTCAGCGTACGTCACACGGAAAAGACTGAAAAATTCCTGATGGGAAAAATGAGAATAACTAAGTATAGAGAAAAAGATAATAATAAAAACACAAGTGATATGAGCATATTCAGAAAAAGAAAATTGGGGACACCGCTTTCGGGGGTGCTGAACATTTTGGGGATGACGGTGGCGTTCGCGGCGCTGTACATCATTCTGGTGCAGGTGCATCACGATCTTACCTATAATAAAGAGGTGAAGGATGCGGATCGGATCTATTGCGTGTCGCTGCCGGACTGGTACACTGAAGGAAAGTATATGGTCTGGCTGAACAGGCCAGCGTTCGAGCGGATGATCTCCTCCATTCCGGAGATCGAGGCGGGAGGCACGGGCTATCTGTTCGGGCAGCCGATAGAGACCATTGTCGGGGACGGCAAGAATCCTACGCTTTCCGACCCAAGTGTCTCCATCAGGATGTCTTCGATGAACAAAGGCACGCTGGATGTCTTCGGATTCGAACTCACCGAGGGCTCGTGGGATAACTATGTGGGGGTCTGGGACTATGCCTTCAGCGAGTCCGCCGCGAGGAAGTACGGAGTGGGAGTCGGTGGTCATGTGATGATAAGAAACGGGCAGTCGGGAACTTATCACGACGCCAACATCGTCGCCATCTACAAGGACATGCCGATGAACTCCGACTTGTCCGATTTCGAGGCAATCTGCCCGATCGGAGACCAAGCCATTGACAGCTGGAGCGAGTGGAGTTATCCTTACTTCTTCAAGGCAAAGGAAGGCGTTTCAAAAGATGAACTGGAGGCCGCTGCCCGCAAGGTTATGGAGGACATCATCGGAAGCGACTCCGATGCCAGCGATGAGAGCAGGGCTGAAGCCATCAAACGGACCAGAGTCCACCTTATCCCTTTGACGGAGACCTACTTCGACCAGACGATCGCCAACACTGACGGAGCCAGAGGCAACAAAACGACGACTTACACCCTGCTTGCCATCGCGCTGCTGGTCATCATCATCGCGTTCATCAATTTCGTGAACTTCTTTTTCGCCCTTGTTCCGGTGCGTGTGCATTCGGTCAACACCAGAAAGGTTCTCGGAGCGTCAAGGGCAAGCCTTGTCATGGATTGCGTGATGGAGGCTGTCTCGCTGATAGCCATCTCATTGGCTCTGGCCGCCGCTGTCGTGGCGCTGTTCCAGACCTCCACGGCGGCGAACCTCATCACCTGCTCAACGGCGTTCGGAACGAATATGTCCGTGGGTATATTCACAATCATTCTGGGACTTTCCTTCGCTGTCGCGGCGAGTCTTTATCCTGCTTTCTACATCACTTCCTTCTCGCCGGCGCTTGCCCTCAAGGGATCGTTCGCGTCAAGCGCCAAGGGGCGTGTGTTCAGGTACTTGCTTGTGGGCTTGCAGTTCCTGATCTCCATCTCGCTGATCATCTGCGCCACGTTCGTGGGACTTCAGCGAAAGTACATGCTCAGCCACGACATGGGCTTTGACCGTGAGGAACTCATCACGGCCAACGTGAACCGTACTGTCGCGAAGTCCGCCGAGGCTCTGAGCTCCAAATTGAGGGAAGATCCTCAGATCAAGGACATTACCTGGGCTGATGGAGACCTTGTACGGCCGAGCCGTATGGGCTGGGGCAGAATGTACAAGGGCGAACAGATCAGCTTCCAGTGCTATCCTGTCGCCTGGAACTTTCTGCAGTTTATGGGCATTCCGGTTGTCGAGGGCCGGGACTTCACCCAGTCCGACGAGCAGAGCGAGAACGGCGTGTTCATATTCAATGAGGCAGCGAAGAACAAGTTCGGCTTCACCTTGAATGAAAAAATGCCGGGACACATGGATGAAGGTGACGCCGAGGTCGTCGGTTTCTGCCGTGATTTCAATTTCACCTCATTGAAGAACGATGTGTCACCTTTGGCTCTGTACATCTTCGGAAAACATCCTTGGAGACCGCTTTCGACGCTTCTTGTGCGCACCGAGAAGAATGCTGACATCCCTGCCATTATGAACAAAATCGCCACAACGGTTTCCGAGATAGACCCGACCGTCAATCCGGATGACGTTGATGTCCAGCTCTTTGACAAGAAACTTCAGGGGCAGTACCAGACCGAGGCCAACTTCTCACGCCTCATCACCCTCTTCACCCTGCTCGCGATCATCATCTCGCTGATGGGAGTCTTCGGGCTCGTGATGTTCGAGACCGAGTACCGCCGCAAGGAGATCGGTGTAAGGCGCGTCAACGGGGCCACGATAGGGGAGATCCTGAAGATGTTCAACATCGAGTTCGCGAGGATCGTGCTGGTCTGCTTCGTCATCGCCACGCCTCTGTCCTGGTTGATCGTCAACCGCTACCTTTCCGGATTCGCCTACAGGGTGCCGATCCACGTCTGGGTGTTCGTTCTGGCTCTTCTCGCCGTGCTGCTCATCACAGCCCTGGTTGTCACCGGCCGCTGCTACAGGGCCGCTACCGAGAACCCGAGCGTCACCTTGAAGAAGGAATAGATACTTTATTTTCAATGAATATGAGAGAACGGCTCGCAATTTGCGGGTCGTTCCCCTTTGTGAACCTATGGGAATATGTCCGGTTTGCGATCAGGCATATTCACAGATTTTAACCACATGATTTATGAAACGTTTATCGATTCTTACCGCCATCATTCTGGCCGCAGCGGCCTTGATGGCATCGTTCCAAAACTGCTATGCCTGCACGGGCATCACCCTCAAAGCCAAGGACGGGAGCACCGTGGTGGCGCGCACGATCGAGTGGGCCACCTCGGACAATGACTGCCGCTGGGTGGTAGTGCCACGCGGCCACACCTGGAAATCATTCATCCCCGGCGGCGGGACTGGCAGATCCTTTACCAATGAATATGGCTACGTGGGTGTCGCGGTGGTCCAGGACGAGCTGATGATGGAGGGCATGAACGAGAAAGGTCTCTCGGCCGGTCTCTTCTATTTCCCTGATTACGGAAAGTACGAGGAATATTCAGAGACGAACAAAGAAACGAATATCTCTGACTTCCAGCTCGTTTCCTACATTCTCGGGCGGTGCGCCACAGTAGATGAGGTCAAAGCCGAGATCGCGAATGTGCATGTTCACGGATTCGATCCCCGCTCTTCGACCGTGCATTGGAGGTTCGCCGAGCCGTCCGGCCGTCAGGTCGTGCTGGAAATCATTGACGGAAAGTGCATCTTCTACGAGAACACACTCGGCGTGCTGACCAACTCGCCTTCGTTCGACTGGCAGCTCACCAATCTCAACAACTATGTCAACCTCCTTCCTGGACGCACTGAGCCTCACACGCTTGGGAATATGTCCCTGTCTTCTTTCGGTGGAGGAAGCGCGATGCTTGGTCTGCCAGGGGATTTCACGCCGCCTTCAAGGTTTGTCCGCGCGGCTTTCTTCCAGAACACCGCACCGCAGAAGCCGAATGCCGAGGGATCCGTGTTCACAGCCTTCCATATTCTTGGATCGATGGAGATTCCGATCGGAGCCCAGTTCGCGCCGGGACAGGAGCCGGCTGACATTCCGAGTGCGACACAGTGCACTTGTGTCACTGACATGTCAGGTCTGCGCTTCTACTACCGCTCAATGTACGACGGAGGTATCAGATGCATTGATCTTAAGGAGATTGACTTTAAGAAAGTCGGCTTAAGGTCCGAACCGCTGATCCCTTCCAAGCAGGAATTCGTACATTATATCAAATTTTAATTATTAAAATTGCGAATATGCCATTTCGGGCATGCTTTTCGCATTTGTAATATTAGTTTGTGGAATTTAAATATTCATTGATACTATGATTTCAGAGAAACTTGTTAAGGCTTTCAACGATCAGATCGTTGCTGAGCTTTGGTCTTCAAATCTTTATCTTCAGATGGCCTTCTACCTCAAGAAGGAAGGATGGAACGGTTCAGCCAACTGGATGTTCAAGCAGGCTGACGAGGAGAAGGAGCACGCCCTCAAACTTGCTGACTATGCCATCAAGCGTGGCGGTGAGGTCAAGGTCGGAATGATCGATGTCGTTCCTGACGGCTGGGGCTCGCTCCTGGATGTCTTTCAGAATGTCTACGAGCATGAGTGCCATGTCTCAGGTCTCGTCAATGACCTTGTTGATCTGGCTTCCGCCGAGAGGGACAAGGCGACACAGGACTTCCTTTGGGGATTTGTCCGTGAGCAGGTCGAGGAGGAAGATTCCGCTCTGACGATTGTCGAGAGGCTCAAGAGAGCCGGCGAGGCCGGAGCGTTCTTCGTTGACGCCGAACTTGCGAAGAGATAGTCTCTTACGATGAAAACTTCATGAAGGGGTTGGCCGGGGATTCCGGCCGGCCCTTTTTTATAATGTCACGATATATTACCAAAATGTAAAGCTTAGTTTTGCTTTTTAGGATCAAAATGGATAAATTTGCAAGATTAAAATGTTATAATAACGAATAATAATATTTATGTCACGTTTTCTTGATCCGCCAAAGGCGGGTAAACCTCTCGCAGAGGACAAGGTGGACAAAACCTATAAGGCAATGCGCACCAAGGTCTTTCTGGGTGCGTTTTTCGGATATGCAGCTTACTATCTTGTACGTAAGAACCTGTCTTTGGCCGCTCCTGATATGATCCACGACGGGATCATCGATGCGGGCAAGGCCGGCCTTGCGATGTCGGCTGTCTCCATAGCGTACGCCTTCTCGAAGTTCATTATGGGAAGCGTCTCCGACAGATCTGACGCCAGGAAATTCCTTTGTGTCGGCCTTGTCCTTTCGGCCCTCACTATGATCTTGACAGGCCTTATCCCGTTCGGGGCCAACACCGCGGTGAACACCGCCATCATATTCACACTTATGCTGATAGTAGGTTGGCTGAGTGGTTTCGGTTGGCCTCCTTGCGGCAGGATCATGGCGCACTGGTTCAGCCAGAACGAGCGGAGCTTCAAGATGAGTGTGTGGAACGTCTCCCACACCATCGGCAGCTTCTCGCTTGGTTTCCTCGCCATCGCTGGTGTGATGCTTTTCGACGCTTTCGGTGTGGCGCAGAGCTGGAGGGGAGACTTCATATTCCCGGCTGTCGTTGCTCTTCTTATCGCTGTCTTCTGTTGGTGGGCCATCCGTGACACGCCTGAGTCCTGCGGCCTTCCGTCTGTTCAGGACTGGAGGAAGGACTGGTCCGGTGTCAAGTCCAAGGGCTCCGCTGACGAGAAACTTCCGTTCAAGACCCTGTTCGTTGACTATGTGTTCAAGAACAAACTGTTGTGGATTGTAGCCATCTCGAACGTGGCTGTCTATATGGTGCGCTACGGCATCGGTGACTGGGCTCCGACTTATCTTCAGGAAAAGGCCATCATGACAGCCGCCGAGAGCAAGGTGGCTTTTTCTGTACACAACATCGTCGGCGCCGTAGGCACGCTTGCCTGCGGTTGGGCGACATCCAAGATATTCAAAGGCCGCTGCGCCCCGATGAACGTGATCTGCATGTTCTTCTGCCTGCTCGGTGTCCTGCTTTATTGGATGGTAGGCTCGGGCATAATCGCCGCTTCTCCGGCCTTGCAGAAGACATTGATCTACATCGCTTTGTGTCTGATAGGCTTCTTCATCTACGGCCCTGTGGCCCTCACCGGAGTGCAGGCCCTGAACCTTGTGCCTAAGAACGCCGCCGGAACCGCCGCCGGATTCGTGGGTCTGTTCGGCTACCTCCTCGGTGACGCCGTCTGCTCCAAGATCCTTGTGGGCGGCATCGCTGTCGGCAGCTCATGGGACACCGCCATGCTCTCCGTCGCAGTAGGCGCCCTCATAGGAGTCTTCCTCTGCGCTCTGCTGATCAAGAGTGAACAGAGGCTGGCGAAGTCCAACGCTTAGGGATTTTGCTAAACTTGATGTTTAACAAAGTAATCCTTTAAAAGATTACCAACTTGTTCTTACTAAACTCAAATAATCATATTCAGAAATGAGAAAAAACTTCTGTTTCAAATCATTGGTTTTCATCGTACTGGCTCTGACTGGCCTTATGGTGTTTGTTCAATGTGGGAAGTCCGGTGGCGGTGACGACGGCACTGTTGATGTCTCCGAGGTGCTCTTCTCCCTGCCTACGCAGATAGAGGCTGAACCGGCCGGATTGGTAAAATTCCGTGTTCTTCAGGAGAAGGCGCCGCTTCAGACCGATGAGTTCCTGTTCGGCACTTTTGTCTGCAAGATTGAGAGCGTCTCCGCCAAGGAGTTCAATGTCAGGCTGCCACTCAATCTCGCGAGCGGAAAGTACGAGGTCATCATCCGCAGGGGACAGAAGAAAAAGTCCTTCGGCGAGACGAACCTGACGATCAAGTCGGGTTCCGGCTTCACTCCCGACAAGGGGACTACCGTCTGGGGACGGATCCTATGTGACGACTCCGGCGTTCCAGGAGTTGTTGTCACCGATGGAGTCCTGGTCACCAAGACAAATGACGAGGGGGTATACCAACTTAAATCCGCCAAGAAATGGGGCTATGTATCCATCTCTGTGCCAAGCGGCTACGAGGTGCCGTCGCAGGGAGTTCTTCCGATGTTTTACTCCTTGCTGACGGAGAAGGCCACCGTGGTTGAGCAGAAGAATTTCTCTTTGGTGAAAGTCGGGGGTCAGGACAAGTACAAGATGTTCTTCTTCGGAGACATGCATCTTGCCAACCGCACCGGTGACCTGTCTCAGTTCAGGGTGTTCACCCGCGATCTGACCAAATACATGAACGCTCACTCTGGTGAGAAGATGTACGCAATGACGTTGGGAGACATGACATGGGACATTTACTGGTACGTCAATGATTTCAGTTTCAAGGAGTACCTGGCGGAAATCAACCAGGACATAAAGGGTCTTCAGATTTTCCACACCATGGGAAACCATGACAACGACTACAAGGCTTTCAGACCTGACGCAGACTTCAAGGCCGCGTCTGAATATGTCAGGAACGTGGCTCCGACCTACTATTCGTTCAACATAGGCAAGATCCACTATGTGGTTCTGGATGACATAGACTGCTCGAACTACGACGGCACGGAGAGACGGAAATATTCAAGGAATCTGACGACCGGTCTGCTTGAGTGGCTTGCACGTGACTTGAGGTATGTGGACAAGTCCACGCCGTTGATACTCACGACCCACGCCCAGATTTTCGAACCGGAAGCCGGTGATGACTACAAAGTCGTGACCTCCAACGCCGACAGGCTGTTTGACATCCTGAAAGGCTACAAGGCGCATCTTGTCTCTGGTCACACGCATGTGATCTATAACGTGAACCCGGAGGAGTCCGGCAAGCACGGCGCCACGGATTTCAGCGAGCACAACTCGGGCGCGATCTGCGCTTCGTGGTGGTGGTCGGGCAACCTGACTCCGGGTGTCTACGTAGGAACAGACGGATCACCCGCGGGCTACGGCATTTGGGACATCGACGGGACCGACATCAAGTGGAAATTCAAGGCGACCGCCTGGGACGAGGACTACCAGTTCAGAACCTACGATCTCAACCAAGTCTATTTCACTTATGAGAAGGATGTGCCTAAGATGCCTACCGACAACGTGGAGTTGACCGACAAGGGTTTCGGGAAATACGTCAAGGCGTACCCGGAGAACTCAGACAATGAGGTTCTCATCAACATCTGGAACTGGAATTCCAAATGGACTTTGAGCGTGACGGATGAGAACGGCAAGGAACTCACTTGGGAGAGGACCTCGGCCTATGATCCGCTCCACATAGCGGCTCTCTCCGCCAAGAGGTACAACAAAACTGGATTGACATCCCGCCCAAACTTCACCACAGAATTGTGGCATCATTTCTTCAAGGTGACGGCACCGGACGCGGACACTGACCTGACAATCACTGTCACGGATGAGTTCGGCAATGTCTTCACCGAGAAGATGGCGCGTCCGAAGGCTTTCAAGGTCGAGGATTTCAAGAAATAATCAAACATCAAGTTTAACACATACAAAACTAATTTTCATCTTTATGAGAGTTATCAAATCATTTGCTGTCTCTTTGGCGCTGATGCTGGGTTGCCTCACGGCCGCCTTCGCGCAGAACCAGAGAGAGGTGTCGGGAAAAGTTCTCGATGCCGCGCAGCAACCTCTTGTAGGGGTCGCGGTCATCGTTGACGGAACGAGCAACGGAACCATGACCTCCGAAAACGGTACTTTCTCATTGATGGTGCCAGCCGGGAATGTCACCCTTGAGGTGTCCTCCCTTGGCTATACCACAAAGAAAGTGTCTGTCCCCGCTTCACAGGCATCTGTCACTATCGTCCTGGAGGAAGATAACATGATGCTGAACGAGACGGTTGTTGTCGGTTATGGTACACAGAAGAAAGTGAACCTTACCGGAGCCATATCAGTCGTTGGAGACAAGGAACTCAAGGACCGTTCGTCACACAACCTTGTGACAATGCTTCAGGGGTCTGTTCCGGGACTCAACATCACGACCCAGTCCGGTAATCCGGGCAGTACCGGAAAACTGAACATCCGCGGTTTCACTTCGGTCAACGAAGCCAGCCCTATCGTCCTTATCGACGGTGCCTTGGGCGACCTTGAGGATGTCAATCCGAATGATGTCGAGAGCATCTCCGTAATCAAGGACGCCGCCGCGGCGGCTGTCTACGGAGCCCGCGCCGCCTACGGTGTGATCCTCGTGACCACCAAGAAAGGTGACTCCGACGACGGCAAGGCCAAGATCCGTTACAGCGGACGTTTCGGTTGGGAGGAGCCTACAACCTCCACCGACTACGAGGACAGAGGCTACTGGTCGGTCTACACTCTTGACCTTTTCTGGAAGACACAGGCCGCCGGCACTCCTTACACTGGCTACACCCAGCACGACATGATGGAAATGCTTGCGCGTGTCAATGACAAGACCGAGAACCCTGACCGCCCGTGGGTCATCAAGGACATCCGCGGTGGCAAGGAACAGTGGGTCTACTACTGCAACACCGACTGGTACCACGAGATGTTCAGGGATGAGCATCCTGTCCAGCAGCACAGCATCTCGGTCAGTGGCGGAAGCAAGAACATCAAGTACTTCCTCTCAGGTGGTTACGACCGCCAGACCGGTATCATGAAGGCCACCGAGCCAGATGTGTTCCAGAAGTACAACATGCGCGCGAAGATCGACGCAAAGCTGAACAAGATCATGAGTCTGTCCAACAATATGTCATTCTATAGCTCCGACTATTCATGGATCGGAGTGGGTGACATTCAGGATGTGTTCAGGAATCTTCGTCACACCCCTGCGTCCTTCCCGCTTTTCAACCCTGACGGAACAGGACTGTACAACAACCCGCTTATCATCGGTGGTAACTACAACGTCGCCAACGGTCGTCAGATCGTCTTCGCGATGGGCAAGCACAAGAACTACGACAAGAAGTTCAACTTCGCCAACACCACGGAGCTTGTTATCCGTCCGGTCAAGCAGTTCAACCTCACCGCCAATTTCACCTACAGAAGGGTGAACCGCAACGGGATGGGCAGGACGGTGAACATTCCTTACGGCATCCGTCCGGGAGTCTTCGGAGCCTACACCACAGGAGCGGGCCTTAATGAGTTGGAGGAAAGGACGAGAAGATATGACTATTACACCGGCAACATCTTCGGAACTTATGAAGATTCCTTCAACAACGCCCACAATGTCAAGGTGATGTTCGGTTTCAATGCCGAAACTTACCATTACAAGAACGTGACCGCCAAGGGACAGAATATTTCCGATGAACTCCTGAATGATTTCGATCTGATTGTCCCGGATCCTTCAACCGGCGCCAAGATAACCAATCTGGAAGGCGGGCAGAGTGAATATGCCCTCGCCGGTTTCTTTGGTCGTGTCAACTATGACTACAAAGGCAAGTACCTTGTCGAGGCATCAGGACGTTACGACGGCTCGTCCCGTTTCGCCAAGGGGCATCGCTGGGGACTGTTCCCTTCAGTGTCCGCTGGTTGGCGTATTTCTGAGGAGCCGTTCTTCGCCCCTGCCAAGAAACTTGTGAACAACCTCAAGATCCGCGCTTCTTTCGGCTCGCTGGGTAATCAGAATGTCAAGGACTACATGTTCATGAGAACCATCTCCATCGATGATTTCAAGGCGTTCACATTTGGTGAGGGTTCCACGAAAGCGCAGTATGCCGGAATTTCCGCCCCTAACTCATCTTCCCTCACTTGGGAGACCACTTATCAGTACAACCTTGGTCTGGATGCTTCTATGCTGAACGGAAGGCTTGACTTTACCGCTGAAGCCTACATCCGTGACACAAAGAATATGCTCATTCAGGGCAATGCCCTTCCTAGTGTCTATGGCGAAGACGCCCCGAAAGAGAACTCCGCTGATTTGAGGACTAAAGGTTACGAGATCTCCCTTGGATGGAGGGACAGCTTCCAGCTTCTCGGGAAGCCGTTCAACTACAGCATACGCGCTTCAGTGAGCGATTACACCTCCCACATCACAAGGTATGCCAACAATCCTGACAAACGACTCACTGACTACTATGTTGGCCAGAGGATCGGTGACATCTGGGGCTTTGTTGTGGACGGCCTGTTCGCTACCGATGAGGAAGCCAAGGACTATCAGGCAAACGTCTGCGACGCCCTCACTTATGTCGGCACCAACCGTATGCAGGGCGGATTCCTTGCCGGTGACCTCAGGTATGTCGATCTCGACAACAAACAGGAAGGAGAAGGCGGAATCAACAAGATCACCCTTGGCGACAACACCGCCGACAGCCCTGGCGACCGCAAGATTCTCGGCAACTCGCTTCCGAGCCTCCAGTACGGCATCAACCTTGGATTTGACTGGATGGGATTCGACTTTTCGACATTCCTTCAGGGTGTGGGCAACCACTACTGGTATCCTTCCGGCATGAACATAGCATTCTGGGGATCATATTCCTACGCCTACTACACGGCATTCATGCCACGGGACTTCATCAAGACCGTCTGGTCCGAAGAGAATCCTGACACCTATTTCCCAAGGCCGCGTGTCTATTCATCGACCGGTGGAGAGCTCGCGCCGCCTAACAGCAGGTACATCCAGAACGTTAGGTATCTCAGGCTGAAGAACCTTACGGTAGGCTACACCCTTCCGCAGAAGTGGACAAAGGCGATCTGCCTTGACAAGGTGCGTTTCTACTTCTCCGGCGAGAACCTGGCCTACTGGTCTCCGATCAAGAAGTACACCAAGTATCTGGATCCGGAGTCTGCGTATCGTCGTGTCACCGAAAAGAGTAATGACGGTCTGTATAAGAACTCCGACGCCAAGGACGCAGTCGCCTATCCGTGGCAGAAGACCATCATGTTCGGCATCGACATAACATTCTAATGATGGAGGACAGTGAAAATGAAAAGATATTTATTACCTATTTTGACAATCGTCCTTGGAGTCACCTCATGTGACAGCTTTTTGGATAAGTACCCTAAGGACAGGCTTGTTCCGGAGACATATTTCCGTAACGAGGAGGATTTGAAGTTGTTCTCCAACTCTTTCTATGACAATCTTCTGGATAAAACTCCTTACGACGAACAGTCAGACCTTGTGTTCCAGAAAGGAACGATTTCGGATGAACTTCTTGGCGGCACGGCCCGCGAGGTTCCAACAACGGCTTCCAAAGGAGGTTGGTCTTGGAGACAGCTCCGCAAGATCAACACCATGCTCGGCCACATGGACCAGTGTTCCGATCCGGACGCTGTCAAGAAATACACAGGTCTCGCTAAGTTCTTCCGCGCGAAGTTCTATTTCGAGAAGGTGAAGAGGTTCGGTGACGTTCCTTGGTACGACAAGGAACTCGGCTCGACTGACTCCACTCTCTTCAATCCGAGGGATTCAAGAGAACTCATCATGTCCCACATGATCGAGGACATCGATGAGGCGATCGAGTCTCTCCCTTCAGAGGTCAGTGTCCATCGTGTGAACAAATGGGCCGCCTGCATGCTCAAGGCTCAGTTCTGCCTTTACGAAGGTACGTTCAGGAAGTACCATGGCCTTTCATTCCAGGGTGGACGCTCCGCCGATGACTATCTTAAGTTGGCCTACGAGGCTGCCCAAAAGGTGATGGAGTCGGGAAAATATTCATTGGCCGCGAACTACCATGACCTTTTCATGGAGGTTGACGCCGACAAGAATGAGTACATCCTCGCCATAAAGATGGAGCAGTCCATCGGATGTACCCACAACGCCACAGGCTATGTGCTAATGAACACAGGCGGCAACCCAGGCTTCTCCAAGAAGTTCGTGGATAGCTTCCTCATGAAGGATGGCTCGCGCTTCACCGACAAGGAGGGCTGGGAGACCATGCAGTTCGTGGATGAGATGAAGGATCGTGATCCTCGTCTTGGCATGATCATGAGGCTTCCGAGCCACGTCCGCACAAATTCCAAAAAGACCGTCTATGGCCCTGATCTGACAATGACCTCGACCGGCTACCAGCTTGAGAAGTTTGTCATGAGTCCGGAGTACGAGACTGCGGAACGCGCCGACATGTCATTCAACGACATACCTGTGTACCGTCTCGCGGAGGCCTATCTCATCTATGCGGAGGCCAAGGCCGAGCTGAATATCCTTACCCAGGAGGATGTGGACAAGTCCATCAACAAACTTCGTGACAGGGTTGGAATGCCACATCTTCATCTTGCCGGTCTGACTGTGGATCCTTACCTTATTTCCGAGAAATACGGCTATCAGAACATCGCAAGGCTCAATCCCGCCAATCTCGCCCAGATTCTGGAGGTTCGTCGCGAGAGGACGATCGAACTCGTTCTGGAGGCGAGCCGTTGGGATGACATCGTAAGGTGGAAGGAAGGCCTTTGCTTCCCTCAACCTCTCTACGGAACGTATTTCCCTGGCGTCGGCCCTTACGACCTTACGGGTGACGGCAAGCCGGACATCTATCTTTATGACACTCAGAATGTTGGCAGCAAGATAGAGAAAGAGTACAAAACGAAATACGGAGAAAAGTTCGTGTTCCTCCAGATCCAGGAGATCGAGATAGACGGGAACTATGTGCCGTACTCGAACGGTATCGTGCTGAGCGATGGCCACAAGGGCTATGTTGACATGTACCGCACCAAGACCCGCACGTTCGATGAGAACCGCGACTATCTGTACCCTATTCCAAGAGGCGACAGGGATCTTAACAAGAACCTTGCGCAGAATCCTGGATGGGATGACGGCCTGAGTTCCTCCGACGGGGACACCGATAATGGAATGAATTAATCCATTGAAACAAACGAAGAAATTATGAAAATAGTTAAGAATATAATAAGACTCTGCGCCGCGGCTATTGCCGTCCTCCCGATTATCGGATGCTCCGAGGAGGAATATGTCAAGCCGAGCGCCCTTCTTTCGGAGTCAAGCCTGACTTTCGAGGCAATTGGAGCGGAGCCGCAGTCCTTGACCATTGCCTCTGATGAAGCGTGGTTCATCGATGTGGACGCCGACTGGATCACAGTCGATCCGACATCCGGAACCAACACTGTAGAGGTGACCGTGAGCGTCACCGACAACGTCGCCAACGGAGCGATGGCCGCCCCTCGCGAGGGTACCCTAACCATCGCCAACAACCGCGGCTACTCAATCCGCACCGTCATCTACCAGAAAGGTGACACTTACCTTGGGGTTGCGGAGTCCACTGTGACCGAGGCCGCTGCCTTTGAGGATGGAACTGTCGCCAAGATTCGTGACGCGCAGGTCATGGCTGTGGCCAAGACTGGCTTTGTCATCGGTGACGGGCAGACTAACATGTACGTTGAGGGAGAAAGAAGTGTCACAGCCGGTGACATTGTCCAGCTCAGCGGAAAATGTGCTGTCAAGGGTGGTGTCCCTGCCTTTGTGGTGGACGGCTTGGAGGTCGGCCTGAACGCAGAACTTCGGCCTGCGGAGCCGGTGGTCGTGGATGGTACATCCACTTCCTATCCTTTTGACAAGGTGACATACGCCAAGGTTTCAGGAACCATCATCGGGAATCTTCTTCGCCTTTCAGGTGGTGTCAACTGTAAGATCATCGATCCGGTCGAGAGTGTTGGAGCCACGGAACTTAACGTTCATAAGGTCGAGGCTCTCTGCTACTATGTCGGCACATTTGACAAGCAATATGCTTTTGTCATCTTTTCATTGAAAGACAATGGGGTGGATGACACAGTCGGCAAGCCGCTGCCGTATTCCGATGATTTCTCTTGGCTTGCTCCTTACATTGAGTTGGCCAACTCGAAACTTCCTGAGGCAAGCAAGATCTCTGACTGTGTCGGTGCTGTCACCTCGTCCGCGGACGGATGCGCCAACATTTACACAACTCTGAAGGATAATGGTTGTGACGTTCTCGGTGAATTGAGGTCCAGAGGCTACACAGACTTGAACCCTGGCTTCAAGACAATCTATCTTCAGGATGCCTATTTCAAATTCGGAAAGACAAACTGTCAGTCTGGTTTGACCCTGCCGCTCTTCAAGATTGATGGCGAGCAGGACATTGTCGTATCGTTCAGATGGTGCTCTCAGATGCAGGGTTCAGGAAAGATTGACGATACTCATATGGTTGTCGCCATTGACGGGCCGGGTACAGTTGTGACTGCCAAGGGAACCGATGGTGCCAAGATCAGCGATCCTCTCGCGCACACCCAAAAGCAAGGTCAGATGATTTGGCAGGATGCCATGTTCACCATCAAAGGCGCGACCACTGCCACCGCCATCACCATCCGCTCAAATGAGTTTGGTTCTCCTGAAGATGTGGTCAAGGATGTGTTCCGCTACTATCTCGATGACATTGAAGTGATGCTTGCCGCAGATGCCGTGACCGCTGACATTAAGGTTGAGGGCATTGAGAACGACTTGATTACCTTTGAGGGCACACCTGCCGATCCTGTCAAGTTCAATGTGACTTCCAGCGCCGCGTTCAAGGTCAGCTCCAGCGCCAACTGGCTGCATGTCGAGAACGGAGAAGGAGGAGCCGGACAGACAAATGAAGTGACCGTGACTTGTGACCAAAGCGAACTCAGCGTATTGAGAAAGGCCGAGATCACCGTGAAGTCAGGAGTCTCCACCAAGAAGATTCAGGTAGTTCAGTCCGCTGCAGGTCAAACCTTGAAACCGTTTATTTCTATCGCTGGAGGAAACTACTTCAACATAGACGCGACCGATCTTTCTTTCAAAGTCAAGGTGCAGCATAATGTTGATTACACGATTCAGATTCCGGATGAGGTGAAATGGGTGTCTGTCGAACCGATTGAGACTAAAGGTCTTGTTGAGGAAACTGATTTGATTCTTTACACGGCTGCAAATGTTGAGACAACACCTAGGACGGCAACGATTTATCTTGTCAATGTGGCGGAAAGCCTTATTGTTCCAATTGTTGTCAACCAAGGGCCGGCCGCACCTTCCGGAGAATCCAAGATTTCATGGACATTCTCAAAGGATTTGATGGGGACTTACAAAGATGCCTTTGAGAAGAACAACTCTCTTCCTGCAACCAAGGGAAAAGGCTACATTTCGTGGGTTGATCTTGAGGAGAATGTCGCGCTTGACGTGAACAAGAAGAAGTCAAAGGTTATCGGTGGGACAGGTGAACCATATATTACAGGTGCATGGGTAGGCGACTATTGGGAGTTCGCTGTTCCCGGTGTTACGGCTTCCGCCGGAGCTAAAATCAACTTTAATGGGGTGACACGGTGCTCTGGCTCAGGACATAAGTATTGGGCGATGATGTACAACGTCGGTGGCGAATGGGAGTACGTCAAGGAGACCAAGACCGAGACTGAAACAGGAAAGAATGCCGTTTACACTCACATTTTGACCAGCAAGAACCAGACGGTTTCCGAGACAGTCAAGCTTAAGAGCGCGATAAACAACCAGACTGTCAAGATAAGGTTTATCTGTGTGGCAAATTGGCAGTGTGGTTCGGCGGCTGCCCTTGAGGCACCTAATGGAGGTACTCACCGTTGGTCTGTACCGGCCGGAACCACAGATGGCCCGATTATCACAATCACGGAGCCGGCTCCTGCGCTAAAGGCAAAATGGTTCTTTGATGCCGATCCTTCAAAGGATGCCTATGTGGAGACTTTTGGCACTTTGAACGGAACATTCAAGAACACGGCTGGTGACAATGGAATGTATGTAGATGCGAACGGAAAGTCTGTCGGTAGCGGACGTATAACATTTGTTCAAGTTGACAAGACTTCCTTCCCTGGAACTTCCGACCCTAAGTATTATGTAGGAGGTACCGGACATCCTTATGTGACTGGTGTGTGGCCAGGAGATGCTTGGGTGTTCACAGCGACTGATGGCAATGAGTATCCGGCAGGAACGAAGCTTCACATAAAGTATCTTACCCGCTGCTCCGGAACCGGTCAGAAATATTGGAAGCTTGAGTATTGGGACGGCGAGGCATGGCAGCCGACAGATCCGTTAAAGACAGAGACAGAATCCGGCAGTTCTGCGGAGTATAATTTTGAGGAGTCTAAAAGCAATGTCACCGTGGACAAAACGTTCACATTGGCGAAAGCTTGTACGGAGATGCAGTTCAGAATGGTCTGTGTCGTTAACTGGACTCTTGGAAAGAAAGCGCTTGAGGCCCCTAATGGAGGTACATGTCGTTTGGCCGCAGAGTCTGATGCTGAAGGAACGAGCCCGCTCTTTGAAGTTGTAGAGTAGGTTTGTTCGCAAACTCTAATCAAAGGCGCTCCCGGAATACTGAACCCGGGAGCGCATTTTAGTAACTTCTATTATGACTAACGGTGGCGGCTTTGCGGCACCTTGATAAGTCTGGTGGTGTCGTAGCCACGATGCCTGGCCTCTGCGACGTACTTGTTGATGGTGTCTTGGGAGGGGTTTGGGGTGCGGGACAGAATCCACAGGTAGTTGTCGTTTGAACTTCCCACGAGGGCGGTTGTGTAGTCATCGTCAATCATCAGGATCCGGTAGTCGGAATAGAAGAACATGAAGAAAGACACTCTCAGAAGTGCCGGCTCAGTTTCTGGGTCTGGCTGTTTGGCCTTGCCGTGGGCTGTCTTTGATTTGCCTTCTATACATCCGGAGTTGATAACATCAATCTTGCCGTCATCCCGGAGGATATATTCAGCACTGACATCGGTCATTCCTCTTTCAAAGGAGTGGTCGTACCTGGCGATTTCGTACCAGGTTCCGAGATAGCGCGAGAGGTCAAACTTGGCAACTGGGGTGTTGTCGATGTTACCTGCGTGTAGGGACATAGGGAGTAATGCAGATGCGGACATCACTGCCAACATTTTTAGGAAACTTAGCATAATTTTAGGTTTTAATGTTATTGTAATTATTAGACAGCCAGTAATTTGCAAATATGATGCCTGATATTGTGGCACAGAATATACAAACGTGGCCAACCCCCCGCTTTCGGAGGTTAGCCATGATAATGTCTCTTACTGACCACTTATGCTCAAGTATCCATTACTGAATTGCCTCAATCTGCTCCTTGGAAAGTTTAGTGTACAACTCAATCTGCTCAATCGGCATGCCACTGGCAAGCAGAGCCTTGGCCACGTCTAGTCTGCCTTCAATCATTCCTTCGGCCTTTCCTTTAGCCATACCTTCAGCCATACCTTTAGCCGTCCCGTCAGCGATCCCCTTTGCCTCTCCGTCGGCGTATCCTTTCTCGAAGCCCTTGCGCTCGGCGAATTCCCGCTGCGCCAGAATGTCCCACTCGTTCATCTTGTCAATCTCGTATTTAAGTTTCTTCTCCTTGTCGAACGCCGCCACCTCACACGCCTCGGCGAGCCGCCTTGAGATCCCGCCGGCCTCCTCGATCCATTCGGGGATCCTTTGGAAGCCTTCACTGTTCTTGAATATGTAGAACAGCCTGTCGAACTCCGTCACGCACTCCTCCAGCGTCTTGGTGAACAGCGTCATCTCCACAAAGATAACACTAATTGTCTGATTCGCAACCATTCCGGTGCGTCTTTCTGTGAACTGCCAGTACGAGATGAAGTGGTCGGTGTCCCAGAGGGACTCGTCGTCGTGCTTCAGGTGATAGTTCAGGAACGACACCACATAGACCGGACGTAGTCCCTTGTATCGTTCCCCGTCCGACAGTTCAAGATGGTAGAGCCCCGACGCGTAATAGACGCACCTTTCGAAGAAGTTGTCCTCCTCGGCGGCCTGCATCTCCACAACAAAAGTTCTGCCTGATTTGTCACGGCAGACCAGATCCAGCACTGTCTTTTTCCCATAGGGTACATCCCGCCGCTGCTCGCGGTCGGAATATTCGGTGATGTCATCGATTCTGGCCTCTGAGGGTAGGATCATGTTCAGCACCCCGATTAGGATGTCCTTGTTGTTTTTGTCGGCGAACACCGCCTTGAATCCGACGTCGCTCCTCAGGTTCACGAACGGAGCGAGTTCCTGTTTCTTTTCATTGAAATACATATGGTTCAAAATTTAAATAAATATTTGAACCGCAATAATATGCACAATAAACGTAAAAAACGAAAAGAAACCTATAAGAAATATAAAAAACAGAAATTTATTCGTTAATACCACTAAAGAAACCACTTCGCCACGGCTGGCAAATAACATTTCACATAAACCAAGGATTCTGAGTTGTTTTGTATGATTGCCCGACTTCCATGATTCAATTGGTCACTTAGATATGCTCAGTGACCGGAATCGGCCGACAGCCTGTTTGCGGCACCATCGTCCCGTCGCCTGTTTGTAGGGCCATCGTCCCGTCGCCGATTCGCAGAACAATTGGCCGGTTGTTGATCTTGTCGGATCATAGGCCGGTAGCTGGCTTACCGAACCATAGATCCGTAGCTGACTTGCTGAACCATAGGTCGCTGAACTTGTCGAAGTGCCGAAGCAACTGGGCTACTTCTTGCTTATAGTCGTCAGGCAGTAAGGCCCGGAGTAAAGGACGGTGCCATTGCTGAAGAGTTTCTGTAATTCAGGGATTGTTTCCAGTCTTGACGTGCGTGTGATGATTGTCAGAGGCTTGTCGGAGGCGGAGACCGCTTCCACAAGGCGTTCCGGCTCCTTGCCGTAGTCGGTGATCTGACGGCCGATGTAGGCATCGATGTTCTCTGGTCTGTGCAGGAAGACCGTGGCGACATCGGTGCCTTCGGGAACCTTCGAGCAGATGGAGCCGTAGCCGATGTACGGATTGATGTCCTTGACGACCGCCGAAGCGGAGAACACCGCGAGGAAAAGACCTGCACCCAAAAGGAGTGCGGGAATATTCCAGACTTTCCGTTTGAGCACGAACCATATTCCCAGAATATTCGCCAAAGTCAGAAGAATTATGCCGTTGATTATCGGGACTTCGAGGGCGAAAGGATATTCAGTCAAAAGGTCATTGAGAGCCGGGATTTTGACAGCCCCGAAAAGAACCGGCAATGCGGCCAAACCAATGACTGTGAATATGATCGAGAATATTCCTACACCCCATCGCATCCATCCTCTCTCCCCGATGCGGTCAAGCACGATAGGAAACAGATAGACGCAGAACGGGAAGACCGGCACGAGGTAGATCGGCAGTTTGGAACTGAACGAGGACAGCATCGCGACCGTGGAGATGATCGTGCAGAGGAAAAGAATCTCTAAGTCGGAACGGCCCTGTTTTGGGCAATTCGACGCATCTGATGTGTCAGAAATACCGACTTTTGACTGTGCTTGGCCGGAAGTCTCTTCAACACATGTATTCCGAACCTGCAGCAGCGAGGCGACAAGCATCCCGACCAACAGAAGGCTGTACGGCGCCAGACACCAGATGATCGCCACGAGGTAGAACCAGAACGGTTTGGCATGAGTGAAAGCGTTGACGGCACGCCCTACGGTCTGTTTGACCAGCAGGTTGTTGATGTACTCTGGACCACCTTCAATCCACACGCATCCGATCCAGATGGCGGCGAGTCCGGCTATGATGCCCCAGGTCTTGAGACCCAAGTACTTGCCGAACCCTTTCCAGTCACGCTTCACGATGAGGAACACGGCGATGGACAGCGGCGGCATAAGGAGCCCCACCGGCCCCTTGGTGAAAAGGGCGAGGAATATCCACACCGGAAACAACACGGAATCCGATTTCCGCGCGACTTCTCCGGTATACATCCTGTAGAACGTCCAGAGAGCCAGCACGATGAACATACACATCAGCATATCCATCCTAAGCACGATCATTGTTCCGAGGAACATCACGCAGGTCAGCGTCATTCCGGCCAGAGCCATCCTGTCCATCGCTGACCTGCCTTTCATCACCCACTTGTCCATTATCCCAGTGATGACGAACGCCGGGATCAACGAGAACATCGACAACGCAAGGCAGCTGTGATGCCCGAACAACAGTCTGCACAGCATCACAATCCAGAAATAAAGCGGTGGTTTGTCAGCGTAGGCCAGTCCGTGGTTGTAGAATGCGAATATATGTCCGTCCGCAAGGGCCTCGTTCGCTATGCTGAGATACCTCAACTCGTTGGACGGCGTGAAATCCCTCGTCAGCATCACCGGAAAAAGGCAGACGAAAGTGAAGACGAAGACCGTCATCATAGGATGGCGGGTGAATATGTTACCCTTCCCGGTCTGTGGAGTGTTGTTTCTCATCTGAATATTCTTTTTTGCCTGATCCAAGGATCAGATTCCTTATGTAAACCACAAACCCGAACATCTGGCCGAGGATCAGTACCGGGTCAAGCCGGATGATGCCGTAGATGATGATCATCCCGGAACCTACGATGCTGATGATCCAGAATCCCCTCGGAAGCACGGATGTATGCCAGTGGTGTGAGAAGGCAAACTGATAGACGAACCGCAGCGTGAACATCAACTGCCCCGTTGACCCGAACACCACGAGCCACATCGGAATGTCGCTGTTGCGGAAGAAATTCTGTGAATATTCCTGAGCGTCCTTGAACAGAAGCATGGCGGCTACAAACGGAAGAGCTGCCAGCAGAACTCTTGTGAGGATCTTCATACGGTTCCATATCCCGTTGGCATTCAGGTTCCAAAGATAGATGAAGTAGGCGATGAACTGTCCGAGGATGATGGAGAAATCATTCCTCAGGACTCCGTAGATGAACATCAGGCACGCTCCGATCACGCTGAAGATCCAGTAGGACACCGGGGAGACCGATTCATGTGCCATCTCGGATTTCAGCCATTGGAGCGCTGTCCTCAATCCGAAGAATGTCTGGGCGGAGAAACCCAGGGTGAAGGTAAGCCAGGCGGGGATGTTGTCAAACATATTCCAGAAGATTAATTCCGCTCCTCATCGACATTGCCCTTGCCCACGGAGTAGTTGATGTACCGTGGCTTCATCCAGCGGTAGGCGAAGCAGTCCGCGAACGGCCCCCAGAGCCTGTTCCAAAGATGAAACTTGGATGTGCCGGCCGTACGTGGGAAATGCCTTACCGGCACCTGGCCGAAACTTCCGCCTTCCTGAAGCAGGATCAGAGCCGGCAGGAACCGGTGCATTCCCTTGAACATCGGGATCTTCTTGGCCGCGTCCGTGCGGATGATCTTGAGTGGGCAGCCGGTGTCCTTCGCCCCGTCGTGAGTCATCATATTCCTGAATCCGTTGGCGATTTTGGATTGGATCCGCTTGAAGGCGGTGTCCTTGCGGTTCGCCCTGTAGCCTGTCATCAAGGTGTGATCCTTCATACCGTCCAGCAGCAGGTTGAAATCCTCCGGAGTGGTCTGAAGGTCGGCGTCCATATAGCCGACATATTCAGAGAAAGCGTAGTCGAATCCGGCCTTTATAGCCGCGCTGAGTCCGGCGTTTCTGGAGAAACTGATGTAGAAGATGTCCTTGTTGCGTGAGCAGATCTCCTGGATCAACCTGAGGCTGCCGTCCTTGGAACCATCGTCCACAAACAGCGCGCAGGTCTTGACCTTACTGGCCGGAATGAACTCAGACAGAGCCTTTTCCAGATTGTGGATGTTGTCCTCCTCGTTGAAGACAGGCACCACAATTGTGAGAGCATATTCAGACGTTCTGTTCATATTTGAATATTAACTTGATTTCTTGTAACTGATGATCGCCCAGCTTCCGAACGCGGCCGCGAAGCCGCACAACGCCAGGAACTGAGGAATCATATCCATAAATTTACTACCTTTCAGGTAAACAAGGCGCATCACCTCGATGAAATATTTAAGAGGATTGACGATTGTTATGGCCTGAGCCCAGTCCGGCATACTGCTGACCGGAGTGAACATCCCTCCCATCAGGAAGAATATCATAATGAAGAAGAATCCCACGAACATCGCCTGCTGGATGGTTGAGGCGTAGTTCGAGATCACGAGCCCCAATCCGGACACCACGAGAATATAGACTCCGGTGAAAAGCATAAGTGTCCAGATGCTGCCGGCCGGGGCTATTCCATAGATGACTTTGGCGAGCAGCAGACTCAAACCCATTATCACGATTCCGATGATCCAGAGCGGAATCAGCTTTGCCAGAATGAATTGGAACTTGCCGACCGGAGTGACGTTGATCTGTTCGATGGTGCCGCTTTCCTTCTCACCCACGATGTTGAGGGCCGGGAAGAAGCCACAGATGATGGTCAGAAGCATCACAATCAGCGCCGGCACCATAAACACCTTGTAGTCAAGCGACGGATTGAACTTGTAGAGCGGACTCACCGAAAAAGAAGGAGTATCCTTACCTGTGGCAGTGACCTTCACCTTTTCTGAATATTCCCGCAGAGCCGTTGAACCCGAGATCATTGACACCATATAGGACGATCCGAGCGATCCTTTGGTGCCGTTCACGGAGTTGGCGGCGATCTGGATCTGAACGCCCTGTCCGTTTACAAGGTACTTCTCGAAATTCTGCGGAATCACGAGTATCATGTCAGCCTCATCGGAATCGACTTTGCGTAAAGCGTCCAGGTAGGAATCCGAGGTTCCGGAGACGTTGAAATAGGCCGAGCCTCCGATCTCTGCCACAAGCCTTTGCGACAGAGGACTATGGTCGTTGTCAACCACATCCACACGGACGTTCTTTATTTCCTGGTTCGCCGCCCAAGGGAAGACCAGCATCGCCATCAGCGGCAGCGCCACCAGCATCCTCGGGATGATCTTGTTCCGGGACAGCTGCTTGAACTCTTTTTCTATGAGGAAGGATAGCATATTCTTAAGTTAATCTTGTCTTGAAATTCTTGACACTCAATGCTATGAGTATGAGTGTGATGAGGGACAGCACTCCGATTTCCGGCAGTGTGTGGCTTAGTGGCGTGCCTTGGATCATTATCATCTTGATCGACTGGATGTACCAGCGCGCGGGGACGATTGTGGAGATCCATTGCAGGATGCGTGGCATACTCTCGATCGGGAATATCAGTCCGGACAGCAGCATCGTCGGCATCATCAGACCCATTCCGGAGGCTATCATCGCCGCCATCTGGGTCTCGACCATAGTCGAGATCAGAAGCCCCAGGCACAGTGTGCAGATCAGGAACAGGATTGAGACAAGAGCCAGCGAGAACAGGCTTCCGGCGATCGGGACACCCATCACGAACGCAGCGCAGACAATGATCAGAACCAGATCGAAGATTGACAGCACCAGATAAGGAATCGCCTTGGCGATGATGATCATCATCGGGCTTATCGGGGAGGTGAGCAGCACTTCCATCGAGCCGGTTTCCTTTTCCCGGACAATCGCTACGGCTGTCATCATCGCGCAGATCAGCATCAGAATCAAGCCCATAACTCCAGGCACGAAATTATAGGCGCTCTTGCCCTGGGGGTTATAGAGCATTCTGATGACCGGGGTGATCGCCGCTCCTGCCATTCCGCTTTTCTCGGCGATCTCCTGCTGGCAGGTGGCCAGGATGTTGGCGGCGTAGGCCGTGATCATCGAGGCCTGGTTCGGATCCGTCCCGTCGGCGATCAGCTGCACGGACGCTTCTCCGTTAAGTACATCGTTCGAGAAGTTGTCGCTGAAGACCATCACAAGGCTGGTCTTGCCTTCCCTGAAGATGTCGTTGATCCTGTCGATGTCTGTGATCCTTTCGCTGACGTTGAAATATTCACTGGCATTCATCCGTTCGATGATGCGTGTCGTGAGTTCGTCATTTACAGGGTCGAACACGGCCACGGAGGCGTTGCGCACCTCAGTGGTGATGGCGAATCCGAACAGCAGAAGCTGCGCGATCGGCATCCCGACTATGATGAGCAGAGTCCACCTGTCTCTAAGGATATGTCGGAACTCCTTCTGTATGAACGCTGATAATGATTTCATCTTACTCTCCGTTTCTTTTGGCTTCTCTTGCAAGACGGCGGAACACCTCGTCCATGCTCTCCGCTCCAACACTCTGCTTCAATGCGGCAGGGGAGTCCAAAGCCTTGATCTGACCGTCCACCATAATCGATACGCGGTCGCAATATTCAGCCTCATCCATATAATGAGTGGTCACGAATATGGTGATTCCGTCATCGGCCGCCTTGTAGATGAGTTCCCAGAACTGCCTTCTGGCCACCGGATCGACTCCTCCCGTCGGTTCGTCCAGAAAGACGATTCCGGGCCGGTGGAATATCGAGACCGAGAACGACAGTTTCTGTTTCCAACCGAGTGGAAGTTCCTTGACCATCGTGTTCTTCTCGGAACTGAAATTCAGTTCGTTAAGGAGTACATCAGTCTTGGTGGCGATCTCTTTCCGCCTCATTCCGTAGATTCCGCCGAACAGGACCAGATTCTCTTTCACAGTCAGATCCTCGTAGAGTGAGAACTTCTGGCTCATGTAGCCGATGTGTTTCTTGACCATCTCCTGCTGCCGGGCGATGTCGAAGCCAGCCACCGTGCCGGTGCCGGAAGTCGGCTTGCTCAGTCCGCACAACATCCTCATCGCCGTTGTCTTTCCGGCTCCGTTGGCTCCCAGGAATCCGAACACCTCGCCTTTATGCACATCGAACGAGATGTGGTCCACGGCCGTGAACGTCCCGAAACGCTTAGTCAGGTTATCAGTATGAATTACTTCCGCCATCATATTCTCATGAAGCAATCCTCCCCGGACGGTTGGATCGCGTTGATTGTGATATTGTTGTGCTTCCTGCCCTGAAGGAACTTCCTGAGTTCTTCCACGTCGGCTTCCTCACTGGTGGAAAGGTTCACAGAATCTCCGAATGAGAACGTCTGGTCTGTCAATGAACCTTTCATCATCAGAATTTGATTTCTCCGTACATTCCAAGTTTAATCAGGCCGTCATTTTTCACGGCGATCTTCACGGCATAGACAAGGTTTGCTCTTTCGTCACGTGTCTGGATGGTCTTCGGGGTGAATTCTGCCTTGTCTGAAATCCAGACTAGCGTGCCGGCATATTCCTTCCTGCCGGATGTGCCTTGGTCGGCGAAGACCTTTACTGACTGACCGAGTTTGAGTCCGGTCAACTGGTCGGCGGTGATGTAGGCGCGGAGTCTGATGTTGTCCAGATCAGCAACCTTGAACAGTGCCCGTCCCTGCACGGCGAGTTCCCCTGCTTCTGAATATTTTGCCAGGATGGTTCCGCTTACCGGACTGGTTATGACGCATTTGCGTATTTTGTCCTCAAGCTGCATAACTTGCGCCTCAAGGGCGGCAGATTGGCCGGAAACCCCGCTGTTGGCGTTCTGGAGGCTTTCTTTCCGCGCGGCGAGCTGCCTTTCAAGAACCTCAAGTTGTGCCTGAATATCCTCGACCTGTTTTCGGTTGGCTGCTCCGGCCTTCTCCAGTTTCGTGAAACGGGCAAGTTCCTGCTTCTGCTTGGTTATCTGGCTTTCAAGTGAGGCTATCTGTCTGGAAATGTTAAGCCTGCCGCTTCCGACAGCCTTCATCGTGGCCTCCAGCTGCACTTTGCTGAGGTAAAGCTGAACCGTGTCGATGCAGCCCACGACCGCTCCGGCCTCCAGCTGGTCGCCTTCCTGTATGTCGAGGTTCATAATCCTACCGTTACCCTCGGCGGAGACTGTAACCTCCGTTGACTCAAAAACTCCCGAGGCATCGTAAGCCTTGTTCCCTTTCCCGCAGGAAGTAATCGCCAGCGCAAGGACCAGCAATGATGAATATGTAAGAGTCTTTTTCATTTATCTATCTGTTTTGTTTTCAGCTGCTGGATCCTGATAGCGTCCGGATCGGCCTGCCCGGCCACTCCGTTCTCGATGTAGGACTCGACCTTTTTATAATTGATCTCCAGATTCGAGAGCGCCAGTTCGTACTGCCGTACCAGCGGGTAGTACTTTTCCGCCGCACCATGGCATTCCTCGATGGTGACTGCCATGCCGCCGGGCTGGCCGTTTTCGATGCCGCCAGCCATGCTGCCGGCCGGATCGGTTGCCCTGCCGCTCATCTGGCCGCTCACCGGCAGGGCGAGGCAGATGAGCGTGGCCGCTGTGATCAGGATTTTGTTCATTCTCATTTTACCATTATCGAATCAAGGATGAACCCCACATTGCTCCGCCTGCGTTCGTCAAGGTATCGGTTGATGTCAGCCTCCGGCATGATCTGACCGAGGACCGGAAGGAAGAGAAACGAGGCGACATTGATGGAGACGATGTTCACAATCAGATCCATAAGCTTGATTTCCCTGACATTACCTGCCTTCACCTCCTTCTCCAGCATGTCATTGACGCATTGGATGTAGCCCGTGACCTTCGGAAGCACAATCTCCATGATCTTGGTCAGGTTCTCCTTGTTGTGGATCAGCTCGTCGATCATGAACCAGACAAACCTGTCGTTCTTACGCATCAGGTCGAACTGGTTCATTACAAAATGACTTATGACTTCCTTGAAACTGATCTCTTTGTCATGCACTCCCTCGAGAATGCTGACGATCAGTTTTGCCTTCTCGTCGAAGATCATCTGGAAGAGTTTCCCCTTGGATCGGTAGTAGTAGTGCAGCATGGAATGGCTTACTCCGGCCCTTGCCGCGATGGACATCATCTTGGCGTTGCCGTAGCCCTTCTCCATAAACTCCTCTTCCGCCGCCTTGAGGATTTTCGCGGCCGTGTCTAAAGTCTCCTCTGCCATATTCGTTGTTCCATTATATTCATTTCACCGTTTGACTTGAATCGCTCCCGGAACTTCGCCAACCGCATTTCCACTATTTGTCATCATTTTCAGGAATATATTCCTCCGTGAGCAGTATCCTCACCGCCCCGATGACCACAAACGCTGTTATTGCAAATCTCATAATTCTTTGATGATTAGTATGTTTTATGTTTTATGTTTTATGACAATTTTGCCGATCAAGTATTCATTTAGACATTAGAAGATGTTTTGGATTGTTTGAAATGTTCTTTGAGGTGAAAAAATCTTCATTTTCTTCCCGTTTCTTCAGTCAGACAGCACCGCTATCTTCCTTGGGAAGAAGCGGTCGAAACTGAAGTTTATCACTCTCAACCCAGCGCCCGATCCGAGGGCAATCGAACTTGTTCGGATTGCCGAGGTGAGCAGCAGGGAAAGAGCTTGCTCTTAACCTTCAAACAAACAATTCAAAACAGCTTCTTAATGTTGGACAAAGGTGTCCGACAAAATTGTTCGACAAAATTGTCTACACAAAGATATCGATAAAATCATAATCCGCAAAAATTTATTGGCAATGTCGCCCAAAGTGGTTAACTTTATTTTGAATTTAACAAATAACTTTAAGTGTTATGCAACTTATCAAAACTGTTTCGTGCCTGCTTGCAGGCGCGCTCGCATTGACTTTTGTGTCATGCGAAAAGGAAGACAAGACGATTTCGGTAGAGAAGATTGCCTTCAATGAAACTTCTTTGACACTTTCTGTGGGGCAGACTCTCACGCCGGAGTTGACAATCACTCCGGATGATGCTACGGACAAGACTTACATCCTGGCTTCGAGCGATGAGGCTGTTGTGACTGTCTCCGGCTCGGAAATCAAGGCCGTGGCCGCAGGTGACGCAGTCATCACGGCGACCGTGCAGGGAGGAACACTGACATCGGAGTGCAGCGTGACCGTTGTGCCAGAAGGCTACCCTACAGAGTTCACAGCCTTCAACTCAGCCAAAGGCTTCTTCTACGGAGACTATTACATGGCCGGAACCGACAACTCCTGGACTTACTTCACCTCGGGCAGCGTTGTGTTTGCGGACGGTGCCTTCTCCGGCAAGGGAACGGCACTTTTCCTTGAATTGAACGCTCCCAAATCTGGAGACAAGTCTGTCACGGCCGGCTCGTATTCCGTTGATGAATCTGGAGAAATGCCTGAATATACTTTTGCCAAAGGAGAGGATTTCGGCACAGAAGGCCTTCAGGGGACATTTGTCTATGATAGCGAGGTTGAAGGAAACTATCTGGTTGTCAGCGAAGGAGCGGTTTCTGTCAAGACAGTAAACAGTGAATATGTTGTCTCCGCTTATGTCAAAGCCGGCGGCAAGGCATACTCTTTCACATATTCAGGCTCTGTCCCTGTCGAGGATTATTCCAAGGATTATGCAAACTATAAGGTTGTCGAGATGAAGAACCTTTCACACGGCACTCTTGACTACTACGGAACAAAGATCTACGGCAAGACCGACACAGACTATTCAGGTTGGACCATCTATCTGGGAGACAAGACCATGGACTTTGAGAACTATGATGGAACGGGTGAGATGCTGATGCTTGACCTCAACACGGCATCCAGCTACACCACGGCCATACCATCCGGTACATACAAGGTGATGTATGCTGCTGACAACGCTCATTTCCAGCCGTTCACGGTGGTTCCTGGGTTCACCGAAGGCTCTGCTCCCTTGGGAACATGGTACGCACTTGACTGGAAGCCGGTCTATGCCGCCAATGTCGGTCTGGTGAGGATCACAAATGAGAATGACAAGATCTACACGATTGACTTCAAGTTTCGTGACGACAACAACGAGACTTTCTTCCAGGGTTCCTACAAAGGAGAACTTACCTACGGCGACTACAGCGAGTAGTAGCTTCGGAATGAATATAAAGGCCTGACAGTCATTAATGAACTGCCAGGCCTTGCGATTTCCATGCCATTGGTCCCGCCGCCGAGCGCGTCACCGATGGCCCCGGGGCGGAATCCGACACGGACACGAGCCTGCAGCCGTCGTATGTCATTGACAAATTGTCCACGATGCCCTTGCGCGAGGAGGTGATGTCGCCCTCGCGGGACAAAGATAATAAATTTCCCATATTGTACTGACTGTAAATTGCGCCGGAACATCTTCCACACTTGGAAAGCATTCTTGCTGACGGACAATGATTTGACGTTCTAGGCGTGAATGTTTTTGCACACTTAGGAGTCCGCGACCCCATCGCAGCTCGTCCTGCTGGCATCACCCTGTCCCAGGTGTGATAAACTCTGCACACTTGGAAAACCATCTT
>OCLD01000018.1_pt1 | contig 43707 bp, 42 predicted proteins | sample 1495911 | NCBI WGS metagenome assembly OCLD01 (sample SAMN03418271, study PRJEB22391) | human gut metagenome | biome: human-gut; feature: organic feature; material: feces | host: Homo sapiens | place: Tanzania | collected 2013-01
GGTGACAGGCCATACCGCATCCGGCACAGTTACCACCACATGAGGATTTCCCACTTCGTTTATCCTTAACCATCTTGTAAATGACTGCACCAACGATGGCACATAACACAAGAAGTACGATTGCTGTTCCCATAGTCATCCTCCTTTTCTATCACTTTTCTTTATTATCTGATATTTATTTCAGTTTTGCAAGCTGCTTATCAGAAGTCTTTAAGGATGTGCTCTCCTTGTAAGGACGAACCAGCAGATAAATGAATCCTGCTACAAGCAAGAAAGCAACAACAGTTCCAAGGCCAAATGCACCCGTTGTAAACAAGGTACCAATCTGGTAAATGCACAGGGAAACAATATATGCCAAGCCACACTGATAGCCAATTGCAAACCAGAACCACTTTGCATTGTTCATTTCACGCTTGATTGCACCCATAGCTGCAAAACAGGGAGCACACAGAAGGTTGAATACCAGGAATCCGTATGCTGCAATCGGAGTCATAACCTGTGCCAGGCTTCCCCAGATTTCTGCACCATCTTCTGCAACTTCTGAAAAACCAAAGAGCAGACCGAAAGTTGCTACAACATTTTCCTTTGCAATCAGACCACTCACTGCGGCAACTGCCATCTTCCAGCCTTCGCCGGCCTGTGTCCATCCAAGAGGAATGAAGATCCATGCAATGGCACTGCCGATCTTAGCCAGGATACTATCATTCAGCTGTTCAGCCTCTAACATTCCAAAGCCGCCGTCTGTCCATCCAAAGCTCATTAAGAACCAGAGAACGATAGTAGAAAGAAGGATGATGGTACCTGCCTTCTTAATGAAGGACCAGCCTCTTTCCCATACACTTCTTAATACGTTGCCAACGGTAGGCCAGTGATATGCAGGAAGCTCCATAACGAACGGTGCAGGATCACCTGCGAACATCTTTGTTTTCTTTAAAATAATACCGGAACAGATAATTGCTGCAACACCTACGAAATATGCACTCCATGAAACCCATCCTGCATTGTCGAAGAATGCACCTGCAATCAGGGCAATAATCGGAAGCTTTGCTCCACAGGGAACAAATGTAGTAGTCATTATGGTCATCTTACGGTCTCTGTCGTTTTCGATGGTACGGGATGCCATAACGCCCGGAACACCACAACCGGAGCCGATCAGCATTGGAATAAAGCTCTTTCCGGAAAGACCAAACTTACGGAAAATACGATCCATAATGAATGCGACACGGGCCATATATCCACAGGACTCTAAGAATGCCAGGAACAGGAACAGTACCAGCATCTGAGGTACGAATCCAAGTACGGCACCAACACCGGAGATAATACCGTCTACGATAAGTCCGGTTAACCAGTCTGCACAGCCAATGCTTTCAAACAGGCTCTGTGCACCGGGAACAATCCATTCACCAAACAGGGTATCATTGGTCCAGTCTGTTAAGAACGCTCCAACGGTTGTTACAGATACATAATATACCAAGAACATTACTACTGCGAAGATCGGTAATGCAGCGATACGGTTGGTAACCACGCGGTCGATCTTATCTGATACGGTTAACTGCTTTTTGCTCTTCTTTGTGTAGCATTCTTTAATAACGGAAGAAATGTAAATATATCTTTCGTTGGTGATAATACTTTCGGTATCATCATCCATTTCCTTTTCGATGGAAGCGATTTCTGCGGATACATCCGGAACCTTCTTCATCTGCTGTGCAATCTTATCGTCACGCTCTAACAGCTTAATTGCGAAGAATCTCTTCTGCTCTTCCGGAACATCGCTGCCAAGCTTATCTTCGATGGATTCCAGTACATTTTCAACTTTGGTATTGAACTTATGTACCTTTGTAGCAGTTCCAACATTTGCTGCAACAACTGCTGCTTCTGCTGCCTTCTGGATACCGGTACCCTTTAATGCGGAGATTTCAACAACGGCTGCACAGCCCATCTTCTCTTTTAACTTGTCAAGATTGATCTTGTCACCGCTCTTGTTTACCAGGTCCATCATGTTTACAGCCATAACAACAGGAATACCAAGCTCCATTAACTGTGTGGACAGATACAGGTTACGCTCAATGTTCGTGCCATCTACGATATTTAAGATGGCATCCGGACGCTCTGCAATCAGATAATTTCTGGCAACAACTTCCTCTAAGGTGTAAGGAGAAAGGGAATAAATTCCCGGAAGGTCCATGATGATAACATCCTTATGGCCTTTCAGCTTTCCTTCCTTTTTCTCTACGGTAACTCCGGGCCAGTTTCCTACGAACTGGTTAGAGCCTGTCAATGCATTAAATAACGTGGTTTTTCCACAGTTCGGATTACCTGCTAATGCAATTTTCATAATTTTACTTCCTTTCTGTTTGCTCTATATTATTTGTATTATTCAACTTCGATCATTTCCGCATCGGCTTTACGCAGGGATAATTCATAACCGCGGACCGTTACTTCGATCGGATCTCCCAAGGGTGCTACTTTACGTACGAATACTTCTACGCCCTTTGTAATTCCCATGTCCATAATTCTTCTCTTTACAGGACCTTCACCATTTAATTTTGCCACTTTGACTGTCTGCCCACAGGCAACTTCTTTTAATGTTTTCATCTCTTTCCTTCTTTCTACAACATTTTATAATATTATGATGTGATTCAATCCCTCTAACGACGATCGAATGGGCACTCACATCACCATAACCTTATTTGCCATATCCCTTCCGATTGCAACACGGGAACCTTTAACATTGACAATAATGTTACCGTCAATCTGGGATACTACTGTTACCTCTCCGCCGGATACAAAACCAAGATTCTCAAGAAATTTTCTGGTTTCTTCTTTGCCGCCGACCTTACAGATTGTATTGATTTCGCCTTCTTTTACCATAGATAGTGGCATACTCATTACCTTCTTTCTCCTTTGATTCGGTTTCTCCTCATTTGTAATTGAGAGTCATTTTCATTTATTTCATGGTTAGTATATGCTAACGTGTATTAGTTGTCAATAACTAAATAGGAAAATTTATCAACTTTCTTTTCATTTCATGGATGCAAGAAACGGAAAGTTGGTGTATACTGGTAAACAGGTATGAAATTACTAAGTGGGAAATGAATGGGAGGAACACATGCATAACAACCAATCATCAGAAGATTATCTGGAAACGATATTAGTCTTAAGTAAACAGAAGCCCGTAGTACGGTCCATTGATATTGTTGAGGAATTAGGTTACAAGAAATCCAGTATCAGTGTTGCCATGAAGAACTTACGTGAACGTAACCATATTGAAATGTCCAAAGAAGGCTTCATCACCCTGACTCCATCCGGCCGTCAGATCGCCGAGATGATCTACGACCGTCATCAGTGTCTGACGAAGTGGCTCACCGCTCTTGGTGTGGACCCTGCCGTTGCTGCAGAGGATGCCTGCCAGATGGAACATGTCATCAGTCAGGAAAGCTTTGATGCTATCAAGAAGCATATTGCCCAAGTGATTGAATAAAGGAAATAAACTCTTCCGCCACGTGCGAAAGCGTATGATTTTTCTTCCATATGAGTGCATATGAAGCATAAGCCTCCGGATGCTCCACTCTCCGCACACAGACATCCTGTTCACGGATCAGTGCTGAAATGGATTCCGGATAAATGGAAATTCCAACTCCATGAAGGCTTAGTTCATATGCATTCATCATATGTGCGATACGTCCGCGGATCACCGGCGTCTGACCGGATGCATCGAACCACTTGTCGATTTCCCCTTTTCTGGATTCTCTGGAAGGAATCAGCAGATCATAAGGAAGAAGTTCTTCCGGACGCACCGGCTTCGTTCCTTCTACATATAAAGGATGTCCCTTCGGAATCATCGCCACCCACGGCTCTTCATAAACCGGATATACATGAAACTCTTCCGTATTATATGGCGCTGTAATCATGGCAAGTTCACACAGCCCCTTCGTTACCCGGTTATTCACATCATCCGTATTTCCATTCCACAGATTATACTGCACATGAGGATGCTTTTTCTGAAACGCCGCAATCCATTCTGCAAAAAGACGCGGCCCGCACCCTTCTACCGATGCAATATAAAGAGTTCCCTGAAGTCCTTCTTTCCGCTCCTTCACTTCCTCTTCCGAACGGTTAACGAGATCCAGAATCTGTGTCGCATACTGTAAGAACAGCTCTCCTTCTTCTGTTAAGGTAACCTTATGCGGCGTCCGCACAAATAAAGATGTCCCAAGCTCAGCCTCCAGATCCTGAATCTGACGGCTGAGCGGCGGTTGTGCAATCGCCAGCTTCTCAGCAGCTCTTGTGAAATTCTTTTCTTCTGCAACGGCTTTAAAATATCGGATATGTCGAAGCTCCATACGGTTTCATTCCTTTCCGGCTTTTTCAGGTTTAAATCATGTATTTTTCATGAATTATTTAGGGGTGATCGTTTCAGTAAAATAATGTTGCGACTATATCCCTGCAATAATGAGCAGAAGGGACATCAGCATATATCCTGTTCCCAGTCCCCCGATCACCCGGACTCTGCACTTTTTCAGTATCATTACAATAATTAAAGCTACAATCGGATTCAGAAGCAGGCACCACTTTGAAACTGCAAGTGCTCCTGTGATAATCGCGATTGCCACAAGAATGGTTCCACCAAGCCAAAGAGCCAGACCTCCGATCAACATTGGCACCCTGGTAACCGGATCAATGGCTTTCATAATTTCAGCACTTTCGTCATCGGATACCTTTTTACACAGTTTCTGATACAGCAATGGCTTCATGCAGAAATACAGATGACACAGAAGACCGGTGTAGCATCCAATAAATGTATTGATTCTCAATGCGATCCCCAACGGTGCACTTTCTTTTGCAATCAGATCGGCCAGCAGCCACAGGGTAATATAAGCCCCCGGCTGCCCCGAAAAGGAAAGCCAGAAGGATACTTTAAATCTTTTTGCCGGTACATCTGCCCACCAGGAATTGATTCCATCCAGGGATACCCTGTCATTTGCACCCGCCTTGCCCGGTCTGATGAGCGGCACATCGGCCAGCGCGGCCACAAAATTACTGATGATTCCAAGTACTCCAAAAACAACATAGGTATTCACTATCTTTTCCTCCCTGCATCTTTGTTAGTCGCAACAAACTCCATTTTATATCATACTTCATCTTTTAGCAACTAATTGTAAACATCTTTCTAAGAACTTGTGATTACTTTTATCTCACCGTTCCACATACTGTGGATCAGCCGGTTCATATAGGAATCTCGTTTAACCATGCATTTCATCTCGTACTTGGGACGAAACCGTCCGAACTTCTATGTTGGTGTACCGCGATTTTTGAAAAATATCAAGGTTGTAATCTTCTGTGTCAATAAGATTTTACTGCTGTAAAGGCTCTCCATTCTCATCAAGCACTGACACGGTTACGGCAAGTCCCTCCGGCACCTCTTCGGCACACACTACCAGAAACAACAGGCCCTCCTCCTCTTCATAGCTAAAGAACTCCCATTGATGTACCGAAAATCCTCCTGGATAATCCTGACGCTCACGGAAGCCCTTTTCCAGCAAAGCTTCCTTGTACTGCTGCAGCATTTCCTTATTTTCACAGGAATATACCCGGTAACTGTAGTAATCCTTCTCTACACGCTCAAGCACCTCGCATCCGGTAACTACCTCATCCGGATAAATCAGATCCACATACAGCGAATGGATGATCTGGCTTGCTACATTCATCTGACGGATTGTACCGGTCAGCTCCTTTCCATCTTCGGAGTAAAAATAAAGGAAAAATCCACCAGCCAAGACCAGCACATAAGAAAGAAGCGCTGCAAGAAGAATCCTCCGGAACGGATCCCTCGGCTTTTCTGCCACTGTATAGGAATCAATCTTCCAGCCAAAGTTGCGGTAATCCACAGTGGTATTACAAAACGGGCATACCGCACCATTTAAAAGATCCACACTGCCTCCGCAGTTGGGACACTTATATTCGCGCAGGGTCTGTTTTGCTCCCCGTACTACTTCCGGTCTCCCATAAAGCTTCAACCGTACCTTCTCATACCGGTTCCGGATTCTTCGTCCGTCATCAATCAGTAACCGCAGCTTTAGGTCAGCTTTCTTTGCTGCAGCCTCTTCCTTATGAGCTGCAGGCTTTGCCAGTACGGCTGTGTTGTCCGTTCCATGAGCCTTTCCCCGGCCTCACGGTCTCCCTGATAAAAGTCCTGCAGTTCGGTCCGGAATGCATCCGTCTTACTCTGTATTTCCTTCCGGATCCCCTGCTCCTCCATGTATCTCTGCCATTCTTCCTGTTCCCAATTCTCCAACCCGCATTCTCCTTCTACTCTTTTAGCCGGTCTTTTATAAAACCTTCCGGATCCGTTCCAGACACTCCGTGAGGATCGCTTTTGGGGCTGCCACGTTGATTCGTTGGAAACCTGCACCCGTACTGCCAAAGATCTTCCCACTGTCAAGCCACAGCTTCGCTTCGTAAATGATCCTGCGGTCCAGCTCCTCCGGATTAAGCCCTGTTCCCCGGAAATCCAGCCACATTAAATACGTGCCCTCTCCGTCAATCACCGTTACTCCGGGAAGGTTTTCTTTCACATATTCTTTCACATAGCTGATATTCTCTCCAACGTAAGACATCATCTGTTCATACCATTCATCGCCCTGCTCATAGGCCGCTTTGGCTGCTACCAGTCCCAGTGCGCTTAACTGGCTGATTCCTGCCGCATCCACTTCATGCCGAAAACGCTTTCGAAGCTCCCTGTCCGGAATGAAGATATTGGAAATCAGCATACTTGCAAGATTGAACGTCTTGCTCGGTGAGGTACAGATCACGGAAATCTGCTCATATTCCTTCTTCACCGTGGCAAACACCGTGTGCTCTCCCCGGAATACAAAGTCATTATGGATTTCATCACTTACCACCTTCACCCCATGCTTCACGCACAGATCTCCCATTGCGGTCAGTTCTTCCTTTGTAAATACCCGGCCAGTCGGGTTATGCGGACTGCACAGAAGGAACAGCTTCACATGGTGCCCGACAATTTTCTTTTCAAAATCTGCAAGATCAATATGATACCGGTTGTCCTCTCCTAAGTACAGATCGTTGCTTACAACGACTCTTCCGTTGTCCCGGATCACCTCAGAAAACGGATAATATACAGGCTGCTGGATCAGGACACTGTCTCCTTTTTCCGTAAAAGCTTTTACCGCCATGGCAAGTGCAAAGACCACTCCCGGCGTTTTGATCAGCCATTCTGGACGGATCTCCCAATTGTGGTGTCTTCTCATCCATCCGGCCACTGCCTGAAAATATTCCTCTTTAGACTCCGTGTAACCGAAAATGCCATGCTTCGTCCGTTCCATCACGGCATCCTCCACATAAGAGGTGGTCTTAAAATCCATATCGGCTACCCATAACGGCAGCACATCCTCCGGCATTCCTCTCCTTACTGCAAAGTCATATTTTAAGCAATCGGTTCCTTTCCGATTAATGATCTCATCAAAATTCAAATTTCTCTCCGGCATGTAAATTCATCCTTTCCGTAAATGCTGTTATTCATACAGCTCGTGATCACAATCTCCAATCCTATCGTAAGGATGCAAATACCTCAGACAGTTCCCCGAGCAGATCCTCAATATCCTCGATTCCGGTAGACAATCGGAGGGTACAGGGTGTAATTCCGTTCTTTAATCGCACCTCTTCCGGCACATCGGCATGTGTCTGCGTGGTCGGATAGGTAATTAAGGTCTCTACCCCGCCAAGGCTCTCCGCAAATTTAATCATCCGGACCTGTTTCAGAATCTGTAAGGCATGTTCCTTTGAATCCACCTGGAACGTAATCATGGAACCAAAGCCTCTTGCCTGCTTCTTCATAATTTCATATCCCGGATGCTCCGGAAGCCCCGGATAATAAACCTTCCGTACGATGCTCTGTGTCTTCAACCATTCTGCGATTCTGATGGCATTTTCCTGTGACCGTTCCATACGGATTCCAAGTGTTTTGATCCCACGCTGAATCAGCCAGCAGTCAAAGGGAGCCAGCCCTGCACCCGTTGTTTTGATTAAGAACCGCAGTTTATCCCTCACCTCTTCATTATTGGTTACCAGAAAACCTGCCAGTGTATCGTTGTGTCCGCCTAGGAACTTTGTTCCGCTATGTACCACCACATCTGCTCCCAGCTTTAACGGATTCTGGAAGTAGGGGGATAAAAAAGTATTATCCACAATGAGTAACAGACCATGCCGCTTTGCAATCTCTGCAATGGCAGCAATATCCGAAACATTCATCATCGGGTTAGTGGGTGTCTCAACATAAATTGCTTTCGTATTTTCCCGAATGGCTCCTTCGATATCGTCTTCCGCACAATTTAAATGAGTAAATTCATAGTTGTTCTTTTTATTTACGTGGTCAAATAACCGGATGCTACCACCGTATAAATCGGCTTCGACAATCAGATGATCGCCCGGCTTGAACAGCTCCATCAGCAAGGTAATCGCTGCCATTCCGGTAGAAAGTGCAAAGGCATCAATGCCGCCTTCAAGACTTGCCACCAGCTTTTCCAGATGCTCCCGCGTTGGGTTCTGTAATCTGCTGTAATCAAATCCGGTGCTCTGTCCTACCTGCGGATGCTCATAGGTTGCCGTCTGATAAATAGGGTAACTGATTGCCCCGTAATGTTCTAATTTTCCTTCGGTCTCCTCCAGATGGAGACATCGTGTGTTCAGTCCTCTTCCCATGTATACTTCCTCCCGGCGCCCCTGTTTTGAAAACGCATACTGGCGCCTGATCTGGTTTAACTGTAGCATAACAATTCAGCTCTGTATAATCTCTATCACTTATTGCGGGCTATAGATTAAATCTATAACTCATTCTTTTCTGTCCGGTTTGCTGAATCATTTTATCCTATTACTTATTATCATAATATATGGAAACAATTCGTTCCATGGAAATTTCAATTCCACTGTCCATCCGGACCATATGCTCCACTTCATCGATTTTCTTTACGGTACCCGTATCGGTAAGATAAGCACCTCCGCTTTTCCTTGCATCGGGCTGAAAATAGGTAATGGTTACTTGCCATTTTTCGGACAAATGAAGCGCAATTTCGGAAAGCTGCTCATTGATCTTTGCAACCGCAGTCTCATCCAGGGTGATTTCTTCATCGGTAAGTCTCTGCGTTTCTTCAATTGCTGCATCGTAACCGGTAAGTGCCGCAAACGGTGAAAACTGTGCTGCCCGGTCATGGAGGGACATAGACCTCCGTTCTGCTGACTGATGATGCGGCAGGTCAAGGAGATCATCATACCGGTGTTTATCCTCATAATATTCACTCATGCCTTATGACCTCCGATCTGCTTATTCCTCTCTCTGGTCATGGCTCCCTCTTCGAGATTCATTCCCTTCAGAACGGCATTCTTACCGAATTTCTTCTGCAGATCCAAAATCGCATGCTGGATCCGTTTCTCCTTTTGAAGTTCGGTCTGTTCCTGCTCCTTTTCTTTCTTAAGCGCCTCATAATCGGTAAAGAGATCCATCTGCTCGAAGACCTCCTTTTCCTTCGCTTCTCCCTCCGGAATGACCCTCGATGCCACAACATAGATTCTGCGCACCAGCAGATCCTGGTTGATAATCCGGTCATACAGGTCTTCTACCGCTTTCATAATCATTCTGGTCGAAGACGTATACTCCGGCAGATTCGCTGTCCCATGCGCATGTTTGGGCACCTTTCTTCCATAACGGTCGGTCGTGACCTCTCCATGGAACTTTTTCCTGATGGCGGGATCGGTCAGATTATCAATGTCATAACCGATAGTAAGCACCATCTGGTCGGTCACAAGCCCCTTATCCACCAGATCGAGCACCAGAAGATCTGTCATTTCCTTCACGATGAGCTTCGCCTTTTCTGCGGTATAGGCACATTGCAGCACCTGCCCGGAGCCCACGCTGTTTTTCTCCGGCTTATATGCTTTAATCTGCGCAATCGTGGTCGGCTCCCACCCCCATGCATGATCAATCAGCAGCTCTGCATTAATTCCGAATAACCGGTACAGCAGATCTTCCTTATAATATTCATTTGGCTTTCCAACCGAACACCGTGCCACATCGCCCATGGTATACAGTCCATTTTCATTGAGCTTCCTCTCATATCCCGGTCCCACCCGCCAGAAATCCGTAAGTGGCACATGATTCCATAGCTGCTCCCTGTAAGAGCGCTCATCAAGCTGTGCAATCCGGACACCGTCCTTATCTGCCGGAATCTTCTTTGCCACAATATCCATTGCGACCTTGCACAGGTACAGGTTTGTCCCGATTCCTGCCGTTGCAACGATACCTGTTTCCTTCATCACATCCTGAATCATCCGCAGAGCCAGCTCATAAGCACTGATCCCATAAGTGTTGAGGTATGTGGTTGCATCAATAAATACCTCATCCACAGAATAAACGTGCATATCCTCCGGTGCCACGTATTTCAGATAAATATCATAAATCTGCGTGCTGTATTTCATATAATATGACATTCTGGGAACTGCCGTAATATAAGACACCTCAAGTCCCGGATCTGCCGCAAGCTCTTCGGCATTCGAAGATGCCCCATGAAAGTTCCCGCCGGGCGCATGCCTTTTCCGTTCCAGGTTTACTTCCCGGATGCGTTGGACCACTTCAAATAACCGCGCCCTTCCCGGGATGCCATAACGTTTAAGCGAGGGCGATACTGCAAGGCAGATTGTCTTCTCCGTCCTTCCGGGGTCTGCCACCACAAGATTCGTCGTAAGCGGATCAAGTCCCCGCTCCTTACATTCCACGGAGGCATAAAAGGATTTCAGATCAATTGCAATATAAATTTTGTCTTCCATTTAAAACCTCCCTGTTTTTATTTTCTCATCTTCAGCGAGTAGTATACCATAATAACAAAGACAGGAACAAGTGTTCTTTTTCAACATCTGTTCCTGCCTCTTCTTTTTTATGAATATTGCATTTATGAATATTGTAATTGAAGTTTGTTTATGAAATCCTCCAGCACATAACGGGAATCCACATCTAAGTAAACCCGGATCAGCGGGCTGTCCTCTCTGGGTACACTGGAAGTATCCTCCCCTACCCATGGTGCCTTTGTCTCTGCATAATGTCCACACTCCGGATTCAGCGTTACCGCTACTGATGGAGAATCTCCAAGCGACCAGCTTTCTCCCTGTGTCCATGCAGCCTCATCCGTCATATTATAGGAAACCATGTTTTCAAAAAGATGTCTCCCTATCTCCCCATACGGATAAATCCGGTTCTGGATCTCTGCAAGTCCGATATGCATTGTTGTATAAACATAAGATGGAATCAACCAGATCCGGGCGCCACTCTGCAGAACTTCATTTGCTGCCTTCACATCATTTCCTGCATTAAATTCCCGGAAGGGAACTATTCCATAACGGGTTCCATGCGTTCCAATCCAGACAACTGTAACCCTTTTTATGATTTCCGGACATTTACGGAACGCAGCTGCCACATTCGTAATTGCGCCCATTGCAAGAATATAGAGTGGGTGATTTTCTTCTTTCAGTGCCTGCTCAATGATAAATTCTACCGCTTGGGAATTTCCGGAAGCCTGTTCATCCAGTGCTCCTTCCTCCCCCAGGAAGATCGGAACGTTCATTCCCATTGCCTCTGTAATTGTCCGGATTTCTTCAAAGCTTCTTTGTACGGAATCCGTTTTAGCAAAGTGCTCTGCCGTGATCCCTTCCACAATCAGTTTCGGACTCAGTAATGCATGCGCAATGGCAAAAGGGTCATCTGCCTCACATGCAGCATCCGTATCCACAATAACACGGATTTTCTTTTCATCCCTGACTTCAAATTTGAATGCTTTCTTCATCATTTTCTGTTTCCTCCGTTATTTCATATGCCTTGGAGCATTGCCATACAAGGCTGCTTTTGTCCCCTGTGTGCTTTAATCTCTTCTCAGTATATACCTCTTCATATTATATCTGCAATCCCTTTTCTACTGCATTGACGATTCCTGTTTCAGCATGGATTCATTAAATAACCCGGCGGATCACTTTCTCATACGCATGGCAACAAAAAAGAACACCCATAACTATATAAGTCATAGGTGTCTATCCGTGTAACAAGCCTTATATCTGATTCGATTCATACGAAAGAATCATCTGAAATGATTCATTTATTTTTGATATGGCATCTTCTTCCGGATATCAGCAAGGCGGTTCAGGGCCTCATAAAGCGTCTCATCCTTCTTTGCAAAGTGCAGGCGGATGAGGTGATTGACCGGTTCCCTGAAAAAGCTCGATCCCGGTACTGCCCCGACACCGACAAGTCTTGCCAGATCCTCACAGAATACCTGATCGGATTCATAGCCAAACTCAGAAATGTCAAGCAGAATATAATATGCCCCCTGGGGAACGGTATGTGCAATTCCAATGTCATTAAGTCCCTTTAAAAACAGATCCCGCTTCGCCGTATACTTCTGCTGCAGCTCCTGATAGTAGCTGTCCGGGAACTGCAGTCCCGTAACTGCCGCCTCCTGCAGGGGTGCCGCAGCTCCTACCGTAAGGAAATCATGCACCTTTTTGGCTACATCAATGATGTGTGGAGGTGCAATAATATATCCAAGCCGCCAACCGGTGATGGAATAGGTCTTCGAAAGGGAGCTGCAGGAAATGGTTCTCTCCCACATACCCGGCAGGGATGCAAAGTAAACATGCTTATTGGGCTCGTACACAATATGCTCATATACCTCATCGGTAATCACATAGGTATCATACTTCTGCGAAAGGTCAGCGATCAGCTTCAATTCCTCATAAGTAAAAACCTTACCGCAGGGATTGGATGGATTACACAAAATCAGTGCCTTCGGATTCTGCTGAAAGGCTGCTTCCAGCTCTTCCGGATTAAAATGAAATTCCGGCGGATAAAGCGGAACATAAATCGGCTGTGCCCCCGACAGAATCGTATCTGCTCCATAATTTTCGTAAAAAGGTGAAAAGATAATGACCTTATCTCCCGGATCGGCTACTGTCATCATGGCGGCCATCATCGCTTCCGTACTTCCACAGGTAACAACAATCTCTCCGTTGGGATCAATGGTTCTTCCCATCAGCTTTGACTGCTTGTCTGCAAGCGCTTCCCGGAAGTTCTGAGCCCCCCAGGTAATGGAATACTGATGGTAATCCTCATGTGAAACTTCTGCAAGCCGGTCAAGGATCTCCTTGGGCGGCTCAAAGTCTGGAAAGCCCTGGGATAGATTCACCGCCCCATACTGGTTTGAAATTCTGGTCATCCGTCGTATCACGGAATCGGTAAAATGTGCTGTCCGTCCTGATAAATTCTTCATTTTATGTTCTTTCCTTTTTATAATTATTCAGAACCATGCAAAATTGCCTTCTGTTGCCATGCATATGCATCCTGTCTATTTATCTGCTAAAAGATCCTGATCCCAGCCTACCTTGATGAAGTATCCGCCGAAGGTTTCATTGAATACCTTTTCGGTTGCTTCGGACTGGAAAGCCTTTACAACCTTTCTATAGGCATCCAGTTTGGTTTGATCCTGAAGATCTGCGGTACGTGCTGCAATGAGGTTCCAGTAAGCTTCTTCATCTAACACACTGTCTTTGTAAATAGCTTCTTCCGTCTTAAGACCAAAATCAAGCGCATAGTTTCCGTTCACAATCGCTGCCGTCACATCATCCAGCACGGAAGGAATGGTGTTTGCTTTCAGTTCCTTAATCTCGAAGTTGACTTTGTAGCTTTCGATGTCATCTACCGTCGGGTTAAAGCCTGCATCGCTCTTTAAGGTAATAAGCCCCGCTGCTGCCAGTACCTTGAGCGCACGTCCGCCGTTGGTTACATCATCGGGAATCGCAATCACATCACCGTCTTTAATCTCGGAAACATCCGATACCTTGTGGGAATACAGGTTCAGCGGAATAATGAAGGTGTATCCGACCGGTTCAATAGCATATCCATACTGCTCCAGTTCTGTATTGAGGTAAATGTGATGCTGGAACGAATTCAAATCAATTTCTCCGCTGTTTAAGGCATTGTTCGGAGTTACATAATCGGAAAACTGTACGATTTCCAGATTGATTCCTTCTTCCTTTAAGGCATCCTGCGCCGGCTTCCATAAGTCTTCATAAATACTTCCGACAACGCCGATCTTTACTGTGGTTTCCTCTACACTGCTTTCCGTCTTTGCGGACCCGCATCCGGTAAAGGCAAGTACTGCGGTTGAAAGGGTTAAAATAGTTGCTAAAATTCTCTTTAATTTCATAATGATCTCCTCTGAATAGTTATATTATATGATATCGGGGTCAAAAGCCCCCGACTTTGATACCTACGGATTGCTTTTTGCGCCTTTTACATCTGGTTTTTCATCTCTTAAATCTCTCATAAGGTAAGTGATAATTCATAATTTTCTCTCATGGTCTTACAGGATGCAGCGAACTGTTCCTTTTCTTCTTCATTCAAGGAAAGTTCAACAATCCTTGCAATGCCGTTCCGGTTTAATACGGCAGGAACACTTGCATAGACATCCGTCTGTCCATATTCACCATTTAAAAGGACGGACACCGGTAATACCCGGTTCTCATCTCCGAAAATGGCCCGTGTTACTTCTGCTATCGTTGCTCCAATTCCGAATTCCGTAGAACCCTTCCCGCCGAGAATGATCCATCCACCGGCTTTTCCCGCATCGGCAATTTCCTTTAAATCCAAGCTGCCGAAGGTTTCCGGTTCTTCCTTCATCAGTTCAAAAAGCGGCTTTCCTGCGATGCTTACCGTAGACCAGGGAACCATCTGGCTCTCTCCATGCTCACCCAATGCATATGCATAAATGGATTTCTGGTCAATTCCGGTCTTGTCTGCAAGCGCCCTGCGAAGTCTCGCAGAATCAAGGGTTGTGCTGGTCGAAAAAATCTGATTCGCCGGCCAGTCAAGTACCTGCTGCAAATAATGGGTTACCACATCTGCCGGATTGGAAATATTCACAATAATGCCGGTGTAACCCGACATTCGGATGTTCTCCGCAATGTCCTTCACGATTTCTATGGTCTGACGCAGGGTATCCATCCGCGTCTGTCCCTTACTCATATCCGGCAGCGGTCCTGCTGCCACAATCAGAAGCTGTGCATCCTTGATGTCGCTGTAATCTCCTGCGTAAACCAGTGCTCTCTTTGGCAGATACACCGTGGAATCATACAGGTCAAGAGCCTGTGCCCCGGCTTTCTTTTCATCAATATCAATATAGACGATTTCCTCTGCAAGTCCCTGGGAAAGCAGTGCATACCCTGCATGGGATCCCACATGTCCCGCTCCGATAATTGCGATTTTTCTGGTATGTATTTCCATGATTCACGCCTCCTAATGTCTGCTCTTTTTGACAACCAGATTGCCAAGAAGTTGAATGATACTGACTAAGATAAATACGGTAATAACCGTTACCCAGGTTACATCGGTCATATTCCGGTCATGTCCGTACCGGATTGCGAAATCTCCAAGTCCGCCGGATCCGACGGCACCTGCCATGGCGGTTAAACCCACCAGACTGATTGCGGTAATCGTGGTTCCTCTTGCGATGGCAGACACGCTCTCCCGTAAGTAAACACGGAAGATAATTTCAAGTGGTCCGGATCCCATGGAAAGAGCTGCTTCGATTAATCCATGATCGGTTTCTGCCAGTGCACTTTCCACCTGTCTGGAAAAGAACGGTACGGTTCCCATGATCAGCGGAACAATCGCGCCCTCCACATTGATTGCGGTTCCCATGATGGCTCTTGAAATCGGGATCACCCAGGTTAATAAAATGATAAAGGGAATCGACCGGAAGAAGTTAATCAGTTTATCCAAAATCTGATACAGCACTTTGTTTTCAAGAATTCCACCCGGTTTTGTTACCGTAATGACAATGCCAAGGAACAGTCCCAGCACAAAGGCGATGATTCCGGACCAGCCTACCATGATCAGCGTATCACGGATGGCTTCCAGGAAATCCGGCAGCTTATCCATCACATTTGGTATGATTCTATTGAAGAACTCGGTCATCCTTAATCACCTCCACTCCTACATTTTTATCTCTCAGATATTGCAATGCTTCGTCTATTTTGCTGCTTTCTCCGCTTACAATGGCTACGGTTCCTCCAATCGGTGCATTCTGCACGATTTCCACATCAGCAAATACAATATTTAAGATAATTCCAAACTTCTGCGTCACCGTTGAAATCAGTGGCTCAGATGTATTTTTCTCTACATAAGAAAGCCGGACAATCAGCTCTCCCTGCTTCGTTGCGACAACCGGTGAATCGGCTGCAATCAGTTCTTCTATCTTCTGAAGATTCGATGTCGTTTTAATAAAGCTTCTGGTTAAAGGCTCCTTCGGGGAAGCAAACACATGGAAGACCTCTCCTTCCTCAACCACATCCCCATGATCCATGACTGCTACCCGGTTACAGATCTCTTTCACCACCGCCATCTCATGGGTAATAACCACGACGGTAATGCCAAGTGTCTGGTTAAGCTGCTGCAACAGCTTTAAAATGGATTTGGTCGTCTGCGGATCAAGCGCCGAGGTTGCCTCATCACAAAGAAGAATGCTCGGGTCATTGGCAAGTGCTCTTGCGATCGCCACTCTCTGCTTCTGTCCTCCGGACAACTGGCTTGGAAAAGCATTTTCCTTTTCGGAAATTCCAACAAGCTCAAGCAGGTGATGCACCTTTTCCTTGATCTCTTCTTTGGAAAGCCCGCTGCCACGCAGGGGATAAGCAACATTTCCGAAGATGGTCCGGGATGGCATCAGATTAAAATGCTGGAAGATCATGCCGATCTTCTTACGTGCCTTGCGGAGTTCTTTTCCTGACAGTGCCGTAATCTCTGCATCGTCTACGAAAACCTTTCCTTCCGTCGGTCTTTCCAGAAGATTGATACATCGGACCAGTGTCGATTTTCCTGCTCCCGAAAATCCGATAATACCAAAGATATCTCCATCGTTGATGGTAAGGCTTACGTTATTCACTGCATGAACTTCTTTATTGGAATCTGTAAAAGTCTTACTGACGTTCTCTAACCGAATCATCTCATTACCTCTCTTTCACGTCACTAAGACTATCATATCTTCTTTCTCCGCGCTAATACGGGTAAAATATAACGAGTTATAGACGGAATCTATAACTCGTTACCTCCAAGATACTTCCGTATCTCATCAATATACAATTTTCCAATGGAACTTAGTATGGTATTCTGCCTCGTAATATAACCGATTTCCATACCGCTGTTCTCTTCGACCGAATCCTCCTCAAAGGGAATCGCCAGATAATCATCGCCATTCAACTCCTCACAGATGATGCCGGAGCAAAGCGTGTAACCGTTTAATCCGATCATCAGATTGAGCATCGTTGCCCGGTCATTGGCTTTGATCGTCCGTGTATATTCCTTGGTGCTTAAGATCTCCTCCGCATAATAAAAGGAGCTTGACTCGCCCTGCTCAAAGGACAGACACGGATAATCCTTCAGTTCTTCGAACCGGATGGATTTCTTTTTTGCCAGTGGATGTCCCGACCAGAGATACACATAAGCCTTACAGTCAATCAGGTGGTGAAATTCCAGATTGTTGCTCTTAAGAATCTTCGTCAGTACCGCCCGGTTAAAATCGTTAAAGTAAAGAATTCCGATCTCGCTGCGCATATTCGTCACATCCAGGATCACATCCTTGGTCATGGTTTCCCGGATCGCAAATTCGTATTTCAGTGTATCAAACTGCTGCACCAGTTCCACAAATGCTTTGACTGCAAAGGAATAATGCTGTGTGGAAACCCCGAATTTCTTCTTCCGCTTTCCGCTCTTCCCATATTTATCAAGCAGCGTTTCATACTGCCCATACACCTCTCTTGCATAGAGAAGAAATTCCGATCCGTCCTGCGTCAGGGAAACACCCCGCCCGCTTCTTACAAAGATGGAAATTCCCAGTTCCTTTTCCAACTCCTGCATGGCACTTGTGAGCGATGGCTGGGAAATATAAAGCGCTTCGGCGGCCTTGTTTAAGGATCCTGCCTCTGCAATCGTAATGGCATAATGCAACTGTTGAAGGGTCATATATCTGCTTGCTCCTTAAAGTCTTTCCGATTCATTATCCTCTGTTTTTTCTTAAATCATAGCTGATGCTTCAATACCGCAATCACTTTATCATAGTTTTCCGGCTGATGGGGGAAGGTACAGTTCGTGCATACCTTGATGGTTTTCCCGTTCTTCTCCATATAGGAAGGGTTCCCGGGACAAGCCGGCAACTGGTACATCGGACAGTAACAGAACAGACAGTTAAAGTCCGTTAACCCCTTATGGCAAGGAAAGTATTTGCAGTCTTTATTTTCAAAAAAGCAATAGGAATTCTCCATAACGTTACCTCTTCCTGTCCCGATTCCTGTATTGATTTCTGTTTTGATTTCTGTTCCGAAAGTCCCGTGCCTTTTTTACAAAGTTCTCGGCGAAACCGGGATTAGACGGATAATACAGATGGGGAAACCCAAGAAACCGGTTCTGTGTTTCAATGACACAGGGATAACTCCTTCCGGTCACCGGTTTCACTGCCACACAGTCCTCTCCGTTATCGGAACTGTCATAATAATGAAACTCATGCCCGCGGATCTCCGTACCTTCCGGCAAAAACGCAGGCTTCTTTTCCTGCAGCTCGATATACCCAAATCTTACCAGTTTTCCTTCATTTGTGCAAATACCGGGGAGAACACCCGCCATCCGGTATTGCTGTCCTTCCTGATCTTCGATCGCTTCATGCAGATACATGAATCCGCCGCACTCTGCCACGCAGGGAATGCCCTGTTCCATGGCAGCCCGGATCTCATTTTTCATCGATAAGTTCTGCTCCAGCTCTTTTAAATGAAGCTCCGGATAGCCTCCTCCAAGCAGGATGCCATCACAGCCTTCCGGCAGCCAGGAATCGTGAAGTGGTGAAAAGTAACGAAGCCTTGCCCCATGTTCCTCTAACAGCCGCAGGTTATCCTCATAATAAAAGCAGAAGGCTTCATCCCTTGCGACAGCGATTATTGGAGCGTCGGTGTCTGTGTTATTGTCTGTCAATTCTCCTGCTTCCATTCTGCCCCCATCGCTTGATTCGATGATTGAGTCTGTCACTGCCTCCATATAGACATGCTTTTCTTCTGTGAAACCTTCCAAATGATATCTAAGGTCTGAATCTCCCTTCGACATCTCCGGCAGTTCCACCGCCTCTGCCGCAATCTCCCTGATTTTCTCTATGGAAACCGTCTTCTGTAATTCTGCTGCAAAATCCCGGATCTGCTGCTGTACCTCTTCCTGCTCCTTAGGAAGCACCAGTCCAAGATGTCTGCTTTTCAATTCCAGATGCTTCTGATCCGGGACATAACCCACAACCGCAACCGGAAGCTCCTTTTCGATCAGTGGCTTGATCGTCTGGAAGTATGCCCCCGACATCCGGTTTAGAATCACGCCGCGGATCAGCTTCTCCGTATCATATTGCAGGAATCCGGCAATCAGCGCAAGGACAGACTTTCCCATTCCTTTCGCATCCACCACAAGTACAATCGGTGTCCCGGTCACCTTGGCAAGATGATAGGACGAGCCCTCTTCCCGGATACCACCAAGTCCGTCATACAATCCCATCACGCCTTCGAGAACCGCAAGCTCTCCTTCCGTTCTGTCCGCCTTTAATAAGACGCGTGTCTCTTCCTCCCCGGTAAAAAAGGTATCAAGATTCTTAGAAGGTACTCCCAGCACCTCCTTATGAAACATCGGATCAATATAGTCCGGCCCGCACTTATAAGAAACAACCGGAATTCCCTGTTCCTTAAGGCTCTGTAACAGCGCACAGGTAATGGTTGTCTTGCCGCTTCCGCTTTTGGGGGCTGCGATCATCACTCGGTCAAGTTTCATACACTTCTCCTTCTTTTCTGAATAATTACTCGAAACATAAAGCTCCATCATATGCATAATGATTCAGAATTTCACTCTTGAAATCGAAATGAACAGATCCACACCGGATTTTCTGCCTGCATCAGATGATAGGAGCCAACCGGTTTCATGCGGTTCACCTGCACCTGCACGACCTCTTCCTCTGTTACCCGGAACTGTGTCAGGAGCTCCTTCAGCTCTGAAATAGTCTCTAAGCTGATGGCATTTAACACCACCCGCATCTGTGGATTCTTTTTATAAAGGCAATCCAGAATTTCTCTAAGCTGCCCGCTGCTTCCTCCGATAAACGCATGGGTTGGAACAGGGAGAGTCTCTAAGGCTTCCGGAGCCTTTCCTTTCACCACATGAAGATTGGGAAGTCCGAACTTCTCCTTATTCTGTTCAATGAGGAACACGGCTTCTTCCTTCTGCTCGATGGCATAAACCGCAATCGAGCCCGAAAGCCCAGCCATTTCCACCGCTACAGAACCGGTTCCGCTTCCTACATCATACACCACTGCTCCTTCGGACAGGTGCAGCTTGCAAATGCTGATTTCACGGATTTCTGCCTTGGTCATTGGAACCTTATCCCGTATAAATGCCGCATCCTCCCGGTAAGGCGTCAAGATCGTCTTATTGGGAGCCGGATTTAAAATAAAACAGGTGTACAGTCCCTCCTTGTGACTGCCCAAGCACTCCTGTGGCGTCAATGTAAGGATCTCCTGCTCCGGATAGGACAACTGATACCCGGCCGTCACAACACAATCCGTAAGTCCTTCCAGGATCAGCAGCTCTCCTAATGCCCGCAGATCTGAAGCCCCGGACATTAATAGAAACACCTTCGCGTTCGTCCGGATTTTCTCTGCGAGATCCGGCACCTCTTTTCCATGCATGCTGACAAGCAGTGCATCCTCATAATGCTCTCCGATGCAGGACGCCAGACAGGCAATCGAAGAAATTCCGGGCCGGATCATAACAGTTCCCTGCAGACCCCCTGCTCTTATTTCTGCGGTCAGTGCCTCATACATGGCTTTGCAGCCACTGTAAAATCCTGTATCCCCGGAGAAAAGAATCACCACCCGGCATGGATTCCGGTCATACTCCTTCTTCGAAAGCTCCTTCAGATACGGCAGAATCTGCTTTGCCATATAATACGGCTTTTTCTCGATCCGGGGTTCGTATGGCTCAATCATACGCTCTGCACCAAGCAGAACATCCGCATGTTCAATTGCTTCCTTTACTTCTCCGGTAAGGCTCTTTGGATTCCCCATACCGACTCCTGCCAGCGTAATTTCAAAACAGATTTCCTTGCGGATCGGTTTTCCGCTGAGGTTTTCAAGCTTCGTCACCACTTCTTCAAAGGAATCTCCCTCTTCCTCTGCCATCGTTCCAACCACATAAACCGGGATATTGATACGTTCTGCTGCCTTTAGCTTTTCCAGAAAGCCACCTGTTCTTCCGCTTTGTTTCGTTACAAGATGCTGAATGTCATATTGCCGCAGCATAGCTTCATTCATCTGCTCGGTAAATGGTCCCTGCAGCGCCAGAATCTGCTTTCCGGCAATCCCCTGCTCCATACAAATCTGAATGCTCTCGATACCCGGAAGCACCCGGACATAGAGACGTTCCTTCAACTCTTCATGCGCACAGTACCGGAACAGATCCTTGCTGCCTGTCGTAAGAAGAATATTGCCTGTAGTCTGGCACAAAGCTTCCGCACAGGCTTCATGATCTTCAAAATAGCGGACGCCTTCAATTCTGCCCTCCTCCCGCTCTCTTTTTAACCGCAGATAAGGAATGGACAGATCTTTCATCGCCGCCTTGATATTCTGCGTCACCACCGTGGCATACGGGTGGGTCGCATCTACCACGGCAAGAAAGTCTCCTTTTTCAAGAAAATGCCGGATTTCTTCCTGATTCATTCTGCCCCGGTGGACGCTCACAAGAGGATGTTCCTTTAACACGATTTCTCCATATTCCGTTGCCACGCACATGGTATGCGCGATTCCGGCATCTGCCAGAGCCTCAGATAAGGCTCTGCCCTCCGTTGTCCCTGCAAAAATTAATATTTTCTTCAACCTGATACCCCCGCTTCGTAACCAGTTTTCCATCGATGATTTCCGATCCTGCATTTCCGATAAACACGGTTGTGAACATGTTCACCTGTGTATCCCGCAGCTCCTTTAACGTACAGACAACCGCTTTCGTCCCTTCCCTGCCGATATTCTCCACATAGCCGCAGGCGCGGTCCTCTTCCAGTATTTCCAGAAGTATATCACAGGCTCGTTTCAGATAATCCTTCCTTTTATGACTGGACGGATTATAAATGGCAATGGCAAAATCTCCCATGGCCGCTGCCCGGAGCCTTTTTTCAATCTTATCCCACGGCGTCAACAGGTCACTTAAACTGATGACACAGAAATCGTGGTTCAGGGGTGCTCCAAGTACCGCTGCCCCGCTGCAGGCTGCTGTAATTCCCGGTACCACAATAAGCTCCATGTCCTCATAACCTTTACCAATCTCATACATTAAGGAAGCGAGCCCATAGACACCGGCATCCCCACTGCAGATCAATGCCACCTGCTTTCCTTCAGACGCCTTTTCAAAGCACATCCGGCAGCGTTCTTCCTCCTGCCGCATCGGTGTTGACAGCAGCTCCTTTTCCCTGAACCGTTCACCAAGCAGATTGAGATAAACCGGATAGCCGACAATGACATCAGCTTCTTCCAGCGCCTTAAGGGCCTCTCCTGTCATCATTTCTTCTTTTCCCGGTCCCATTCCTACGATATAAATTCTATTTTTCATCAAAAGACACGCTCCATCTTCGTTTTGCGATTGCTACGGTAATTCCATCCTCTGCCTGCTTTCCCGTGATGAGTATTCCATCCGGACCACTAAACCGTAAGGCAGCGCGTTCACAGACATTATCAACACCCACCTGACTTTTTACGAACTCCGATGCATGGAAATTTCCTTCCACCTGCTGTAGTTCTTCCGCGGAACAGGTGACAAAGGGAATGCCATAATGGCTGCTCATCCAGAGAATTCCCTCCTCGTCCTTTTTCCGGTCAATCGAGACGAAAGCTGCCACCTGCTCCATGGAAATGCCGCTTTCCTTAAGAACTTTGTGCACAAACTGATCGATCTGCTCTGCCGCCTTCCCCCTCTTGCAGCCGATTCCGATGACATACTCCTTCGGGCGCAGGGTAAGAAGACGCCCCTTTCCATAGAAAGCCGGGGCTACTAAAATATCGACAGGAGATTCTGTAGAAACAAGCCGGATTCCTTCCGGGACATTGATTTCTCCCGGAACCTTTCCTCTCCCCGGACTCCCCGCTTCTCCTTCTTGCAAATGCCCTTCTTCCACTGCCATCGTCACTTCTTCTCCTGCCAGAATGCGGGAAGACACTTTGGCAATGCCATCCTTATTCACGATGTGTAACGCATTCCGTCTGGCAAACAGGTCGACCGCAAAGCAATGATTCAAGTCGGTTGCTGTTGTAATGACCGGGGTACTTCCCATGCGCTCTGCAAGGGAAAGCGCCAGTTCGTTGGCTCCTCCCACATGCCCTGCCAGAATGGGAATCACAAAGCGTCCCTGTTCATCCATTACAAGCACCGGCATATCGTTCAATTTATCCGTAAGAAACGGGGCGATGGCCCGGACCGCTATTCCACAGGCTCCGATAAAAAGAAGGCTCCGATGCTCCTTCATCTGCTCACCGGTCCATTCCGTAAGTGGCTGTTCCACATAAGAGAGTCCGCTTTCTACAAGATCCTTTTCTGCAAGATTCTTTTCTGTAAGTTTTCTTTCTGTCAAACTCTTTTCCGCATGGGAACACTTCGTATAAAGGCAAAGTTCCTCCTCTGCCTCCCCTGAAAATGCCTTTTTAATTTTTAAGGACAGTTCGATTCCTTTTAGCGTAAAGCTGATAATACTTACCTTCATTCTTGTGTTTCCTTTGCTTTCCGGAATTCCGTCGAAAAATCCGGCGCATAGAGTCTGGACTTCCGGTAATGCTGATGCGCGATTGCATCCCCGACAAGCACCAGTGCCGTCTTATAGATTCCATGCTCCTTTGCAACAGCCGGTAACGTTTCCACCGTGCAGACATAAGCCTGCTCTTCCGGCCAGGTAGCTTTATAGACAAGGGCTGCCGGTGTTTCCTTCCGGTATCCGCCTTTTATTAATCGCCTGCTCAGTTCTTCCAGCATTCCGGCACTTAGATAAATCGCCATGGAGGCCTGATGTGTGGCAAGCCCTTCGATCTGTTCCTTTTCTGGCACGCCTGTCCTTCCTTCCATCCGGGTAATAATCAGTGTCTGGGAAATATCCGGCAGAGTATATTCGAGATTCAACGATGCTGCCGCTCCGAAGCAGGCACTTACGCCCGGACAGCTCTCATAGGCAATTCCCTTTTCCTCCAGTGCATCCATCTGTTCACGCACCGCCCCGTAAATGCTGGGATCTCCGGTATGCAGCCGCACAATTCTTTTTCCGCTTTTCTCTGCCTCTTCCATAATCGCAAGGACCTCCGGAAGCGTCAGTCTGGCACTGTTATGGATTTCACAATCCTTTTTTGCATATTGTAAAAGCTCCGGATTCACAAGAGAACCTGCATAGATAATCACATCTGCTTTTTCCAAAAGATGCATGCCCCGTACCGTAATTAAATCCGCTGCTCCTGTTCCTGCTCCAACAAAGTAAACCATTCTTCCACTCCTTCACTCTTCGCCAGTTCCCCGAATTCGTTTGCGTACATGAGGCATTCGACCTGCATTTTCCCCCCTGCACGCTTATTCAGATAATAAAAAATCCGCTCCATCGCTGCCTCCATGACCGGTGCTCTTTTGCCGCACGAATCGAGGATTCTTACGGCTTCTTCGGTTGTGACACAGGTTAAAATCTGCTGTGCCACCGGAAGCTCTACGCCAATCTTTACCGCAAAAGCAGTCAGCAGCTCCATCCGGCAGTCCCCTTCCCTGGAATGGGTATTCATGATGCCACCCGCTACCTTAATCAGCTTTCCAATATGGCCGGTTAAAAGCATTTTCTGAAAGCCAAGCTCCACCGCCATGTCAATCGTCTGTCCGATAAAGTTACTGCATTTCACACTCCGATTAAGGTCATAGTGATAGACCTTTTTCATATAATCCAGTCCATAATTTCCGGGAGAAACCGCCACATAATCATACCCTTGTGCTTTGCGCTGGTTGAGCTCGACACGGATGGTATCCAATATCGCCTGATTGCTCATCGGCTCTACAATTCCGCTGGTTCCCAGAATGGAAATGCCGCCGACAATGCCAAGGCGTGGATTAAAGGTCTGCTGTGCAAGCTCCTCTCCTCCCGGCACGGAAATCTCGATCTGCAGGCCTCCCTGATAATCCAGGAGGTGGCATACCTCCAGTACTTCCTTCGTAATCATTTCCCGCGGTACATGATTGATTGCCGCATTTCCTACCGGCTGGTCGAGTCCCGGCTTTGTCACTCTCCCGACGCCTGTTCCACCGTCAATCAGAACCTCTGCCTGTGTCCCCTTTTCGCCGGAATCCGGTTGATTTTCCGGAAACGTTACCCTGGCAACAATCCGGGAACCGGTTGTGACATCGGGATCGTCCCCGCCATCCTTTATGACCGCACAGGTAACGGCACGCTCTTTCCTCTGAATATCGGTAATCTGCGCGGTGTATGGAATTCCCTTGGGCGTTTCAATCGTGATTTCTGTTTTTTCCATTCCGGAAAGAAGCATATAGGCGGCTGCCTTGGCGGCCGCTGCTGCACAGCTTCCTGTCGTAAAACCGTATCTCATATCTTTATCCTTAATCTATCCTCTATACCTTGGTTTGTTTCTGTCATCTGTCAACCATATTTCAACCGGTATGAATCCTTTATTAAAGTAACAATTCAGCCAATCTTTTCATGATCTGTTTCGTGTAAGCTCATAAATCAGCGCATTACAGATTGCCGCGGCTACATTGCTGCCGCCCTTTCTGCCCCGGTTAATAATAAAAGGAACATCGGTCTGCCAAATAAGCTCCTTTGCCGCTTCCACATTCACAAATCCGACCGGAACGCCGATCACAAATGCCGGACGCCAACTACTGTTCTGCATCATTTCGTAGATCTGAATGAGCGCTGTCGGTGCATTTCCTACAGCAAAGATCACCGGCTTTTTGATCTTCGCTGCCATTTCCATGCTGACAGCCGCGCGCGTCGTTTTGCGCTCCTTTGCAAGCTTTGCAACGGTTTCATCTGCCATATAGCAATGTACCTCTCCACCCAGCCCGGCCAGTGACCTCTTGTTGATTCCGGAAAGCGCCATATTCGTGTCCGTTACAATATCGGCTCCCTGCCTAAGAAGTTCCCTGGCAATCCCGACTGCTCCCTCCGAAAAGGTCAGGGTTTCCGTATATTCAAAATCCGCAGTCGTATGAATGACTCTTTTCGTAATCATTTCCTGCTCTTTGGGCAGCACAATTCCGCGCTTTTTCAGCTCACCATCGATGATTTCAAAGCTTCTTTGTTCAATCTGTTCCGGTAATAAATGTTCCATCACGGTTTTAAACACTCCTTTATTGCTTCCAGTAATTGCAGATTTTCTTCATGACGCTTCACGGCAATGCGGTAATACCCTTCAGACAGTCCTTCGAAATTGGAGCAGTCCCGAATCAGAATTCCCCCCTGCAATAATTTCTCATACAGGTTTTCCTCACAGTAAAATAAAAGGAAGTTCGCTTCTCCCGGAAATACCCGGATTCCCATTTTCATTAATGCATCTACAAGAAACTGCCGCTCCTTTTTCACATAACGGACTGTCTCTGTAAGGTAAGCTGCGTTTTCTAAAGAAAGGCATGCCTGTCCCGCCTTCTGTGCAAAGACCGACAGATTCCACTCCGGAAGCTGCTCCCGGATCTTTATACGAAGTTCTTCTGCACGACAGATCAGATAGCCAAGCCGCACTCCCGGAATGGCATAACTCTTCGTAAAGGCCCGCAGCAAAAGCAGCCGGTCCTCTTTCCCGATTTCAGAAAGCATGGAATCCTGCCCTTCACAAAATTCAATAAAGCATTCATCCAGTAACAGCCAGGTATTGGTTTTCCTGCATTTTCGAAAAAGCTCTTTCAAATACTCCTTCGAAGTGAGCACTCCGGTCGGATTGTTTGGATTTGCCAGAATAAGGAGCTCCGGTCTTTCCTTCTCCAAAACAGTAAATAGTTCCTCTGTTAATAAAAACCTGTTCTCTTCCTTTAACATAAATGGAATCACTCTGCTTCCTGCTGCTTTCGCCGCATGCTGATAACCATAAAAGGAAGGACAGGGGAGCATGATTTTCGTTGAATGCAGGGCATGCACAACCGCCATCAGAAGCTCCGAAGCCCCATTTCCAAAAAGTAGATATTCTTCCGGTACAACAAGCTTCTCTGCAAGTTTCTCTTTCAATGCCTTAGCCTCTATGTCCGGATATTCCTGCACGCTGCTGACTGCCTCATGCAGCGCCGCTTCCACTCCGTCCGGCTTTCCGAGCGGATTTACATTGACCGAGAAATCAAGCCGGACCTGGTTCCGGTAGATGTCTCCACCGTGTATTGCTTTATTTTTCATCATGTCTTTCCGGCTCCTTTCTGTTTTATCCATCCTATCTTACCCAAAGTAAATATACAATTTCCATCACCCCTATGCACGAAAGCTCACAAATCCATGCAGTGAGATACATGAGGTGATTGATCCGTTTGATATCCTCGAATTCTACCTTCCGCACCGCATCTCCGATATAGGGCTTTTTCACTATTTCACCAAAATAACTGGCATCTCCGGCAAGCCGGATTCCAAGTGCTCCCGCGCAGGCCGATTCCGTCTGTGCCGAATTCGGACTTGCATGATTTCTCCGGTCTCTCCGGTGAATCTGAAACGCCCTTTTTCCATCGTATGCACTTCCACCGACAAAAGCGGAAAGAATCATCAGATAAGCACTGATTCTGGCCGGAATATAGTTCACCACATCATCCAGCTTCGCTGCTGCCCTTCCAAAATAGAGATAACGGTCATTCTTATAGCCAACCATGGAATCCATCGTATTCACGGCCTTATAAAAGAAGCCCAGCACCGGGCCGCCCAGTGCCAGATACAGCATCGGTGCAATCACACCATCCGAGGTGTTCTCCGCTACGGTTTCAATTGCCGCCTTAGCAACTCCTGTCTCATCGAGTACATCCGTATCTCTTCCGACAATCATGGATACCGCCTTTCTCGCTGCCGGAAGATCTCCCCTCTTTAAGCAGGCATAGACCTTCATGCTCTCAACCTTCAGGCATTTCGTTGCCAGAATCTGATAGGTCATGATGGTTTCCAGCACCAGGCCTATGTAAGGATGTAAGGCATAACCGCCAAATAAAAGAACTGCAGCCACCACGGTTACACTAAGAAGCACCAGTACAACCAGCACGATTCCTCTATGGAATTCTCTATGGTCATTTCTTTCGCTTTCTTCCGGATTCCCCAGCAATTTCCGATCAAGTGCCGCGATCAGATTGCCGATCAGCCGGATCGGGTGCGGCAGCCAGTAAGGATCTCCCAGTAGAAGATCCAAGAGGAATCCCAGAAAAAAAGCTGTCATGTGATATTTCAGCATCGTATTCTCCCCATATGATATATTCGATCATACATAACTGTTCCGTACCTTCACAGTTACAATACGAAAAAATACTAACATTCTTCATATTTAATCAGTTTACATAACTCATTTATCTGAATCTCCCCGGATGGCTGCCCGACGGTTACTTTGCAACGATAACCTTCTCCGTTTCCAATCTGGAAGTCAAAGTACTCACCGTCCGTAAAGCTGCTGCACACTGCCATAATCGTTCCCCCATGAACCACGGCAGCAATATTTTTTCGCTCTTCATTTCTACTGATACCCTCGGCAGTTACAATCCGGAGCATTTCTTCAAATCCTCTCCTGCACCGCGCAATGAAATCCTCCCGGCTTTCTCCTTTGGGAAACGGGAGTGTTCCGTTGCTGTCAATCCAGGCCTGATACTGGGCATTTCCCCGTAAGTCCTGATAATTCTTTCCTTCAAAGAGTCCAAAATCCATCTCCCGGAATTCCGGAATCATGTGCTGCTCACAGTCCCCAAACAAAAGCTCTGCTGTTTCCCGGCACCGTTCCATGGGACTGACAAATAAAGCTTGTAAGGATGCCGGATCAGGATAGATGCCTTTCTTTTGAAAAGCCTTTAACGCCTCCCGTCCTTCTTCACTTAACGGCTCTTCCGTCCTTCCCAGATACCGGTGCTCACGATTGGCTTTCGTTGCTCCGTGCCGGATCAGGTAAAGTTCTATTTGATTCTCTGACCGATTCCGCATAATACACGCACCACCTCATCTGCCTTTTGTGCAAGCCGGATCAGAATTCTTCCGGTCTGCTCCCGGTAGAATCTTTCAAACGCATCCACCGGAACGATTCCGTTTCCGATTTCATCACAAATCAGGATAACTTCCGGATGCTTCTCCACAAACTCCATCACATCCACTTCCAGTTCCTCCGGGGTTCTGTTTTCTGCCAATTCCCGCTTCACAACATGATGGAAGTGATTGATAATCAGCGTCTTTTCTTCACTGCCTGCTTCTTTCCGTGCTTCCTGTATCTGCCCCTCTTCCGGAAGTACACCGTCAAAGATGATGCACTGCTCGTTTTCTTCCTTTTGCAGGACATAATGTAATTTTCCCTGTGCTAAACCACCTATGATTAATTTCATGATTTCCTCTTATACCAGCTTGCTCACTACTGCCACTACAATCATCACCACTTCTTCACATAGCAATACAAACCATCCTGCGGTATCGCCGGTAATTCCACCAAGTTCCTTCTTCGTCCGGTAATGGTAGTATGCGAATGTCAAAAGGGCTGCAAGTACCGCCGCTCCTCCCAGCAAAAGCGACTGCCACAGCATGAATGTCATACACAGGATTCCCTGTACATAAAGGGATGCTTTCACGATCCGCTTCTGTGCCTTGCTTGCAAACAGATAAAGCAGGCCATCACTTTTTGCGGAACGGAAGGTAACCACTGCAATGCCGCTCAATACCCTCGACAGCACAAATCCGGCACACACAATCCAAAGTCCGCTTTCCTTTTTGATCTCCGAAAACGCGCCCAGATAAATCAGTCCGTAAAGTGCCAGCATAATCACCGAAAATGCGCCAATATGGGAATCCTTCAGTATTTCCAGTTTCTTTTCCTTCGGCTGGTACGAATGAAATGCGTCCATCGTATCCATAAAGCCGTCCACATGAAAGCCGCCTGTGATGAGTAGTGGAATGGCTGCCCCTCCCATCGTGTAGCAAAGTGTTCCAAGTCCGGCTTGTTTACATAACATAGACCAAAGAACAATTCCAAACCCGATCACCGCCCCGATCCATGGAAAAAAGCATAACATATATTTCATGTCTTCCTCTTTCCACTCAAACTGCGGCATCGGAATCCCCGAATACATGGAAAAAGAAATGACAAGTGCTTTCAACAGTTTCATAATAACGTTCCTTTCCAGACAACCGGAATACCGGCCACAACTTCAATCACGGTATCGGCCATGGCTGCCAGTCTTTCATTGACCTGCCCCATCGCCTCGATATATTCCGCGGTCGTTTCTTCATAGGAAATGCCATCCTCAAATACATTGTTCGTCACAATGACAAGGTGGGCAAGCTGGCGGTCCAGTGCTTCTATTCCATCAAGAATCTGTGCGGTCACCTCATCCCTTAACCGGATTTCGTTTTCTGCAAACATTTCATTCGCAACCAGATTGGACATACATTCCAAAAGTGCTATATCCCCTGTCAACGGCGCGGAAATTTTCCGGGCTGCTTTCGCAAGATCCCTTGGCTGTTCGATCGTGGTAAAGCCTTTCCCGGCACGGAGCCTTTGATGACGTCTGATTTTGGCAAGGCTTTCTTCCCCAAACGGCTGCATGGTCGCAATATAATATTTTGTTTCTGTCTGCGTGGATAAGCGCATCAGATATTCTTCCGCAAAAGCGGACTTTCCGCTTCCGCTGCCACCTGTGACTAGAACTACCATAGTTTTATGTAAACCTTTCATATGCTGCAATCTGCATCCCGGAAAAGGTGGTTCCTGCCTCATATAGCTGCAATGCCACATCCAGAAGTGCAAAGAACATAACCGCTCCCGTTCCTTCTCCAAGTGCCATTTTCCCATCGATCACCGGCTCCATCTGCAGTTCCCTCATCAGTAACTCTACCGCCGGTTCCTTTCCCTTGTGTGAGGGAAGCAGATACTCCTTTGTTCCCGGAAAAAGGCGTTCTGCAACGAGAGCTGCCACCATACTGATCACGCCGTCCAGGACGATGGGCAGATGAAAGAGCGCACCTCCCACACACATTCCAACCAATCCTGCAATATCAAAGCCACCGACCGTTCTTAATACCGTGAACGGATCTGCCTCATACAAATCATAGCTCCGGATTGCTTCCGTAATCAACTGCTGTTTCCGCAAAAGTCCTTCCTCACTTAAACCGGCTCCCTTTCCGGTAACAAGTATGGGATCACACCGTAACAATGCGGCTGCCACGGCACTACTTGTTGTCGTGTTTCCGATTCCCATTTCCCCGGTTGCCAGAAGTGTATAGCCTTCCTTCTTACATTCCTGTACCAGCTTTATGCCTGTTGCAATGGCTTTCACGGTTTCTTCTTCCGTCATGGCAGGATCCTTCCGGAAGTTCCGCGTCCCACACCGGATTTTCTCATTCCGTACGCCCAGAATGGAACCCTTATGGTTCATTCCGATATCCACCGGAATCGTCACGGCTCCGGCTTTTTTGCTCATTTTCCCGACCGAGGATTCATTTTTTCCCATGGCCTGCACGACTGCCGTCGTGACTTCCTGTCCGCTCTGGCTGACTCCTTCTTCCACAATCCCGTTATCGGCGCAGAAGATCAGTACCGCTTTTTTCGAAAGATCAAGTACCTCCGTTCCAAGAACCGCTCCGATCTGTGCGGTAAGTGTTTCAAACCATCCCATACCGTCTAGCGGCTTGGCAACCTGATCCCAGTTCTGCTGCACCTTCTTACGCATCTGTTCCTTTGGTGCTTCTATTTTAATCTGCTTTAGTTCCTCCCTGGTATACTCCTTAAATACCGGCATCCCGAAGCATTCCATAAATTTCCTCCATATTTAAGTAAAGCCGCAAGGTATCTGCCAGCTTGTCATACTGCTTTTCCTTAAAGCTCTGATAATCCTCCATCTGACCGTCCTGCATGGAAACACCCTTTTTCCTTGCAAGAGCCTGTACAACCTCTCCTGCAATCTGTGCCTGATCAAACAGTCCATGCACATAGGAACCATAAACATTGGGATTGACTCCTGTCCGGATCACCGGCTGATTTTCTGACGAAGCCTCGCCTGTCTCTCCTTTTGACAACGTCTTTCCCATATGAATCTCATAGCCCCGGAAAGCCTTTCCGGACATTCCCGCTAACGGTCCTGTGATCTGTCCCAGCTTTCCTTCTGTCTGGCAGCGCCGTTTTTCCTTCTGTAAGACGGTCGTTACCGGTAGAAGCTCCATTCCGCGGATAGAACCGCCCTCTTCCACGCCATCAGGATCCTCTATGGTTTCTCCTAACATCTGATAGCCTCCGCAGATTCCGAATACCGGAATATCCCCTGCCAGCTTTTTCACCGCAGCTTCCAGACCGTTCTGCCGCATCCATTTGAGGTCCCCCATCGTATTTTTGCTGCCCGGAAGAAAAATAAGATCCGGATGATGCAGCTCACTGATCGAGGTCACGTAACGCACCGTCACCTCCGGAAACTGTTCAAAAACATTAAAATCCGTAAAGTTGGATATTCTCGGATAATGAATGACCGCAATGTCAATCAGCCCTTCTTTTTTCCGGTCAAAACGCTCAGTAAGGCTGTCCTCATCCTCAAGCGCAAGCTCCATATAAGGAACCACTCCCGTAACCGGAACGCCTCCCTTTTCTTCGAGCATCGTAATTCCCGGGTCGAGAATCGACTTATCTCCCCGGAATTTATTAATAATAAGGCCCTTCACCCGGTCCTTTTCCTCTTCCGTTAAAAGCATTAACGTTCCCAGGAGCTGTGCAAACACCCCGCCACGGTCAATGTCCCCGACTAAAAGCACCGGCGCATCCACCATCTGTGCAAGTCCCATATTCACAATGTCGTTTTCTTTCAAATTGATTTCTGCCGGGCTTCCTGCCCCTTCGATCACAATAATGTCGGCATATTCCTCCAGCTTCCGGAACGCTTTCCGGATGTCCGGAACCAACTGCTTTTTGCAGGCAAAATAATCCCGTGCGCTCATGTTGCCGATCACTTCTCCATTGACTATGACCTGCGAGCCGGTATGATTCGTGGGTTTCAGCAGAATCGGATTCATGCACACCATCGGATCGATTCCTGCCGCCTCTGCCTGCATGACCTGTGCCCTTCCCATTTCCAGCCCTTCCTTCGTGATAAAGGAATTGAGTGCCATATTCTGTGATTTAAAAGGAGCCACACGCCATCCGTCCTGCTTAAAAATCCGGCATAGTCCAGCCACCAGAAAGCTCTTGCCTGCATTCGACATGGTTCCCTGTACCATAATTACTTTTGCCATCTCTTTACCCTCATGACTCTTTTTCCTAAAGTCTGTCTTCCTTTTCTATCTCCTTACTGTCCCATTTCATCCCAGTATCACTCTTCTACGTCATTACGCTTCTCCGATATCATTCTTCCCTGATATCCTGAAACTCAACCTCGATCCCATTCTCCTGCGCCCAGTTCAACAGTTCTTCGTTCTCCTTCTCGAAGCTCCCGAAGCTTTTCCGGCAGCAGATCAGCTTCTTGCAGTTCCTCAGAATGTCTTTCGCTTCCTGTAAGGTTTCTTTGGAAACCGGCTCAAAAGCTTCCGTTGCAATCACCTTTCCGGCAAGCGCCTTTGCTGTCGGATAATCGAGGTCATTCCGGAACAGGATTCCGGTTGCAAATGGCGTTCCTTCCCGTTGCAGTTTCCGGTAAACAGCCCTGCCTCTGCCGCCTCCTGCCATCACGAAAACCTCCGGATCTCCCTGTGGTAAAGGAAGCTCTACATTTCCGGTTGTTTCCTCGTAGCTTCCCGCTGTAATATCGAACAGCTTCGCAATATATCCTTTCGTCAGCACCTCTGCCGGGGTTCCCATCCGGTCTACCCGGTGATCCCGGATGCATAAAATCTGATCAGAAATAATCTCTGCCAGTTCAATCTCATGCAGCGACATGATCACCGTCAGCTTTTTCTTTCGTTTCATTTCCTGTAACACGGATAAAAATTCCAGCTTATACTTCACATCCAGATACGATGTCGGCTCATCCAGTATCAGAATCTCCGGTTCCTGGCAGATTGCACGCGCCAGCATCACCCGCTGTCTTTGTCCATCACTAATCCTAATAAAATCCTGTTCTTTAAGATCCTCTACGTGAACCAGCTTCATAGCTTCCGCTACGGTCTCCCGGTCCTTTTCCGAAAGAATGCCGAACCGCCCGGTATAAGGATATCTTCCGGTTGCCACCACATCCTCACAGGTCATCATTTCCGTACGCAGACGTTCCGTCAGCAGCACGACCATCGTCTGTGCCCTTTGGGATAACGACATCTCTTCCATGTGACTGCTTCCTAACAGGATCGTTCCCCCAAGCAGCGCCAGTTGTCCTGCAATACTTTTGAGGATGGTCGATTTGCCGGAACCGTTCGGGCCGATCAGTGTCAGGATTTCGCCCTTCGAAAGTCCGATTTCGATCTGTTCCATCAGGGGCTTTCCGTTATAGCCCACTGCCATTTTTATTGTGCGAAAATAATCCTTCATGCGTCCATCTTCTCCTTGTTCCTGCGAACCATCACCCATAAGACAACGGGCACCCCGAAGATCGCCGTTACGGTGCTGATACTCAATTCGGTCGGTGCCAGAACCATCCGCGCAAGGAGATCACAGAACAGACAGAACACCCCGCCTCCAAGAAAACAGGCCGGAATCATCAGAATCGGCTTTGTCGTTCCAAGAAGCTGCTTTACAAGGTGCGGTACCGCGATTCCCACGAAAGAGATCGGTCCTGCAAACGCCACAATACAGGCCGAAAGGACACTGGATAAAACCACCAGTGCAATCCTTAAAAGCCGTACATTCACTCCCATGTTCTGCGCATAGCCCTCTCCCATCTGATAGGCACTTAAGGGTTTTGCCAGCAAAAAAATGCAGATGCAGGTAAGGAAAACCACCACCAACATCACACGTACCTGATTCCAGTTCATTCCGGAAAAGCTTCCCCTCGACCAGTTATGCAGATTCACAATCTCCGCATCCTCTGCGAAGGTCACGACAAATTCGGTAATGGCCGAACAGATATAACCAATCATCACGCCGCTTACCACCAGCATCGACATCTGGTTTACCCGGCGTGCCATCAACAGCACAAAGCCCATACAGATCATGGCACCAAGAAACGCTGCCAGAATCATCGTAAAGGAAGTTACCTTTATGGAGCGTCCCATTAGGAATACCATAAAAAGAGCCACCATCATTTTCGCTCCGGATGAGATTCCGAGTACAAAAGGCCCGGCAATCGGATTATGAAAAAAGGTCTGTAATAAATATCCGGCAAGGGCAAGCGCCCCGCCAAGGATTAACGCGGCCAGCGTCCGCGGCATCCGGATATCCCACAGAATTCTTGCGTTCAGTACCTCCTGCCCCCGGATGGAAGACAAAATATCCTTAAGTGGAATGGACACCGTTCCGATGCAGACATTCAGAATCAGGAACAGAATAATCCCTGCTACCAGTAAAAGGAATGCTGTTATCACTCTTAATGTTCGGTTGTGCTGCATATACTTCCTCCCCTATTTCAGCCGGAAAAGATACTTCATCTCCGTATCATCTCCCTGAAGGAGCATGGTATGAAAATCCTTCATCAGACCGCCAACAGACATCGACTGCTGATAATAGTCATTGGTTGTACAGAACACATTTCCCTCCTGTACTGCCTTAAAGTCCTCTAAAACCGGGCATTTTTCAAGGAGCTGTGCCATGGAATCCACGCCACCGTCAATCGTACTGTTATAAATGAGGAAATCCGCATCCTTCGCTCCCTGATAAAACTCCTCGATCTGGATATTCATGGTCGAACGTCCGCTTTCTTCCCCCATGTCCTCAAAAATATATCTGCCGCCCGCAAGTTCAATCATTTTCGGGATATAATCGGAGCTTCTCCGGATCTGTACCAGTCCGTTTGAAGTAATAAAGAAAAATGCCACGGTCTGATCGGTCTTTTCATCCGAGGTCACTTCCTCTAAGATGTCCGTCTGCTCTGTAAAAAGCTGCTCTGCCTCTTCTTCCTTTCCCACCATGGCACCGAAAAATTTAATCCATTCCACCCTGCCAAGCGGATGGGATTCGTAGCTGGAATACTCAATCATCACCGGAATTCCGAAGTCATTGAGCATTTCAATTACTTCGGGCGTATGCGTAATCATCCTGTTTTCAATGGCAAGGGAACAGTTTTCCGAGACAATCTTCTCATAGTCCGGCTTACTGTATTTTCCGGCATACAGAATATCGCCCCGTTCCATCGCTTCCCTGGCTTCCTCTACATACCAGTTTTCTTCCTTCTGTCCGGAAAATCGTACCGTATCAAGGGCTTGAAGCTTTGCAAACATATCCATTACTGCAGACGACACCAGATACAGATTCCGGATGGGCTGCTGCATGACAATGACCTCTTCCCAGAGGTTTGCCGGTATTTTTTTCCCCTCCGGCACAACAAGGAGCTGCGTTCCGTCCATCGTCTTCAACATCCGGTACCCACCCTCATAGTAGTCCACGGAAAAATTCTCTGCATACTGCAGTTCCATGCTGCCCTCATAAACCAGTTCTCCTGATTCTGCCTCATTCGCGCTTTCCAAAGCGGAAATTTCCTGCGTATCCCCGATTGGCGCAGAATCAGAAGAAGGACTGCTACAGCCCAAAAGCCCAAGCAGTCCCAGCAAAAACAAACCGGATACGATTGTTTTCTTTCTTCTTTTTCTCATAGATCGTTCCTCTTAATCGAGCGCCTTGATCGTATCGGAATGGAACGTCAGGGTATACTCGATTTCATGTGGCTTACTCATTGCCACAGTATCTCCGATTACCGTCACCGGCTCATCAAAAGTGGCTACTGGAATCTCAAATACGGAATTTCCTTCGGTATTTACCGGAAGAAACTTCTCTCCGTCTACCAGCATATAATCATAGTTCGGGCTGCTCCATTCTACGGAAGCTGTCACCTTCTGATTCTCTACGGTAATCGTCACAGGAGAAGCAATGCTTGCGCGTCCGCTTCCACCTTCAAAGGTCATTTCCACTAAATAGCTTCCATCTGCAAGCTCCGGAATACCGGATTCGTCCGAAACAGCTTCCGCACTCTGTTCCTCTGTGGCTGCTACCGGATTCGATACGCAGACCTTATGATCGTACCACTTGCCCTTGGTTCCGATCAGGGCAACATCAAATTCCTCATCCAACACCGGAACCGGAATATCAAATCCATACACCTCATCGGTAAGTCCGTCACTGTAGGTTACTTCATCCACTGTCGGCTCTAAGAGCTGCGCACCATCTTTCTGGGCATCCTCTGCAAGTCCCGGATAAAGATTTAAGATCTTCTTGGAGGCCAGAGATACATGAATGGTCATCTGCCCGTTCTTTACCGTCAGAACTCCCTTTCCATCACAGGCTTCACTCACATGAAACATGGAACTGTCCGTAGAAAATTCCGCATCATAAGTTCCATCCGGAAGCGTTGCTTCCGTGGTTTGTGCTGTGTCTTCCTGAACCTCGGCCGCTGCTTCACTCTCTTCCGGTTCTTCTGTAACTTCTTCTGCTACAGGGGCTGTCTCTTCGACAGCCGCCTCCTGCTGATCCTCTGTCTTTCCGGCACAGGCACTTACAAAAGCCATACTGAAAACCAATACGCCGGTCAAAAAGATTGTTTTTATCTTACTCATCATTTGCCTCTATCACTTGCTCTTTATTTCTGCTGATTCATGACATCTGCAGTATGCTCTACATAAATCTGCTGGATTCCTTCGATTTCACCAAGGCCTGCGATCTGTGTATCGACACTGTCAAACTTACCGGAAGCCTTGAACATGCTTAACCAGGAGTCCTCATCCTCGCCAGCCATGTCATTGTTTGCATGATCTCCGGCAACAATCATTAACGGACGAAGAACAACTTTGGTATATCCTGCTTCTGCTACGGCATCAATAACTGCTTCGCATGCGGTCTCCTCAGGTTCTCCTTCTACTGTACCGATAAATACGTTGTCATAACCAAGATCCTGCATCTGTGTCTGCATCTGGCTATAGGATACCTTTGCTGCATGAGAGGTTCCATGTCCCATGAATACAAATGCAGTACCGTCTTCCTTCGCTGCATCCAGACTGTCATAGCCTGCGGTCTTTACTGCTTCTGCGGTAAGGATTTCAGCAACAGCCTTCTTATCTGCATTGATTACGGCAGCATCTGCACCTACTTCACCAAGTAACGGCTCTGCAACCTGAACAGATTCAAACTGATCCTTGTAGTTATCCAGTTCTCCGATTAATTCATCGTACTCTGCACCATGCATTAAGTGTGTCGGCTGTACAATCAGGTTCTTGACACCGTTTGCAACGGCACGGTCCAGTGCCTGGTTCACATTATCGATCATTTCACCATCACGGGCCTGTACATGGTTAATAATAATCTGTGCGGTAAATGCTCTTCTTACAGACCAGTCCGGATAAGCGGCCTGCAGGGCATCTTCGATTCCCTTAATATCTGCTACACGGCTGTTGTTAAAGGAAGTACCAAAGCTTACTACCAGAATTTCATTTTCACCGATTTCATCCTGATTACGTGCATCATCCTTGGAAGCATCTCCTGTATCTCTTCCGAAGTAATCCGGATCTGCGTTTTCACCTTCTACCAGTTCCTTCTGTGCATCTGTTAAAGCATCCCATGCAGCCTTTGCGTCTGCACACTGCTGATCGGTGTTTTCAGTTCTTTCCTGAACATAAATTGCATCAATCAATGCTGCTACATTGTCTGCTGCCATCTGGTCTGCATCCTCACTCTCTGCGGCATCTGCTTCTTCTGTGGCTTCTTCGGTTTCAGAAGCTGCTGCGTCTTCAGTTGTTTCTTCGGTCTGTGTGGTTTCTTCTGCTGTGGTCTCCTGTGCATTATTGCTTCCACATCCGGCAAGCGTACATACACCAAGTACCGATGCCATAAGTAATGCTACAATTTTGTTTTTCATAAATTCTCCTCATTTCTGCAGGTTTTCTGCGTTTTTTGATTACGAAGTAAGCTGCCAGGAAACGGGAGTTTGCGCAACAAAAATAAAAACCCTTTCCTATTTTTAACAGGTAAAGGGTTTGTACACAAAGAAAACGTAACCATCCGGAATTTCCTGCAGAATCTGCAGCATTCCCAACGGTCCGCATCACGTACAACCTTTTTACTCGTGGTCTGAAACAATCGTTTCTGTACAGCAGTCAGGCAGGTCTCCCGGCTTAAAGATCATCGCATCCACCATCTTCCCAGTTTCCCAGTGATATCTCGGCTTCTACTCCCTAATTACGGTGACGAGTTCGTACAGGATTTGCACCTGTTTCCCTTTTCACCGGAGCCAACACGCATTTCTAATATGGCAAAATCGCCACGCATTGCTCCGACACCTGAATACTCCATATTCAATTCATGCGCTAATATAACACATTTCTACAAGAAACTCAACCGAATTCTTTCACAGGAATGCAGTTTTGGATCAGCTTTTCATACTCCGCTTCGTCAATGTGATATTTTCTCCGGAGTACGACATACGAAACCAGCAATGCCGCTACCGGAATCAATACCATGCCAAGCCGGAACACCAGCCCCTGTGTGGCAGTGATCTCACTGATATACTGATTTGCGGTAAGCAGCGCCTCCTCACCCGACAGTTCCCCACGGTTCACGGCAATCTCCAACGCACTGATTCTCTGGCTCTTTGCATAAATTCCGCTCGCAATCAGCACCAGTGTGGATAAGCCCTGATTAATTCCACCTGCCAGCTTTACACTGAAAGACCGGACTGCGGAAATCACGGAATCATGCCGCTCGTGAAATCTCGCCTCATCGTATTCGATCGTATTGTTAATCATAACGACGATCACCAGATTCATCAATCCCTGAAAGAAAAAGATGAGGAAGCCGATGGCATTTAACAGGATGACGTTCTTCGGCAGCACATAGCCGAATCCAAGGAAACCTGCATAACCTGCCAGTAAGGCGATGAGACATATCTTAAGTATTTTACCTCTTGAAAAGTGTTTTGCCAAGAACGCATAGCTTGCCTGCGAAATCAGCATACCCAGTCCGTACATCACGGTAAAGTAAAATACCAGATTTCCGCTTTCCGAATAACCATATTCTATATAGAAGAAATTCACTCCAAAAATAATCAGAATGTTACAGGTGATGTTAAAAAAGATGGACGCAATGCCTGCTGCCACAAGCTGATCATTTCTTGCAAAAATGTGATACATATCCTTTAAAGATAACTTCTCGGTCTGCTCCTTCCGCTCCCTTTCCCGGATGCCAAAGGCGGTGAGCATCTGGAAAGCAATAAGTGCCAAGGCTACGACCAACGCAACGATCCGGTAAGCCATTACCGCATTTCCTGCAATAACGACAGGAACCACACCGGCCACTGAAAACTGACCGATGCAGACGAAAATGCTCATCAACGTAACCAGACTGTCCCGGGTTCCCGGATCCGAGCTTAACGAAGGAAGCACGCCCCAGTAAGCAATGTCATTCATGGTATACGTCATTCCCCACAGAAGATAAAAGAGACTGTAAAATGCTACAAAGGCCCAGCCCTGCGGTCTTATCGTAAACAGACAGATGATCACCACGGCATTACTGATCGAGCCAATCAGAATCCAGGGCTTGAATTTTCCCATCCGGAAATGCGTATTTTCAATAATAATTCCCATCAGCAGATCGTTGATTGCATCCCAGACCATACAGACGATCATGGCTGCGCTGATCACGGCAAACTGTACGCTGCTTAAATTCATTGTGTACTGGACATAAAGAATCAGGTACATACTCACCAGTGCATACGCAGCGTCCCGCCCTGTCGCTCCAATACAATAACTCCATTTTGTTCTTGCATCTAATTTATCATTCATGTTTCTTCCCCCTGTTCGCAGAATCTACAATTTTTAAAATCGTCTTTCGTTTCACCATACCACCGCCCTGATTACAGACACTGTCCACGTTTCCCTCCAGAATTCCTTCCAGCATCATCCGCACCTCCGGATCCTTCACGGACTTCGGGAAATACATCAGCCTCGCCGCCAGCTTCCCGATCCGGATCCATCTTCTGGCAAGCCGGGAATACGGCTGCATCTGCATTAGAGAATTCTTTGTTGTAAATTCTCCCGGAACCGTATGGGAAAAATGAGTCCTCTGATAAGTGTAAATCCTGTCAAAATCCTCTTTTGTAAGCGGAACCGGATTCTTAAGACTCAAAGGGCTCTCAAGCTCCACTCCCTGAACCTCTACCTCCTCTGCCAGCCGGATGTCATTAAGCGAGGCACCAATTTGAATCTCATAGGTACCTCCGATTACCTGAAATTCCGAATTCTGATAGACCGAAAAGTCTCTGCTAGTTAACATAACTTCTACTTTCTTCTTTTCGCCGGGCTCTAAAGCGATCTTTGCAAATCCCCTCAATTCCCGTCTGGCACGAAAGTCCTCTGTCTGCGGATTTCTCACATAAACCTGTGAAATCTCCATTCCGGGATCCTCACCGGTGTTTTCCACCTCAAACGTAACCGTATAGCTTTGATCCGCATTCTCTGTGATTGTGAGATTGGAATAGGAAAAGCTGGTATAGCTCAATCCATGTCCGAAACAGAACCGCACCGGCACCTGAAAGGTATCGTAATACCGGTATCCCACGAAAATACTCTCCCGGTATTCCACCTCATCTGGATGCAGTCGCTGTTCCCTCTGCTTTCCAAAGTTTCCGTAGCTTGGTACGTCTTCTTCCCGGTAAGGAATCGTCTCTGCCAGTTTTCCGCAAGGATTCGCCTTGCCCAGCACGAGCCGCGCGCAGGCCGTCCCGGCGGCTTCTCCTCCCAGATAAAGCTGTAACACCGCCCTGCACTGACACACAAGCTGCATATCATAAGGCGAACCGCTCACAGAAATAAAACCGATATTGTCATTTACCTTCAACAACCCCTGCAGAAGAACTGACTGATTCTGTGGCAGGGAAAAGCTTTCCCGGTCATATCCTTCTCCTTCTGCAATATCTGTCAATCCACCAAAGAACAGCACCGGAATCTTCCGCTCCTTTGCCTCTTTTGCCAAAAACAGCGCTTCCTTTTCCAGCTTCTTATTTCTCTTCCATGAAGTACCCTGATATCCTCTCGCAAACCGTACGGTAACATGCTCCTTTTCCAAAGCTTCCATCACCGAATCAACCCGTTCCGTATGGATATGGCTGCTGCCACCTCCCTGAATTCGTGGGTGAAGTGCCAGATCCCCCAGAATCAGGATTTCCTTTTCTCCCTTTAGCGGAAGGAACCCGTCATTTTGAAGAAGAACCGCACTTTCTTCTTCGATTTTCTCTGCCAATTTGTGATTTTTGCATCTTGTTCCGGAAGTAACACCGTTTACGCGTTTCTCAATGCTCTCACCTTTGCCATAGGATTCATTCAGATCCTTAATTCTCTGTACAGCCTCCGCAAGCCTGGAAAACGGGAGTTTTCCTGTCTTTATGGCATCGGAAAGATCTTCAAAATGATTGCCGTTGCTGTCCGGCATCTCCACATCCATTCCGGCCTTGATGCAGGCAGGAAGATCAACACAGGCTCCCCAGTCGCTCATGACAAGCCCTTTATAGCCCCATTTTTCCCTTAGAATATCGGTCAGCAGTTCCCTGTTTTCACAGGCCGGTACACCGTTCAGATAGTTGTAGCTAGCCATAACCGTAGCAGGCCTTGCCCTCTTCACCGCCTGTTCAAAAGCCGCCAGATAGATTTCATGCAATGCCCGCTCATCAACCATGGAATTCGAGGTCATGCGGTGGGTTTCCTGATTATTCCCTGCAAAGTGCTTCAACGAAGTTCCGACACCACACTGTTGCATGGAACGGATATAAGCCACTGCCAATTCTCCCGCAAGAAACGGATCTTCCGAATAATACTCGAAGTTCCTTCCACAAAGTGGAGAACGTTTGATATTGATTCCGGGCCCAAGCACAACCGAAACTCCCAATTCCTTTGCCTCCTTCACGATCCCTTCTGCCATTTTTCCGATAAGGACCGGATCCCAGGAACACGCCACGCTGCTTGCCGTTGGAAAACACGTTGCCTCATAGCTGTCATTATTCTTTGCTCCATCCTCCTGCGCCCGGACACCATGCGGACCATCCGACACCTGAAGTTCCCCGATATGCCATGCTCCTTTTCCTGTTACGAGCCTGCACATTTCTTCCAAATTTCTGTCCATAAAACACCCCCATTTTATGCTGCTTTCTAAGATCAACTTATCATCTTCAATGTGGATCCTATATCATTTTTATTTTATATGATGTTAAATTTATGGTAACTATTCAGAGCCATGCAAAATTGCTTTCTGTGAATGCTTGCATTCATACAGAATAGCAATTTTATATGGCGAAGTAACCACATGAGGTAAACTACGCTGCGT
>OCLD01000019.1_pt1 | contig 41906 bp, 30 predicted proteins | sample 1495911 | NCBI WGS metagenome assembly OCLD01 (sample SAMN03418271, study PRJEB22391) | human gut metagenome | biome: human-gut; feature: organic feature; material: feces | host: Homo sapiens | place: Tanzania | collected 2013-01
TCCTTCTTCCAAAAGAAATCTATCCTCATAAATCTGACACAAATTTAGTTCAACTCATTTTTTAACGCTTACTAAGTAATCCTTAAAAGATAACTTGTTAATCTTTGATTGTCTTTTCGGTCTATATGTCTTTTCTCATCAGTCATGTGCCACCGGCACACTCCTTCTTCCAAAAGACATCTATCCTCGAAAATACCGCCAAATCTTTACCAACTTATTTTTGAGCCCACTTGAAATAGTGCCATTTGCCACTTTTTACCCCTTACAGAAGTATCTGCGAGGCACATGTTTTTCAAAAAACGACTTTTTCAAGTGGACTCATTTTTTAACGCTTACTAAATTCAGTCATGGTCACTCGTCTGTATGATGACCGGTCTTCCTCTCACAAGCACTGACTTTCGCAGAGGTGTTCTCTACGTCAAAGTCTGTGACAACAAACCTTGGATTTGCTCGAAGTACTCCGTACCAAGGATTGTAGGCACAAACTTACATAAAAATCTGCGATTTTTACGCCCGTCCAATAAGAAAGGAACAGTTTTTTAGAGGAAATGTAGTAATTAGTAACATGAAAAAAATAAGTTGCCTCAGATTAAGAAGCTGTTTTGAATTGTTTGAAATGTTCTTTGAGGTGAAAAAACTTCATTTTCTTCCCGCTTCTTCAGTCAGATAGCACCACTATCTTCCTTGGAAGAAGCGGTCGAAACTGAAGTTTTTCACTCTCAAACCTTCAAACAAACAATTCAAAACAGCTTCTAAGAGAAGATTTTCGAGGATAGATTTCTTTTGGAAGAAGGAGTGTACCGGTGGCACATGACTGTAAGAGATATAGACCGAAAAGATTCCTTAAGATAATTCAGGTTATTTTTTGAAGGTTACTTAATACCGATAAGTAAAGTCTGGAAACAGACAATGGCACCGATGACTCCCTATATAGGGAATCGCAATAGATGCGCATGGCGGCTAATGCATTGATAATCAGTCTAAATATGTGATTATCCGGTGCCAATTTGTGTACTGGATGGATGAGTGTTGTTGTTGGTATTTAATGAGTTACGTGCCACGGCCTTGTATGTCGGCCGTCAAGTGGGCGTTTTCTGGCATCTTTGATGTGCAGGAACTTCATCGCATGGCACTGCCTGACATCACACCGTCGGATAATTTCGGCAAGATACTCGGTCAAATTTGGCAACGGCAGCCGTAAGACATCGCCTATGTCCTTGAATCTGCGGTCATTCGCGAAGTATGTCGCCATCTTTTTGTATGCCTGGCCAGAGTGTGGATCGAACGGCTCGGTTATGTCATATTCACTGCCAGTGTTATAGGAGAACGCAGAAAGCATCTTCTCGTAGCCACCGTAGTAGCCGATGGCTCGCTCGTAGTCGATGATTGGATATTCACTGATGATGTGGTCCACCAGTTGCATGGCTTCATTGACGCTTGTCCCCTCGAAAATAGAATCGAGAATTGTGTAGGTTAAAGGACTTCCTGTTTTCTTGAAGTATTTCACCGTCGCCACAGCCTTTCTCAGACGGCGTGACACAGCCGCCAGTGCTATCTTCTCTGAATATGGATGATTGGAGACCGAATATGATAGAAGGTTCCACCGCCAATCCTCAGCCTTTGGGCAGATGTGGTCCTCCACGGGATTGTTGTTCACATACGCCAACGATGTGCGGATCGCCTTATCGCCTCTCTTGAACGAAACTCCGTAACGGTCAAACAGCTTCCCAGGGATTCCATAGCGGAGATTGTAGTGTCTTGAAAAGACGGACATCAAGTCCCTGACGAACTTTCTGACCACTTTGGCATCATCCGTCTCGATAAGCATGTGAATATGATTGTACATCAGACACATCCCCAGAACCTTGATTCCATGCTGTCTGGCTGTCACGAAAAGTAGTGTGATGAAAAACAGGGAATCCTTTACATTATAGAACACGACGAACCCTGACCGGGCTCTTTGAAATATATGTGCCACCGTGTTCCCCAAGTGGCTCTTCCGCCTCGTTCCAATCATAGTTTAAGACATGTTACTGATGGGCAAGTTAGGTATTTCACGGCTATTATCCAACCATTTCTGTAATTATTTGGCCTGGGAAATTTTTCCTGGCCATTAACCTCGTTATCAGGTCGTGGCACTTAACTTATTGATTACTATTAATATATAACCTCGTTCCAGTGCAGATATCAACACTGGACGATTGTGGTTTTTCGTTAATTATCAATAAGTTAAGTGCCACGGCGATAATTGCTGCCCGCCTCCCCCCGGACTGTCTTTAAAGTCTCGGCGAGAGTTGAAAAGTCTGTACACCACCTATACAGGGGCGACAACGAATTCTCAATCCTCGGAGGTGGTAATTATACTTTTAAGACAGGCTCCCCCTGAGATGACTGACGTGATTCCATGTCCGATTTCAGCCCTGATTATATTCAGTAATCATTAAAAAATAACTTGAACATTTTGTATATCTTTATGGTCTATATTTCTTTTCTCATCAGTCATGTGCCACCGGCACACTCCTTCTTCCAAAAGAAATCTATCCTCATAAATCTGGCACAAAATTTAGAAGCTGTTTTGAATTGTTTGTTTGAAGGTTAAGAGCAAGCTCTTTCCCTGCTGCTCACCTCGGCAATCCGAACAAGTTCGATTGCCCTCGGATCGGGCGCTGGGTTGAGAGTGAAAAACTTCAGTTTCGACCGCTTCTTCCAAGGAAGATAGCGGTGCTATCTGACTGAAGAAGCGGGAAGAAAATGAAGATTTTTCACCTCAAAGAACATTTCAAACAATTCAAAACAGCTTCTTAGTTCAACTTATTTTTTAACGCTTACTCAGTTACTCAGTTGGTCTGAAAACGCAAGTTTTTATGTACTTTTGTCCCACAGCAAAAACGATTATGATTAGAAGAACTTTATTGGCATTTGCAATGCTTACTAACACACTCAATGTTTTCGCACAGACTCCTGAATATCTTCCGGAGTGGAAGGAGGGGTATTTGGACATCCACACGATCGCCACGGGAAGAGGCGATGCGGCATTGATCGTGATGCCGGACGGCACCTCGATGATGATCGACGCCGGTGACAACGCGAAGGCGAAGGACAAGCAACATCCTGACAACACTAAGAAACCGGGTGAGTGGCAGGCCATCTATATGAAGCATTTCATGGCGCAACTTCCTGACAAGGAGAACCTTGACTATGCGCTGGTCACTCATCTTCACAATGACCACATCGGCACAGTGAAAGACGCACTACCCGGCACGCATGGCTATGCGCTTTCGGGAATAACCCTCGTGGGCGAGCATATTCATTTCAACAAGTTGGTTGACAGGGCATATCCAGACTATGATTTTCCATCCAGAGAGAATGTCCTGAAAGCGAACAAGGGCTTCATTGAGCATTATATAGGTTTTGTGAACTATTCTGTGGAACAGGGCATGGCAGCGGAGAAGTTCGCCATCGGAAGCAGGAAGCAGTTCGCGATGGTTCACAATCCGAAGAAATACGCCAGGGAGTTTGAGATCAGGAATCTGGCCGCGAACGGTGAGGTCTGGACGGGGCACGGCAAAAAATCCGTGAAGATGTACAGCGGAGACCCGACTCTGTTTGATGAGAACATGAACTCCTGCGCCATTCGTCTGCGCTACGGGAGATTCTCGTACTTCAACGGAGGCGACCTTTCCGGGGGAAACTGGCCGTCCATATTCAAGTGCATGGAGAGGGATTTCGAGACACCGGTCGCCAAAGTGTGTGGCAAGGTGACAGTGATGAAAGCAAACCACCATGGGTATTATGACACCTGCAACGCCTTCTTCATGCAGACATTGTCGCCTCAGGTCATCATAATCGACGCCAGAAGCCAGAACCATCCGGTCCCGTCCACTATGACAAGAATATCCGACCCTCAGGTCTGGAGAGGGGAGCGCGACTACTACATAACCGTTGATCAGGCCCGTAAGAAACTCGGAGAGGAACTTTGGAGCAAATTCAAGCCATGGGGGCACATCGTGGTCCGTGTGTACCCGGGAGGGAACAGTTATCAGGTTTTCGTCCTTGACGCTGACTCAACGGACTACCGCATAAAGTACAAATCCGAAGTCGTCAATCTGTAGGCGCATACTATCTGAGATGTGAATGAATATGTCCGTGGCAATCCCGTGCTTTCTTTCACATGTTGATCTGAATTCAATCATTTGACTCATAACCATCCACCACATTTTCGGAAATAACGCCCAAACACAACGACGGCAGGATTGTCGTCGTGGCATCTATTTGGCTAATTATGAATATTATAACATCACCATCCTATGCCGTTATCAGAACAGGATGCTAGTACTAATATATTGATTTCATGATGGTTAAGTGCCACGGCGAAATCTGGTGTCACAGCCATCAAGCTTGAGCTATATCTCGGAAGAATGGTGTAGCCAGCAGAACTACTTGATGTACGAAGGCTTCTCCTGCTAGATCTTTATCTCAGATGGGTGGTGTGGCCGGCCTTTTATCGAGCAAGTCCAGAGCTTGTTTGCAGTGACAAGTGGTGTCTTGAAAGTCATCTCCGTGCGTCTGAAGAGGGTTCTCCCACACTAAGAAGCTGTTTTGAATTGTTTGAAATGTTCTTTGAGGTGAAAAATCTTCATTTTCTTCCCGCTTCTTCAGTCAGATAGCACCGCTATCTTCCTTGGAAGAAGCGGTCGAAACTGAAGTTTTTCACTCTCAAACCTTCAAACAAACAATTCAAAACAGCTTCTAAGTTTCCTGTGTCGATATTCTGTGTTCAAAAAGCAATTTTTCACGCACGGTATAGAGAAGAGGTTATCCTTTGATGTGAAGACTTTGTGCTGACAAACAAAGTCCGCTTGTCAGAAGTGATTCATAAGCCGGATAAGAAACCGCCTCAACCAGTTTCCACTTGACGTGTCATCCCGCACCGGAGGTTCTCCGGTGTCGATGTCAACATATTCAAGATGCTGCCCATTCAGTCTGAATGCTTTGAGGGGAACGCTGTTGTGCTGGTTTTCCGATGAGGCAACCTGCTCACCGGACGTGACGTAATAACTGCCGCCGTCTTCTTTCTCTATCTTCTGAATATCAGTGCTTCGGTAACCGGATATGAAATCGGGGAGAATTCTACTCATTTTCCCGGAAGGCATCCTGACATACAAGTCGTTGTGATACTTAGGGTTGTTGTTCCTGCCTTCCCGGTACCAAGTTCGCACCATCACGGCTCCGTCCTCGGAGTAGCACGTCTCCTCGAACTTCCGCCAATCCGGGAATGTCTCCCTGACCATTCCGGCTGAGATCAGACCGGAGAGTTCCTCTGCTACCTTTTTTGCCGCTCCAGTCATCCTGTAGCCGGAATATGGACGGTCTGTGAATATGGCGCAGATGACGGCATATTCGGGTTCATCCTTGGGGAAGAATCCTGCGAAGGTCTCACCGGCGCGGGAAGAGTTGCCATATTCATTGAACCTTGACACCGACGCCATGCCGACGAGGCCGTCCTTATCGTCGCATCCAAGTGCATTGATAATCAGGCTTCTGTCGATTTCGTTGTATCTTGACAGAGGAACATCCCTTCCGGCGCCTAAAATGAGATGCGCGCCGACTATATTCCCAGAGGCTAACGCGCCATAGAATGTCATCACGTGCAGAGGGGAGACTTTCATTGAATATCCCTTTGAAAGGGCCTGAACCGTTTGTTCGGACCATTCCGGACTCTTCGGGTCGGGCATCTCCACTTGCTTCACTCCCTCGACTTCAATCGTGTTCCAACCACCTTCCGGCAGGAAAGACCTGAGCGCCTCTACATAGTGTCCGGGAATATTCTTGTATGCCTCCAGAATGCTTCCGGTGGCGATGGACTCCTTTAACCTGGCCTCTGAATGGAATATTCCGTCATCGAGAGCCACCGTCCATGTGAGCGGTTCCATCACGGGACCAGGCTCGTAGCCAAGGCAGGCGGCGAAGTTGTAATATTCATCAGCATTTGCATTCCGGCTGAGGTTTACCATGACGGGAACATTTCCGCTCCAGACGTTCATGACCGCAATGCAGGCTCCCTTGATCCGTTTGTCGCTCCGGATAGCCTTCCGCAGCAGCGAGTCGGCCTTTTGCTGCCAGCAAGAGTCAAGGGTGGATTCCCGGTCCACGTCTTTGTTTTCGTATTCATTTGCCGGCTTGTCGGCGGCTTTGTTGCCGCGTCCCGCGACCATCCATCCTATGCCAAGCAATACCGCTATTATTGTCAATATCCTGTTCATCACCTTACTTTTTAATATTCGAACGTTCAGAAAACTCCGTCGCCACTTTTTCCGGGACACATGTCATCCGGTAGGCTTCCGGCAGCCGTGTTGTGAAAACCGCGCAGACGATTGCAAACTGAGGATTCTCTTTCGGGAATATCCCGGCGAAAGTCTCCGCCGTATAGCCGCACCATCTTGATTTTGAACTTCTTCCGACAAGGTTTGCGGAACCATATTCATCAAGCTTCCCGATGATGAGACTCCTCTCTTCGCCTATGATTTTGGGCTCTTCATTACGGATCTTTTTCACGAGGTAGGGGAGTCTTCGCACCCCGGTCGCGAGTGTGCTGTAGAACGCCGCGATGTGTGTTGCGGTCATCTTCATCGTCCATCCTTGCGCAAGTTCGTCAACCATTGATTCTGACCAGTCTTTTGACTCCGGGCCATAGATCACGGCATTGTTCGCTTCATGGATGTCATCCCTGATGTAGCCGTCCTGAAGCAGACAGTCTTTGAACGAACGGGTAAAGTGCTCCGGCATGGCCTTGTAGGTCTTGGCTATCTTTCCCGACGAGATTACCTCTGCCATTGCCTCCTTAGACCTGAACATTCCGTCCTTCAACGCCACTGTCCATGTGAGGGGTTCCATTACTGGCCCCGGCTCATATTCCTGTTCCATCGCCCGGTTCCCGAGTCCGTAACCATCGTCCGATTTGTGACTTAGGTTCACGATGACCGGCAACTCTCCTGTGGCTTATGCAGGGTCATTGTGAAGCCGCACAAGACTTTGGAAAACAAATCTACCATTTTGGCGGTAAATAAGGGCCAAGGTCTTTCTTCGCATATTTTTTCGCCGCGCCAGGATAGATGATGCGTAGGTCAATGGTCGGAGGTACTATCCCGTCATTTACTATGTCAAGAATACCATCCTCTTTGCCATCACTGGAGCCTGGACTGTAGCCCCAAGGGTTTCTCATGGAAAACAGCGCGGTCGTGCTGCCGCTGTACATGAATGAATAGGCGTGAGCCGTTACTGTCCTATACTGTCCCACAGACAACCCTCCGGTGTTGAATCCTCCGATTACAATCATCCTTTCCTTTAAGCATAGGTCTACGATGGTCTTCAGGTTGCCAGCTGACACTGTGTTAGGTGAATATGCGAAACTGTTTCCGTTGCCTGTGAACAACGGAGCGACGTGTTCGCTGCCTATGCCATAGATGTCTGGATTCACTTTATAGATGTAATTCCACTTCATTATCGCCTTTTCCAACACGGAGGCCCAGGTCGGTTCGTTTTTCTTGCCTGTCGCTGCACACATGCCACCATCATTGCCAAGGAAAGTGGATTTGACAGTAACGATTACTTCTTTGCCCTGAGGGTCAAACATATTCACAGAGTATGTCCTGTCGCCATTGTCTTTGATGATTGATTTGATGAAGTCCGGGAATTGATAAGCCATCTCCGCTAAAACAGCCAAGGCGGAACAGTCTCCGACACCGTGCTGGTTTACATCGGCAGGCATTGGTTCGCCAAAAGGATAGAGATTGACTGTGTATTCTCTCCAAGAGTATGAAGGAGCGGATGGCAACGTGTTTGGTTCGTTGCTGGCTGTGCTCAGCCATTTTCTATCCGCCTCTGTGGTAACGTGTTTGTTTGCGTAGTGATTGCCCATTGGAGTTGATGTCGTGTTGGTGAATGACGAACCATTTGCCACGACATCGTCAAATGTGGAATAATCATTGGATCTTCCAATCAGGTGGAACTCGGCGATGGTGATGGTTTCCGCATTGCCGGAGTTGTTGACCCTCAGTTTGATGAATTTGAATTGCGCACTTGTAGGAAAATCACGTTCCAAAAGTGATAGTTTGCTTCCTTTTATTCCAATGATGTTATTCCATGTGACTCCGTCAGTTGATCCTAGCAATTCAATTCTGTCCGGTCTTGTGTTGCTGTCATACCCGAAATGCAGGTAATATTTCTTGAATGATTTGGCCTCATTCCCTTCCCAAGTAATCTCGAAAGATGACTTGCCGCTGATTTTGAATGAAGTGTTAGGATTACCATCGACCATCTTGTCCAGACCATTGGAAGGATCATCTGGAGAGTATTGTGATGTGAGCGTACCACCGCACGGCATATAGCCATTTCCATCCGGAAGTGTCAGAGAGCATATCCCTTTCTGGGTAATGGTATACACTATCTTTCGTGAACTGCTTCGGCTTTGGATGGTGATAGTTCCGGTTCTTTCCTCACCAAGGTTCTCTGAAACCGAGAATTTTAGTGAATGCTTTGCAAGGGAACGGGTATCAAGCTGACTGATCCATGCCTTCGCGCCGCTGGAGATGATCACATCATATTCTAGGTTTGTCAGAAATTCGAGGGAAATAGTACCACCTTTGTAGTCAACTGTTCTGGAAGAATTGTCATTTATCTCAAGCCCTCCTTTATCGAAATGGATGCTTTTCATTATGATCTTGCTCCCGTTGCTGACGAGAACCACCACTTTAGGCTGGCTGCCTACTGTCTCACCCGTGTAGACTTTTATGATACCTGTTTTGTTTGAAGAGTCATCCGCATCGATTTCCGTAGTTAGGTCTGATGAACTGATAGCTTCAATATCAATGCTATTAGACGGGCTCGTGACTTCATACCTGATTTTTGATATTGAGCCAGGAGACAGAGCCCCTGCATCCAACCTTGTGAATGAGATGGACAGTTCTTCTCCGACAGGAAGGGCGAAGGTTGTACCATCCGCAAGGACGAAAGTGACGTAGGAGTCTGACACGGTCACTTTTTTGAATATGCAAGTTCCTGAACCAGAGTCTGGAGAAGTCGCCGGGCCGATTTTCTCCCATGTCTTTCCATCATCGTAGGAGGCAAACCAAAAGCCATTCTCGACCTTTAGCACAGGAGTTTTCCCGTCAGCTCCTTTGTGCTCGGCGGCTCCTAGTTTCTCCCAAGTCTTTCCATTGTCGTAGGATACAAACCAGAACCCATCATCAATCTTGAACTTTGGAGTGATGCCGTCAGCGCCATCTTTGCCGTCAGCACCATCCTTGCCGTCAGCACCATCCTTGCCGTCAGCGCCGTCCTTGCCGTCAACACCATCCTTGCCGTCAACACCATCCTTGCCGTCAGCGCCATCCTTGCCGTCAGCGCCGTCCTTGCCGTCAATACCATCTTTGCCATCCTTGCCATCGGCTGCCGTTGCGCCAAGCTTTTCCCACGTTTTTCCGTTATCATAAGAAACAAGCCAATAATCGTTTTCAATTTTCAATTTAGGCGTGGTTCCGTCAGATGCCGAAGCCTTGATTTTTTCACCGGTATCATCCAGCATCCATTCTCCATCCAGCGTCCAATAGTAAATACCGTCCGGTCCGGTTTTCACTCCGATGACAGGGATGTGAATGGATGGCTCTTTAGAATTGAATGTTATGGTCTTTGAACCGCCTTTGTTAAAATGAACATTGTATCCTACAGTGTAGCCTTCGTCATCTTTGATTTCTGAGACATCGGTAACGTAGTCTCTGCCATTCAAAGCCTCGACAATGGTCTGAAGCGATGCGATGTTCCGGTTCACCTCGCCCTGCCATTTTTCAAGAGCAGAAACTCTTTCATCTAACTTCTGGATGTCATTCCTGATAGAACTGTCATCGTATTTATCGCAAGACGCAAATGTCATCAAGGCGACAAATATTAGAGCGTAAGTCTTTCTCATTGTGGTGTTTATTTTAAATTATATGAAATTCTTCTGTTATGTTTTTTTGAATATGCCCACGGTGTTACCGGTCAATCCCAGAAGCAGAACTTGTCAAACGATGTGTCCTGCACGAAGACCTTCGGACCAAAAGTCATCTCTTTGGGCTTTTCGATGTCGGTTGCCTTGCAACAGGCGAACGCGCATTCCTCGACTTCGACAGCCGACCTGAACTTGAGGTGGCTCAATTCCTCGTTATAGTAGAACGCTTCCGCGCCGATTTTCTTCAGTGACCTCGGAAAATCTGCGTTCCTGATGCTGGACGGGTAGAACGCCCGCACTCCTATTCCCTCCAGTCCTTCCGGGAAGTTGATCTCTTCAAGGTTGTCGCAGAAACGGAACGCATAGTCATGAATATTCCTGACTCTCTCATGCAATGTGACTTTCCGAAGATTCCTGCAGAACATGAAGCCGTCTATGGTCTCGACTGTCCCGGGAATGTCTATCTCCCTCAAAGAATAGCAGCATTCAAAGCTGTCAAGATGGGTCAATCCGGCTGGAAGACTGACACTCTCCAATGCTTCGCAATGCCTGAACGCATGACTTCCAATGCTGGTGATTCCATTGTGCAACTGGATGCTTTTCATAGATTTGCATCCGTCGAAAGTGTCATTGAATATTTCCGTAACAGACTGCGGCACAGTGAATGTCTCCAAAGACTCGCATCCCATGAACGCCGCCGCTCCGATAATATTGATTCCGCCGTGCAACGTTATATTCCTGAGCCTTTTCTGCAGGCAGAAAGCGAAAGGGTCGATGCAAGTGACGGAGTCCGGAACGGTAAAATATTCCTTGTCCTCCAGACAAAAGATCAGTCTCGTCATGTCCTTTGAATATAGCACCCCGTCCTGAATTGTCAGAAATTCAGACTGATTGTCAACTTGGGAGATCTTTACCTTGAAATATTTTGTCGGAGCCGCCCAGACAAAAGGTCTCTGCTGGTAAGAGGCGAAAGGGCTTTCCCATTTCCCGGAAGGAATACGCAACGATTCCGGCAGATGCAAGGTCCATATCCTGTTGTACTTCTTCCAAAGCGGCTCATCGCCGTTGAATATGACATCTTTGTCGTAGTTTCCTTCTTCCACATGGTAGATCCAGTCGTAAAGCTTATCCACCATGTCCTTGCTATTTAGTACCTTTTCCACCTTATTGATGTCTTTGTCTTCAAGCAATACGGCTTTCCTGACAACATCAATAAGATTCTCGATTATCTCAACCTCCACAACATGTATGTCGCCAGTCCGCTTGTAAACACTCAGTTTACATTCTCTCTTGTTGGAGTCAAAGACATACTCGAATTTCGCCTTGATGGCTACATAGCAATGACGGGCCTCGGAGTACGGTTTAAACTGCTTCTGGCTTTCCTCCGTCATTCTCTGAAGATAGCCCCTCAGTACATTCCTATCCACGGCGATGTCGCGAATCTCCGTTCCTGTGCCTTCGTCGTTCTCATTATTAATTAACTTCTTGATTCTGTCCATTGTGCTCATGAGTCAGGGTTTTTATGATGTCTTCCATTTTTGTATATTGAGAGACATTCCATCCGGAATCTATCACCTATCCACCGATTTCATCACAAGATTAACCAGCTTCTGGTTCTCCTGCGAGGAGTACCAGCACCCCTTGGGCGGGTGAATCCCCATCACAGAACTCTCTCGCAGTCAAGCCCGAACCATGCTGTCAGGACATCCTCGACCTTTCGGTGGATTTCGGGCGTGATGTTGTCCTTCACTTTCTTGTAAACGTAGGCGACAGCCGCACCCTCGTCCAGAACGCCCAGCAGCTTGTACACCGAACTCGGAATCAGGCTGACGGGGGAGACCGTGTAGATCAGCGCCGCGTAGATCAGCACCTTGTCAAGCGCCGAGGTCCTCCCGTCACCCATCACGAACCAGAACTGAAGCAGAGGTCTCGCCGCCGTCCTCCCGACCCTCAGCGCATAAGGCTTCAACGACTCCATCACATCACTCATCTTCCCCTTCCAGTCAACCCCTTTCACCTCCTCCAGAAGTGAATGAATATCCTTGCCCATGATGCTGTACACAAGGATTGTTATACAAAGTGCTATCAACATATTCATTTACTTTTGTGGCTAGTGCAGGGCCATTGTGTAGCCTCATCTTTTGCATCGCATGCCGCTTGTTTTATTGTAAAGGATTCCTTACTATCATGAAAAAGATAGTCAACTGCTATATAGCTCCCTTTATTTATTCGTCAAAGAACTTTATCTTGACAGGTCTTATATAATTCCAGTAAGATAACTCTATGCCCTTTCTTATCTTATATTCATATTGGGATATTTGCAAACCATATGGCTCAGCCGATGATTGTAATTCAGAAGACCAATACAATACATAAGCTGGCCCATGTTTACTTTGGACATCGTGTGGTTCGTAGAAAAATTCACCTTCAATTGGGAGAAATATTGAATTCCCATTTTTACCAATAATCCTATATCCCTTGTTGTCGTTTAAAATGCAATATTCCCAAACACACTCTTCAGTAAGTTCTCGAAGGTCTTTTTGGGTAGGTAAGTGCCAATCTTTACCCAATGTTTGAGTCGCTATATCTAAATATGTTCCAGCAATATTTAATGGAACTCCATTCTTAAGAAGTTTCTTCTTAAACTTTTCCCCATTTTCACGAGTCCTTTTTATATTTGCAAATTCTGATTTATAATCTCCCCATAAATATAGCTTACCCATATCTGAGCATGATGATGCTTCAAGATTTTTTGAGGACCATAAACTTCCTATTCCTAAGTCTACAGCTTCTTCTGAAGATATCTCTGATAAAGAGATTTTAATCGGGATTCTTGGTGGGTAAAAAACATGTTCACTAATATCATCTTTTTGATTATAAGTAAATTCTCCCCACATAATATAGTAGTAACGAAATCTTACATATTCTTTTTTTGACATATTCGTTTTACTAAAGCAATCTTCTATTAATAAATTGCCATAGAAATCATATGCATCAAATTGTTGTTTTATACCGTTATATGCAATAATTTCATTTTCTTTAAGTTTGGGAATAATATAGTTATACCCATAAATTCTTCTTAGTTCCTGTCCATTTTTATCAATAAGAATTAAATAATCATCATCGATAACAAAATTTTTACCATCGACAAAAATATCATTAACAGCATCGTATATGTGAGGAATAACTAATTCTCCATATTTATTAATAAACCCCCATTTATTATTTTTATCCCTAACAGCTGCTAAATTAGATTGATGGTCAAATGGATATACAAAACTATATTTGCACGCTACAATTATTTTATCTTTCTCAGAAACAAAACCATAATTTTCTCCATCCTTTTTTACATATGGAAGGTTCACATTACTTAATGGTCGATATTTGGGGAGAACATAATGGAAATAAGCAGATCCTTTATCATTTATATATGGGTGCCTTTTGTATAGATTCCAGGTTGCCATTGTCTCACCAGGACCAATTATATATTCAAAACTCTTAATGCCATCTAACAAATAACGTTTAGAGTCTAGTTTCTCTATTGCTGGGCAACTAGTATAATGAACAAAATAATTAGCCATGTCCATCATTTTTGCATATTTACCAATTTGACTACAACCAATATCCTCCATTTCCATAGCAACAACCATCGCCATACTTTTTATTGCTATATCTCCATAACTATTGGCTGCAATTTTTCGAAATTGATATAATGCCTCCTCTGCTTTTGAAAGGTTTAACATCCATGGAACATTATAAAAATTTTCCATTACAATATTAGGCAAGAGCATTTTTATTGTACCAGCGAAAGCTCGTGCTCCAGAATATTGATATATAGAAGTAAGCTTACCATCTCTGATTATAGCTAAATCTGTATATCTATTTTCGGTACTTAGGTTTTCTGATACGATCATATCATATTTGACATAGTCTGCTTTTCCTTCCACTAAACCAAGTTTAGACATTTCTAAATCATATTCTATATTTTCTATTGTGATCTGGCAACCATTGTCAACCATTTTAGAAATTTCATTAATATATGTATCAAAAAGATATGTGCCATCGGTCTTGGGTACAGAATGAGATATATCCGCTATTCGCTTCATAAAATCACTCTCTACGCGGCATTTTACTCTTTCATGACAGAGATTATCAAACTTTGGTCCACATACTCCTAAATCTTTCGTTTGCCCATATTCGGTTAGTATTTGCGAAAATTGTTTTATTACATCAACAGCTACATAATTTGACTGAGCAGATACGTTATAAACACTTATATGAGTACAAACATATAGAAAGAGAATTATTCTTTTTAGACTCATATTTTGAGCCTTTACATGAGTCGCTAAAAACAACAGAATTATAGATAATACTTTAAAACGCATATTTGAAATATTGCAATTTATGTTATAAAATATTAATGCCGCGTTAATTCTATGATTCATTACTTTATTGTACCATAAAGACCTCCAAAGTACGGTATCCACTCTACACCATCTTCTGTCTGCTCCTTACGAGCTATTGTAATCTGTGATGATTCTTCTGGTGTGTGTGATGGATTAATAGCAAATAACTCAATTTGGGTCGTCAATTGGATTTCATTACTTTCGTCAGCCTTTATCAAAGTGTTGTCCCATATAGGAACGGATATTTTATCAATACTTAGGACTTTCAATTTGTGAGATGATACTTTTTTGAGAAAATCAGTGATTGACATTTTAATTGTTTTGTCTTTACTAAGGCTATATAGATATACTTCGGAATTAGCATCAAACAAGTCCAATAGTTTCCTTTGATAATACTCAATATCCTCCTTTTTGTCAGCCTCTTTCAATAATGACATAAAGTCTCTAACCAAGGCTTTTCGTTCAACTATACGTGAAAGAAAAATTTTCTCAACATTGTTGATTGTCTCTTTGTTTGTAATAAGCTTTTCATTTGCAGTCATAGTGAGATCAACAGACTCTTTCTCTTTTTCAGAAAGTAGTTCATTACAATCAATATTTAGATTTTGTAGAAATTTGATCTTCTCTTCTGTCGAAATGGTTTCAAACCGATTTATCAGCCATCCTAACTTACCTGATTCTCGCTCAAAATATTTTATTGAAAACATATAGCCTGGAATCTGAGTGAATATGAATTCTAATTCGTCGACATATTCAATTTTAAGCTTGTCTGATTTAACTAAATACACGAATGCTGATGTGGCATCATACTCAAATCCTTTAGACATAAATCGAGAAACATTGAACGGTTGTTCTTTACACATCCTCCCTAATGATATGAATTTAATTTCGTGATCATCAGGATATAGCATAATATTGCCGGTCATATCTCTTGGAGTAGTATCAAAGCATTTTCCATCTACACTTGATATTACCCATTTATACATATCTTCCTTTCTACATTCAACGTTCAAATACACATCAAATGCTACTTTCTTTCCATCAAGTAAACCTTTACATGTTGCACGAGCAATCCATGTACTATCAGAATAATTAATGCGAACAGAGCTATTAATTATGGCATCCACAAATTTAACAGCTTCATTATAAAGGCTATCCTTATTTCCGATATTCTGTGGTGGCTCTACTAGATATAGTATATTAGACTTACGATAGCATGAATCTTGTGTTGAGATATCAGGATGAGAGGAATCACCGTTAAATCTTTTCAAGAATTCATCAACAAGTCCAATACGAGCCTCTTGTACTAATGGATGTTCACCGCCAAGTAATACTTGTGCCTGTGCATTATTTGCTATGCATACAAATGCGTATATACAAAGCATGTGTGTAAATATCTTGTTATACATATTTAAATTTGTAGTATGGGTTATAAACGCTCTGTACTAATAGCCTCGACATCCCCTAGTTTAATCATAAATTCCTGGCCATCCTCAGTCTCTTCAACCTCTACATAGCAAGCAATTCGTTTGGTTGTCTTGTCTGCATAAACATAACCATCTCCATATTCACCTCTGAAATACTGAACATACTGACAGGTACACATATATAATGTTTTATTATCAGAACTATCGACTTTCTTCAAATCAGATACCTTCATTTCAGCAATCTCGGTTGAAGTAATATTAACTTTAGAATATCGTAAATTAACTAAGCGGCTAAAATAATCCCGAAGGAGCGTATTAGTTACGACACCAGGGCGATTAACAGAAGTGGTTTGCATCATTACGCCTTGCTTTGTGATACCATTTTCTTCATATTCATAGCCTTCACCAATGAATAATGGTAACGCTTTCTTGCGATAATAATAGCGAGTATCTTGCGACTTAGACTTATCAGCCATAAAAGATACATAATCATTCATTAATTTTACTCGCTCCTTTGCCCTCTGCTGAAATAGTTTTTCTTCGTTATAGTCTTGAGCGATAACAGATATTGAAGACATCAAAACAACCATTGATGCCAAAGCAAATTTGGATATTGTATTCATGATTTTCATCATTTTATTATTTATTGTTGCTTATATATTTCACGTACTTTCAAGGTTTTAATCTTCTTATTCGCATCAAAAGTCCCCTCTTCTACAATAACCTTTATGATGCGACCATTTGGATTAGTTGCAAGTATTCCCAACCAATCACTTACATCAGCTTTGTCTATAACTGTATTAGAATCTTGGGCAAAGAATTTCACGACTGCATTTTCTGCAAATAATTTCTCGTTAAGGCTCATCTCCAAAGCCTGGCGCTCTGAATCTGCTAATGACACATTAATTAATGTGCTTAAATGATTTGTCAATTCATTTATCCAATCACGACTTCCTTCATCACCTTTCTGAATGGTTTCGCTAGGAACTTGCTTCTTTTGAGTAGCTTCAAGCTGCTTCTCTGTCGCAGGTTTAGGTTTAACAGGAACAACAGGCTGAGGTATAGGCTTTGCAGGATATATATCATAGATAGGAGTTTGAGCACCTCTAGTATTCGAATCCACAAATCCACTAATCATACCTAAAAAATCATCCCAATTAAGTGTTTTGTCGTATTTATCCAATTGTGTTTGGAAGAAACAGCAAATAGCAAATGAATACCAATCTCTAAACCACTGTGGATTCTGCATCGCTAACAGTGGATGACATGGCTGGGGACCATCAACTTGTACGCAACCAGATGTCTGTATAGGTGATGATGAAGTTGCTATTATGTGTCCCCTCATGTTTAAGAACAATTCTTGAATGCGTTTAATTTTGTTGCTACTTAAATATGTCGCACCGTAATTTGGACAAAAGTTGGGCTCATCTTTTACACTTACATTAGATCCAATACTATTACAACACATTCCAATCGTTACTGACAATCTCGCCCCTTTTGAACTTAATTGCTCGTCAACCCATTCCAATGGAATAAATTTATCTTCATAATGTTGTGCCATACACATCTGAGGGTATGGATGTTCCTTCATATAGTCAGAATCAGTGGCAGGTCGAACACCATGTCCAATGTAATAAAAGACCGTGATATCATCAGGGTCAGTAATACTAAGCATTTCCACGGCGTCTTTACAGTTTTCAGGGGTAACTCTTGCCCCATAAAAATCTTGGATATCAGATTTGTATCCTTTTGACTCGAGAGCCGCATTTACCTCATTGATGAAATAACCATATAACATTTGGCGTCCATAAACATCAATTTTACCTACATTAGGATCAGTTGTGTCTATAAAAGTAAGCCAATGAATAGTTTGCGCATTGGCAAACATACACAACATTACTGCGCATGCAGTTAATAATTTTTTCATTATTTATAATGCTTTTAAATTGTCCTGCAATATTTTTAAGGTCGTGTCTTCAGGGAATACCATTCTACTAAATCTGAGCATTTGAAGATTATTCTCTTTTATATCTCCCTGAAATAATACATCTTTTTTAGAGTCTAGAATTTGCCATTTTCTTAACCCGAAATCAAATTCAACAAATACATATTTTTTCTTTGATTGATAAAGTTTATATCTAATAGATGAGGAAAACAACCCAAATACAATATCATTTGATTTATAGTTGTCTTCATCTAATAATATATATATCAAGACTTCATTCAATTGGCGTGGTAGTATTTTTTTTGAATTAACTCTGATTGTGTCGTGAGGATTTCTATCTTGTAGCTCGCATTCAACCTTTCGAAAATGCGCAATTATATTGGTAACACTATCAATAGATGTATTTACACAAGTTAAAGTGTTTTGTTCAATAATGTGCTTTACATGATTCTTGTTTAATGAATCACAACAAACCTTAGTAGAATCACAATGTCTGTTAATGGAATCTTTTTCTATTAATGAATCACAGTGTACAACAAGTGAATCATAGTGCGATACACTATTATTACAACGACTTGGTTGTGCATTGCAGATTACGTAAGACAATACCATTACTGCAAATAGTAATTTTGTCCCTTTTAAAGTTTGGTTGTTCATATTTTCTATTTTTTTAGTTATCAATACTTTGCTAAAAAATCAATAATACTATAACTTCCAACTACTTATGCATGCGATAACCTGTCAATGCCCTTTTTTGATAACACACATAGTTGTTGATCATAACATCTTCTTTTTAAGTTGTCTTTATAAATTTCCATATTATGTACAAAGAAAGTGTGGAGTCCCGAGAAGCTTGTTCAACTGAGGGCTCTGACAAAGCCTGAATAAAGACAAGCGGTACGGTACTCCACACCTATATGAAATGACTCGGGGGCGTTGCAAAAGGTACGCCGTCCCGCGTGTCAGTTCTACGCGTGATGAGAGTGTAGCTTTGTCCCTTTATTCCTTTTAATTTGTCAGATTCTCAGGTTGAGGACGGTGCGTCAACACTTTCGTATGTCAATGGACCTATGCGGCCATTGCGGTTAAATCCACTGAGGCGAATTTAGAAATTTATATTCATTTATCAAACTTCTACTGGCATTTTTTTTAGAGAACTATACTTGTTGAGTCCACTTGAAAAAGTCTTTTTTTTGAAAAAATATGTGCCACACAGGTACTTCCAACGGGGGTAAAAATTGGCGAATGGTACTTTTTCAAGTGGACTCCTTGTGATTTATGTCCGGTGGGAGCCTTGCTGGCCGGACGAAATGTAGAAATCTTGCATTTTGTCCGGTCAGATCAGAGTCCACCGGACGAACTGCGCAGAGGAAAACGATGGTGAGAATTTTACAAAAGGCATTCAGCCACAGGACGAGTTTGTGCCGGTGGACGCCGGATCGGGCTGAAAAACTCCAAGGCGATGGTGCATGATTTTCATGGGAATGTGCCTTTCAATCACTTCAGTACGGCATTGACATGAAGGCGTTTCGTAAATCCGCAACGACAAGGATGACCGCAAGGGAGATTAGGTCATAGACAGGCAGTTTATTGCAAGGAAGCGGCATTTGCCATAATTGTCTTCCCATCAACATTATAGTTGAAAGATAGTCGACCCGTATATCATAGCCTTTTTTATTACGTCTAAGTGGGGTGAGGTGGTGAATAGAAAGAGCCTCGGGAGGAACGGTCCCTTTATTCAAAAGAGTTTGTCAGATTCTCGGTTGAGGAGAGGATTTCTCCCGATGCTCTAATGTTGACCGTGGCGATGAAACCAGCGGTAGGAATGGCGAAGTTATGCACTATTCTGCGAAAATCCAAATTCTTTTGGCAGTGAATATGTTAGGAATCTCGTTAGGAATATCTCAATTAGTGGAGTGATAGATTCAGCGGAATCTTTTACTCTATTAGATAAAGGCAGGGAAGAGTCTCAATGAATATGAAATATTCACTACCTTTGTGGCATCCCGGTGTCGGATGCGGATAATTAACTTGCGCATGCGGAAGACTGCCTTGGATGTGTGATAACTTAATAACCAATTTATAATCATGGGAATATTCAATTTGTTCAAAGGAAAGAAACAGAAAAATGATGAGACGAATGTCGCTTCACAAAAAGATGTGCGGAAGGGGATGTCTCTGGCGGAGTGCGTGGAACTGATGTTCAGGAATGCGGGGATTCGGCCGCACGTTGACGGGAACAAGTACTTGACGGAGGTGCAGGCAAGGCATTGTGTGTTCACGCCGGTACTTGTGGCGGAGGGGAACAGGCTGATCATCATGGTGCGGTTCCCGGCGCCTGTGCCGGAGCAGTTCGCATATTCAGTGAACTATGAGGTGGAAAGGATCAATGGGATGTACAGGGATGCGGAAGTGACTTTGAGTCATAATGATGATGGTGATTTTACGATATATTCAATGATCATCAAGGAATACGATAGCGTCTCCGCCGAGACGGCTGACGAGATCCGTCGTCTGATGGTTCATGCTGTGGATGTCCTTGATGAGGATAATTTCAGGTCGCTGCTGTGCTCGTTGATCGGCCATAGGGATTATTCTGAATTAGAGGCGCGGATGATTGAAGGGAATACCGCCGGCGGGGGAGAGGTACGGGCTCAGATTCCTGGAGGCTATGCCCCTCTGTTGAAGGAGTCCGGGGACATCAGCTGCCCTCGGTTTCTGGGACGTCTGCTTGTCTATGCGACGGACATCATCGAGAAGAAAATCTCCAAGGAGGTCGCCAGCGATCTGCTGACGAGGCAGACTCCGTTCGATGAGATTGTCCAGCGGGCGTACAACGTGGCTGATGAGAACGAGCGTGATCTGCTCAGAAAACTCCGCTATCTCGGGAAGGCCAAGGCCACGGATCATGATGATGATGACAATGACTTCATGATCGGGCGGCTTGAGGCTTTGGACATGGTTCAGGGCAATCCTTGGACGTTGCTTTCAGGGGATGGTCACGACGATTGCTAAAGTCACTGTGAGCTTGCCGAAGTGACTGGATACATGGGAAACGGTCGCTTCGGCAGGTTCGGCGACCGAGGATGCGGATCAGCGGCTGATGTCAATCACGAACTTGCCGGCGAAGTGGGGGTCGGAGAGCCATTGGGAGACGGGCCAGGTGGAGACTGAACCTTTGCGGAGGCGCTCACGGGACATCAGGTCGCAGATCTCCTCGTTGATGTCGCCGCCTTTGAGGTAGAGGATGGACCGGGAATATTTCCCTTTCACCCAAGGGTAGAAGTCGGTGAGGGAGGCCACGGCGCGGGATACGATGAAATCGAACTTCCCGGGGAGACTTTCGGCGCGTGCGTTGACAATCTCCACGTTGTCAAGGCCAAGCATATTCGCTATCTCTCTGGCTACTATGGTCTTCTTCCCGACCGAGTCGCAGAGGGTGAACCGCACGTCTGGGAACATCACGGCCAGCGGGATGCCGGGAAAACCGCCGCCGGTGCCGAGGTCCAGAACCCTGAGAGTTTGAGGCTTCTGAACAGAACATCCTCCTGTCGGAATTCGAGGCTCTGTGCTTGTGTGTGGTGATTCTGGAATGGATGCCTTTGTGTGGCAAGGATGGGAGTCCGCCAGAGGCGTAGTGGACGCTTGGGCGGTATATGCCACACCGGAATCATTTGCGATGTGCGGCGCGGTGAACAATGAATATGTCTCCGGACGCTGCGTGCGGAGATATTCGGCTATGGCGAGGGAGTGGAGGACATGGTGGTCGTAGAGACTGTCGATGTCCTTCCGGGATATGACGTTGATCTTGGAGTTCCAGTCACGGTAGTCGCTGTCCATCAGACGGAAGCGCTCCACCATCACGTCAGTCACATCCGGGAACGAGGTCCTGAGAAAAGACTCGAAGTCGGCGAACGTCATCATATTCCTTCTTCCTCTTGTCTGCGGAGGTCATCGATCATCTGCTTCGCGCGGCGGATGCGGGTCTTGACCGTGTTGAGCTCCATGTCAAGGGCCTCGGCTATCTCATTGTACTTCAGGCCTTCAATGAGCCTCTTGCGGGCGATTTCCCGGTAGAGTTCCGGCAGACGTTCGATGTATTTGGCGTGTTCCTCCTCATTCTCTGTCTTGATCAGGGAGTTGAGCGCGTCCTCTGTCTGGTCGGGGATGACCTCGGCTCCGGACGGCTTGCTCTCGTCATCAAGATAGACGATCTGGTTCTTCGGATGCACACGCTGTTCCTGCTCGAGAGTGTCAAGCGCGGTGTTCTTGGCGATTGTGCAGAGCCATGTCAGGAACCTGCTCTTGTACTGGTCGTAGGATTGGATCTGTCTGAAAGCCTTTTCAAAGCTGCGGCTGCAGATGTCATCGGCGGCATAGTCGTCGATGTTCTTGAAGCGGGCCCTGATGTAGGACCTCAACTGTTCTATGTGGCGGTCCCAAAGGGCTGTGAATGCCAGACCGTTTCCTCTTTGTGCCAAGATGATGAGCTCATCAGTGGGCTTCAAGCCAGTTTTTCCCATAATTGCATTCAACTGTTAGTGGTACTGAAAGTTTTACTACATTTTCCATTCGGTCGATCACAATCCGCCTCAGTTCCCCGATTTCCTCGGGAACCGCGTCGAACACAAGCTCGTCGTGGATCTGGAGAACCATCCGGCTTTTCATGCCGGCTTCGGTCATGGATTTGTCCACCTCTATCATGGCCATCTTGATGATGTCCGCCGAGGTGCCTTGGATCGGGGCGTTGACGGCGTTCCTCTCGGCGAGCGCCCTCATCGTGCCGTTCTTGGAATTGATGTCTGGAATATACCGTCTCCTCCCGAAGATGGTTTCAACGTAACCGGTCTCGCGCGCCGCCGCCTTTGTGTCCTCTATGAACGAAAGGATTGACGGGAAACCGGCGAAGTAATCGTCTATGATTTTCTGGGCTTCCTTGCGGCTGATTCTGAGCCTTTGCGCCAAGCCGAACGCCGAGATGCCGTACATGATTCCGAAGTTGGCGGTCTTGGCGATGCGTCTCTGGTCGTCGGTGACCTGCTCGTGAGGAATGCCGAAAATCTTCTCCGCAGTGGCGGTGTGGATGTCAACGCCCTGCTTGAAGGCACTGATCAGATGCTGGTCGCAGCTCAGGTGCGCCATGATCCTCAACTCGATCTGTGAATAGTCCGCCGACAGGATCAGGCCGTCCGGAGTGCTCGGCACGAATGCCTTGCGGATCTCCCGGCCTCTGTCCGAGCGGATCGGGATGTTCTGGAGGTTCGGGTTCGAGGAACTGAGCCGCCCTGTGGCCGTGAGCGCTTGATTGAACGTCGTGTGAACCTTGCCGTCGGAAGGCTCTATGAAGCCAGGGAACGGTTCGATGTAGGTCGAGAGCAGTTTCCTCACGGCCCTGTACTCCAGAATCTCATCTACGATGGGATGCTTGTCGGCCAGATCCAGGAGAGTGGACTCCTCTGTGGAATAGGTGCCGTTGTTGTTCTTCTTCGGCTTGTCGGAGAGCTTCAGCTTCTCGAAAAGCACGGTCCCGACCTGTTTCGGAGACGAGATGTTCAGCGACGGATCACCGGCCATTTCCCTGATCCGCGCCTCCCTTTCCTGCATCTCCTGCCGAAGATGTTCCGTGAAGTCTTTAAGGGATCCGAGATCTACCCTTACCCCGTTGCGCTCCATCTTGGAAAGAACCTTGAGAAGAGGTTCCTCCATCGTGTCGTAAAGGCTTGTGACCGAGGCTTCCTCCATGTCCTTGCGGATTCTTTCCGCAAGGAGGAGTAGCACCGCGGCCTCCTTGCTTCTGTCCCGGTTCACCTCGTCAGACGGAATGTCGTCGAAAAGAGAGCCGGTGGATGGCACGGCGTCATTCGTGACCGCATCCAGTGACACTCCCAGCACGCTCTGCGCCAGCACATCGGTCTTGTGACTCTTTTCAGGGTCAAGGAGATAGTGCATGAGAGCGATGTCATCAAGACGGCCTTGAAGAGTCACACCTCCGTACGCGAGAATATTCATCTGCCTTTTGAGGTCATCGCCACATTTGACGACACCGGCGTTCTCCAGCAGAGCCTTGAAATCCGGCAGTCCACCTTCGGCGACAAGAATCCTGTCTTCTGAGCGGACACCGATGATGACCCTGACAGTTCTTGTGAATATGCTTCTGTCGGCCCCTTCGGTGATGACCGAACATATCCCGGCCTTGACCGCCGCCTTGACGGCCTCGTTGGGGCGGACCTTGACGGTCTCGGGCAGTTCCGCGTCCTGTTTCTCTTCAGTACCGCTGACATGTCCGATGAACCTGTTCAGGGAATTGAACTCGTATTTCTCAAACAGATCGGCGAGTTCGGGGCCGTACTCCTGGTTGACCTTCATCTGCTCGGTCTTCACGTCAACCTCGATGTCGGTCTTGATCGTCACAAGCTCGTGACTGAGGCCAATGTGGTCCCGAGCCTCTTCAAACTGGGTTTTCTGCCGTGGTGTCAGCTCGTCCAGATGCTTGTAGATCTCTTCCACGGAGCCGAATTTGGCGACCAGCCTGCCTGCTCCGACCTCTCCTACGCCCTTGACCCCGGGCACATTGTCGGCGGTGTCCCCGCAGATTGTCAGCATGTCGATGACCTGCCCCGGTGACTGGATTCCGTACTTCTCACAGACCTCCTTCACCCCGATGATCTCGTTGTCAAAGCCGCCTTTGCCCGGCTTGTACTGCCAGATGTGAGGCTCGATGAGCTGTCCGTAATCCTTGTCCGGAGTCACCATATAGACATCAAGCCCCTCTCCGGCGCAGCGTTTGGCCATGGAGCCGATCACATCGTCCGCCTCGAAGCCTTTCAGCATCAAGGTCGGGATGTTCAGGGCTTTGCATAGCTCCATCAGCGGCTCCAATGAGTCAATCACCAGCTGCGGAGTCTCCTTGCGGTTCGCCTTGTACTCCGGGTACATCTTGTTCCTGAACGTTCCTCCCGGCGGGTCGAAGGCCACGGCGAGATAGTCCGGTCTCTCCCGGTTAAGAAGTTCAAGAATATATTTGGTGAACCCGTAAAGAATCGACATGTCAGCCCCTTTGGAGTTGATCATCGGCCTCCTTAGGAACGCGTAGTACATCTTGAAGATCAGCGCGTGTCCGTCTATGAAGAAAATCTTTCCCGGCATTATCCTTTCAACGTTTTTCGGAGATCGGCCGCATGTCTCACGGCCTAAGTAACCTTCAAACAATAACCTGCATCATCTAAAGGAATCTTTTCGGTCTATATCTCTTTCCTCATCAGTCATGTGCCATCGGCACACACCTTCTTCGAAAACAGATCTATCCTCGAAAATGTTCTCTTAATCTGAGGCAACTTATTTTTTTCATGTTACTAAATCTGTACAAAGATAACAAATAGTTTCGTTGTTTCAAAACATATCGTGAGGCCGATTGCTAATCCGCTGACAATTAAGGGGTGAGATGCCATCTTTTGATTATCAATCAATTCTGAAACTCTGCCCTCTGGTTCTGACCGGCAGCGTTTTGGAATATGCTGAAAGATAATCGGTTGATTATCACGCTATACATCGTGGCGACGTTTCCCAAGCGTGAGAGTGGTGTCGGAAAACCGTGCTCCGTCATGAATGTCATGGGTGGAGAAGAGCACCGTTGTGCCCGTGGCGCGCGCAAGCTCCTGAAGGGTGCGCAGAACCATTATCCTGTTGTCCACGTCCAGAAATGCGGTGGGCTCGTCCAGAAGGATCACATTGGCTTTCCGTGTAAGTGCCGTGGCGATGCACGCTTTCTGGAACTCTCCGTCTGAGATGAGGCTGATGTCCTTGTCCGCCAGAGGTTCAAGTCCGAGCATCCTGACGGACTCCTCCAGCGACTTCTCCGCCTCGGCGTTCAGTTTTCTGAACATCCCTGAGACCGAAAACAGACTCGTGCGGATGAACTCCCTGACGGAGAATCCTTTGACTTTAGGAATATGTGTGGGTACCATCACGACCGATCCTCCGGCCATGAATCCGCCCGACAGGGGAGGCAGGAGTCCCGCGAGGGTTTTCATCAGCGTGCTCTTCCCGCTGCCGTTCGGGCCGCAAAGCATGACGGACTGTCCGTCTGGATATTCAAAAGTCAAAGGTCCTGCCACCCTGATGCCTTTGTGGCCGATGACTAATTCGCTTGTTTTCAGCATATTCACCTCCTTTTCATAAGGATCGTAAGGATGATCGGGATGCCGATGAGCGCCATTGTGCTTCCGACCGGCAGGGGAGCGGGGCAGACATTCGAGATGATGTCGGCTGAAAGTGTCAGACCCGCTCCCGTGAGCATCACCGCAGGGATGACTTTGAGGTGGACAGAGGTGCCGAGAAGCCTTCTGGCAATGTGTGGGGCCACAATCCCCACGAATCCCAGCGGGCCGCAGAACGCCGTCACAGCTCCCGCCATCAGGCAGCTTCCGATCATGGCCATGCTCCTGATTCTGGAGATGTCCGCCCCGGCCAGGCAGGCATATTCATCCCCGAAAAGAGCTATGTCGAGTCCTTTATTATTAATAAAGGTAAGGAGTGTGCCGATTGCCAGCGCTCCCGCGATCACCGCCACCTCTCCGGGGCGGCTTCCGGAGAAACTCCCGGCCGACCAGCTGTAGAAGACCTTCAGGCTTTCGGCGTTGGCGGAATATTCAAGGATTGAGGTCATTGCGCTGAAGATGAAGCCAAGCATCACTCCGAAGATCAGCAATGTGGTGGAACTCTGGACTTTGGATGCCACGGTGACAACCAGCATGGAGGTCAGCAGCGCCCCGAGAAATGCCGCCACAGCCACGGTCAGTCCTGACATGGCAGCCGGAAGCGAGGCACCGATGAGAAGGGTCGCCATAGCCGCACCGGACCCAGCCCCGGCGCTTACTCCCATGATGTGCGGGTCTGCCAACGGATTGCGGAAAACGCTCTGCATCTGAAGCCCCGCGAGTGAGAGTCCCGCTCCGGCGAGAACTGCCGTCAGCATCCTCGGAAGCCTGAGTTTCAGGAATATGCCCGCGTCTATCCCGCTCAAGCCGACCCCTCCTGTGAGCAGATCGGCACCGGCGAGCAGCAGCGTCGTGGCGGCAAGCATGAGTATTTTCGAGCGACTCTTCATCTTCTTCCTTGCAATATTTCGGAGATTCCCGAAAATTTTCGTTAAATTTACCCCAAATCTTTGAATATTTATGAATAAAAGAACATTTATCCTCGCGGCCGCGCTGATGGTTCTTTCCGGAACCGGCGTTTTCGCGCAGAAACAGTCCGAAAACGGAGGCATTTCCGCCGAGATGCTCACCGAAATCCGTAAAGGCTATGAAGGCACCGCCTCTGACAAGGCCATCCGCAACGCCCTGAACGCTGACGCCATCAATGTCCTTGCGACGAATGCCGGGAACATGGCGATGATAGACACCCACTTCTCCGATGAGGTTAAGACCAAGGGACGCACCAACCAGAAATCCTCCGGCCGCTGCTGGCTTTTCACCGGACTCAATGTTTTGAGATCCAGGATGATCGATAAATATGATCTCGGCACGTTCACATTTTCCCAGAACTACGTGTTCTTCTACGATCAGCTTGAGAAGGCCAACCTTTTCCTTCAGGGTGTGATCGACACAAAGGGCTTGAGCTTTGACGACCGCAAGGTGGACTGGCTGTTCCGCAACCCGATCGGGGACGGCGGGCAGTTCACCGGAGTGTCCAACCTCATCATGAAGTACGGTGTCGTTCCGTCTGAAGTGATGCCTGAGACATATTGCGCCAACAACACGTCGCAGATGCGTACCCAGATCGCCACCAAACTGCGTGAGGACGGCCTCAAGCTTCGCGACGCATCCGCCAGGGACTGCCCGGCGATGAAGACCGAGATGCTCAAGGAAATCTACAGGATGCTGGTCCTCTGCCTCGGCGAGCCGCCGGTTGAGTTCGAGTGGACCCGCTACGACTCAAAGGGCAACTTCGTCAGCACCAAGACCTACACCCCGAAATCTTTCTATCAGGAATATGTCGGAGCGGATCTTGAGAACAACTACATCATGGTCATGAACGACCCTACCCGTGAATATGGCAAGGTCTATGAGATCGACTATGACCGTCACGTCTATGACGGGCAGAACTGGCTCTATGTCAATCTTCCGGTCGAGAGGATCAAGGAGATGGCCATCGCCTCCATCAAGGACAACACCGCCATGTACTTCTCCTGCGATGTGGCCAAGTTCATGGACCGCCAGAAAGGGACCTTGGATCTGAACAATTTCGATTACGGCTCTCTTTTCGGAACGACTTTCCCGATGGACAAGCGTCAGAGGGTGCAGACCCATGCCAGCGGTTCGTCGCACGCCATGACTCTCATCGCCGTGGACATCAAGGACGGCAGGCCTGTGAAATGGATGGTTGAGAACAGCTGGGGCGCTGATTCCGGCTACAAGGGCAACCTCATCATGACCGACGAGTGGTTCGACAACTACATGTTCCGTCTCGTCCTTGAGAAGAAGTACGTTCCTTCTGATGTCATGAATATGCTGAATCAGAAGCCGACCCTTCTCCCTGCCTGGGATCCGATGTTCCTCCCGGAGGAGTAATGCGGTGTTGTCAGACTTATTTGGTGTTGTCAAACGTGAATGCGTCCCAAGGGAGTTCCGCGTCCTTGCCGTGGTCGAGCACGTCATTGACATGTGTCATCAACGGGAATTCAGCCAGATCGACCATTCCGAGCTCAGACTTGCGGTAGATGGCCTTAGCCACGCGGCGTGCCACAACCAAAGATTCGAGCGTCACGCCCGCGAGGATATTCAGAGCCTCCTCGTAGGTCTTGCCCTCTCCCAGCAGAATACCGATCTTTCTGGTTCGGCCACCATAGACGGTGACATAGAGGTCTCCGATTCCGAGGACGGTGCTGTCTTCATCGGCCCCCTGAAGTCTCAGGAGTTTGGTCATCTCCTTTGTCGCCTGATAGAAGGCACCCGCCTGTGAGTTGTAATGGAGTCCGGCCTCGGCTCCGTGCCGCCTGTTCACAAGACCGATCGTGAGTGCGATACCGAGGGCGTAGGCGTTTTTCAGCGCCACGGCGCTCTCAAGGCCGATCACGTCGTTGGTCGTGGAAATGTGGTAGTAGGATGTCTGCATGGCTTCCTTCATCATCTTGATGACGGCTGTGCTCTTGCCGCAGAAGGCTACTTCTGTCTGGTCGTGGAACACGAGTTCATAGGAAGTGCACGGGCCGCCGATTGCGTTGACCTCCCTGCTGATGCCTTTCTTGAGAAGTTCGGTCTCCCAGTAGGCCGGGTATGAGATCAATGTGCCGTCTTCAAGGTTGATGAGGCCTTTGGTCACGGAAAGCACAGGCATGGCCGGATCCAGATAGGTCAGGACCTCGTTAAGGAACCAGTCCACACCGAATGAGGAGACTCCGCCGATAACGAAGTCCGCCCCTTTCACAGCCTCCTGCCACTCCTCGAACTGGAAATATTCAACACCTTCCGGGAAAGGCCTGTCGAACTTCGGATGCTTGCCGGATCGTTTGCATTCTTCGATGATCTCCCTGTCGAGCGGTGTGCCGACAAGTCTTACCTCATTGCCGTTTTCAAATGCCGGGAACGCGAGGGCCGAACCCATCATGCCCGAGCCGATGATTGTGATTGTTCTTTTCATTGTCTAAAACCTTAAGTAATCCTTAAAAACAACCTGGTGATCTTTGATTGTCCTTTCGGTCTATATTTCTTTTCTCATCAGTCGTGTACCTCCAGTACACTCCTTCTTCCAAAAGACATCTGTCCTCGAAAATCTTCTCTTAATCTGAAGCAATTTATTATTTGAGTCCACTTGAAAAAGTACCATTCGCCACTTTTTACCCCCGTTGGAAGTACCTGTGTGGCACATATTTTTTCAAAAAAAGACTTTTTCAAGTGGACTCTTATTTTCATGTTCCTAAATATAATGTAAAAAATAACCTGCATCACTTTAAATTTGCGATATATTGATACTCAAGGTGATTCTATGTATTCAAATTTATCGGTTGATGCAACTTATTTTTTCAACATTACTAAATGGAAGACAAAAATAGCAATATTCTTCAAATTAAGGTAGAATGTAGTAACTTAGCGGTCAAAATTCAAATTAGATGAGACAGATTTTATACCTTTTATTCTTGTTCTTTGGTTTGGCCGTGGCGGAAGCTAAGGAACCTTTCGGGAATTACCCCCTGCCGTCCAATCCCGACACGCTCAGGATCCTGGCTGTCGGCAACAGTTTTTCTGATGACGGCACTGAGTATCTTCCGGGGCTTCTGGAGTCTGCCGGGATCCACAACGTCATCGTGGCGAGGCTCTACATCGGAGGATGCTCTCTGGAAAGGCATTGCGATGAATATGCCAAAGGACTGAACAACTATGTCTATTATAAGTCCACCGACAACAGCTGGAAAACTGTCAGCCGGAACGCCACGTTGCTTGACGGGCTTAAGGACGAGCCATGGGACATCATCACAATCCAGGAGACTTCCGGTCACTCGGGAACTTACGAGACTTATAAGGAATGGATTCCGCGACTTGTCAGCATCATCAGAACCGAAGCTTTGAATCCTCGTGCCACCATCGCTTGGCACGAGACATGGGCCTATGCCTCCAATTCCGACCACGGAATGTTCTGGCTGTACGGCATGAATCAGATGACCATGTACAATGCGATAGTGGATTGTGTGAGGCGGGCTTCGAAAGAATTCGGAATTCCGGTCGTGATTCCGAGTGGCGACGCCGTGCAGATCGCCCGTGGTACACGCTTGAACAACCAGGATGAGGTTCCGGCCACCAGCAAGGTCTATCAATTGACGCGTGACGGCTACCATCTGACCCGTCAGTTCGGCCGCTACATCGCCGCCTGCACGTGGTTTGAGGCTCTCATCAGACCGGTGTTCGGCAAGTCTGTCCATGACAACGGCTATCTGCTGCGTGACACGGAGTACAGCATCACCCCGAAGGATGCCCGTCTTTGCCGGAAATGCGCTGCCCAGGCCGTGAAAGCTTGGTGATGTTTATGAGTATTCATCATTCCGCATGACTTTGGATTCATGCGTCGCATATAAGTTGCATATAAGTTGCATATAAAACGAACAGCAAACATGAAATCACTTAAAGAACTTTACAGAATAGGGAAAGGTCCGTCCAGCAGTCACACGATGGGTCCAAACAAAGCCGCCAAGATGTTCGCCGAAAGGCATTTTGGCGCGGCCTCTTTTGAGGTGACGCTTTACGGCAGCCTTGCGGCCACCGGCAAGGGCCACATGACAGATGTGGCTATCATCGAGGTGTTGGAGCGCATCGCTCCTGTGCGTATTGTCTGGAAACCTGATGTGTTCCTCCCTTTCCATCCCAACGGTATGTGTTTCAGGTCTTTGGATTCGGAAGGCAGCCAGACCGACGAGTGGACCGTTTACAGTGTCGGCGGGGGAGCGTTGTCCGAAGGACAGCCGAATGACCGTTTCACGACCCCGGAGGTCTATGAGATGAACCACCTTGCTGAGATCCAGCGATGGTGCGAGGACAAGGGGCGCAGCTATTGGGAATATGTGGACCTTTGCGAGGGCCCGGACATCTGGGATTATCTCCAGGAAGTGTGGATGGCCATGAAGGCCTCCGTGGAAAGGGGCATCGACCATGAGGGTGTGCTTCCAGGACCGCTGAACCTGCCAAGGAAAGCCCCTACATATTATGTCAAGGCCACAGGCTACAAGCAGACCCTCCAGACCAGAGGGCTTGTGTATGCCTATGCCCTTGCGGTGAGTGAGGAGAACGCTTCGGGAGGAGTCATCGTGACGGCTCCGACATGCGGTTCGAGCGGAGTGATGCCAGGGGTCCTGTACCATCTTGCAAAAGGTCATGATTTCAAGGACAGCAGGGTTCTTCATGCCTTGGCGACAGCCGGGATCATCGGAAACATCGTCAAACAGAACGCTTCCATCTCGGGGGCGGAGGTCGGCTGCCAGGGTGAGGTCGGTGTGGCCTGCGCCATGGCCTCGGCAGCTGCATGCCAACTTTTCGGAGGCAGCCCTTCCCAGATTGAATATGCCGCCGAGATGGGGCTGGAGCATCACCTCGGGATGACCTGTGATCCGATCTGCGGCTTGGTGCAGATTCCATGCATCGAGAGGAACGCTTTCGCCGCCACCCGTGCATTGGACTCGAATCTTTACGCCGCATTCTCTGACGGCAAGCATCGGGTCTCTTTCGATCATGTGGTGGAGGTTATGAAGCAGACCGGCAAGGATCTTCCATCCCTCTATAAGGAGACCAGCGCCGGTGGTCTTGCCAAGAACTTCAAAGAGTTCCGGAAGATGCCTTAGGCTTGCAGATTTGGCTTAAATTCGACACAATGACAGTTAAGGACGACATTTTGTCACGACAATGTGACAATTTGTGTCCTTTTGACACTTTGGTAGCATCGGCACGCCGATTGATTATTACCAAGATGTCCGCTCGAAAGGGCGGGCTAAGAAAAGATAAGTAAAAAATAGGAGATTTAATTATGTTACCAGTATCAAAAAAGTACAACAACCAGAATTGGTTACCGAACATTTTCAATGATTTCTTTGACAATGATTGGATGTTGAAGACCAACGCGACCGCTCCTGCGATCAACGTATTAGAAAACGAGAAGAGCTACGACATCGAGCTCGCGGCTCCTGGCATGACCAAGGACGACTTCAAGGTCAGCCTTGACGACAACGGAGATCTTGTCATCAACATGGAGAAGAAAGAGGAGAACAATGAAGAAAAGAAGCACGGCCATTATCTCAGGCGCGAGTTCTCTTATTCAAAGTTCCAGCAGACCATGGTTCTTCCGGATGACGTTGAGAGAGAAAAGATTAACGCCTCTGTTGTCAACGGTGTCCTCAAGGTCAACATCCCGAAGGTTCTGAAGCAGGAGGTGCCGCAGGCAAAAAAAATCATAGAAATTAAGTAAAAAAGTTTGCAAGTAAAGGAAAAATGCCTATCTTTGCATCCGCGTTCGGGAAACAGCCGGAAACGGTGAGCGCAGAGATTCGCAGGGTGCGGTAGTTCAGCTGGTTAGAATGCCGGCCTGTCACGCCGGAGGTCGAGGGTTCGAGTCCCTTCCGCACCGCGGAAAGCCTCGCAAGATTGTTGAAGTTCAACACTTGCGAGGCTTTTTCTTTTTCTTCCACCAGTCTTGACTTTACATCTGAATCCTGAAAGCGGATTAAACATAGTACCCTTGCATGTTCATCTCGCAGGCTGAGAAGCGGTTGTACTTGTCCTCGTCGATGGGGTAGTCCCAGCATCCGAGTTGGTGGAATATCTCGCCGCCGAAGCCGTTCTTGAACTTGTAGAGACCGTACATCGGGTGGGACGGATTCGGATTCGGGGCGATGCCGAACATGTCATATTCATAACACTTGCCTGCCTTGGCCTCCTGGATGGCTTTCCATTGGAGTGCGTAGGTCGGCATGACGTTGCGCATGCTGGAGGAGGATGCGCCGTAGAGGTAGGTGGCGCGGTGTGAGGATAGGATCAGAAACATCGCGGCGAGGGGAGTGTTCTCATAATATGCCATCAGAAGCTTGACGCGGACTTCCTCGTCCTGTGTGAGATCGACCAGAAGGATGTCTGCTGGACTATCGGTGTGCTGTACGCGTCGATGATGTCCTTGGGCTCAACATTCAGATTCATGACCACATTGATTTGTGAGGGCAAAGGTAGCCAATAAAAGGACACGAGTCAACCTTGGGGTGAATATGCCTTTTGACTCTGCCTTATCCGAAAACAGCAATATTATTCGATGCATGCCGGGAAATATTCGTAAATTTGCGGTTCGCTAATCGATGGACTATGACGGAGGACGGAAAGATAATCATCAAAGGGGCTAAGGTCAACAACCTTAAGGACATCACGGTTGAGATTCCGAGGAACAAACTTGTGGTGGTGACCGGAATATCTGGTTCCGGAAAGTCATCACTTGCTTTCGACACGTTGTTCGCCGAGGGACAGAGGCGTTTCGCGGAAAGCCTATCCTCGTACGCGCGCCAGTTTCTTGGAAGGATGAGCAAGCCTGATGTGGAGTCCATAGAAGGCATACCGCCGGCGATAGCCATTGAGCAGAAGGTCAATGTCAAGAATCCACGCTCCACCGTGGCCACCACCACCGAGATTTACGACTACCTCCGCATCATCTTCGCGAGGATAGGCCGGACATATTCCCCGATCAGCGGCAAGGAAGTCAAGTGTCACAGCGTCAATGATGTGATGGCCAGCATATTGAGCGGTGATTCAAGGACGGCGTATATTCTCGCCGACCTGAATTGGTCCGCCAGGGAGGATAAGGTAGAGTTGATGCTCCGTCTCAAGGAGGAGGGATATTCCCGCTTCTTCGGTGACGACGGCATAATCCGCATCGAGGACATCATGAGGATGGCTGACAAAGGGGAGTACCCGGAGCATCTTGATCTGCTGATTGACCGCCTCAAACTTCCGGTCTTTAAGGAGTGTCTGCCATATTCGGAAGACGGCTCTCCGTGGCCACAGAACGATTGGGAGGATCTACAGACAAGACTTCGCTCCTCGATTGACACGGCGTTCAGGGTGGGCGAGGGCAGACTCATCCTCCGCAAGGACAATTCCTCGGAGGAATATTCTGACCGCTTCGAACTGGACGGAATGACCTTCCGACAGCCTGATGAATATCTTTTCTCGTTCAACAGCCCTCTGGGCGCATGCCCTGTCTGCGGAGGGCTCGGCAAGATCATCGGGGTCAGCGAGGATCTTGTGATTCCGGACAAGACTAAAAGCATCTACGATGGAGCCATAGCCTGTTGGAAAGGCGAGTCGATGGGCTGGTTCAGGGATCATCTTATCAAGGTGGCGCCTCGTTATGGGATTCCGATTTTTGAGCCGTACTGCAATCTGCCGCAAAAGGTCAAGGACATCATCTGGGACACACACAGTGTTGAGGGGGATGACAGTACCCTCATCGGAATCAACGAGTTCTTCAAGTGGGTTGAGTCCAACAGGTACAAGATCCAGTACAAGTACATGCTCAGCCGGTTCTCCGGCAGGACCACATGTCACGCCTGCCACGGCGCGAGACTGAGACCGGAGGCATTGTATGTGAAGGTCGGCGGGAAGACAATCGCGGAACTGCTTGACATGAACGTGGATGATCTGCTTGACTTCTTCACGGACTTGAAACTGACAGACTACGAGAACACGATCGTGCGCAAGGCTGTCGAGGAGATTGTCTCCCGTCTGCGGTACATCAAGGATGTCGGTCTGGCGTATCTGACTTTGAGCCGCGCCTGCAACACCCTTTCCGGAGGAGAAAGCCAGAGAATCAATCTGGTGACGGCTCTGGGAAGCTCGCTGGTCGGGTCCATGTACATTCTGGACGAACCAAGTATCGGACTTCATCCTCGTGACACAGAGCGGCTTATAGGTGTCCTGCGCAAACTGCGCGACATTGGCAACACCCTTGTCGTTGTGGAGCACGACGAGGAGATCATCCGCGCGGCGGACGTGCTGATTGACATGGGACCGTACGCCGGAGTTAACGGAGGCCGGATAGTCTTCCAAGGCAGGACCGATGAAAAGATTCCAGAAAAGGTGATGAACGGCTCGCTGACGCTCCAGTACCTGACCGGACGGCGAGCCCGTTATGTCAGGGAGAAGCATCAGTGGGCATATTCAATAACGGTGGAAGGCGCTCAGGAACACAATCTTAAGAATATTGACGTGCAGTTCCCGTTGGGTGTCCTGACCGTTGTCTCAGGAGTCAGCGGCAGCGGCAAATCCTCCCTCGTTGGAGACATCCTCTACCCGGCGCTATACCGCATGATCAACCAGACCGGCGACCTTCCGGGAATATTCAGGAAAATCTCCGGCAATGTGGATCGTATCAAGAATGTTGAATATGTTGACCAGAACCCGATAGGGAAGAGCTCCCGCTCCAACGCCGTGACCTATCTAAAGGTCTATGACGACATCCGCAAGCTTCTCTCCGAGCAGCAGTACGCCAAGATCAACGGTTACACCCCGTCCTTCTTCTCGTTCAATCAGGATGGTGGCCGCTGCCCGGAATGTCAGGGGGACGGATTCGTGCGCATTCCGATGCAGTTCATGGCTGATGTTACCATGGTCTGCGAGACGTGCGGCGGCAAGCGCTTCAAGCCGGACATCCTTGAGGTCCGGTTCAAGGGCAAGAACATCGATGACATACTGAACATGAGTGTAGAGGAGGCGATCTCGTTCTTCGGCTCGCAGCCTGAGGATCTTTCCAAGCAGATCGCCCGTAAACTGCAACCGCTTGTGGATGTAGGACTTTCCTACATCAAGTTGGGGCAGAGCTCGTCAACCTTGTCTGGTGGAGAGAGCCAGAGGATCAAACTGGCCTGGTTTCTGTCCAAGAACGAGGACGATCCGATGAACGGCAGGAAAAAGATTCTGTTCCTCTTTGACGAGCCGACGACCGGGTTGCATTTCTACGATGTCGAGAAACTGCTGAAAGCCTTTGATTTCCTGATCCGTAACGGGCACACGGTGATTGTGGTCGAGCACAATCTGGATGTCATCAAGGCGGCGGACTGGGTGATCGACCTCGGTCCTGAGGCCGGTGACAATGGCGGAGAGGTTGTCTTCGCCGGCACGCCGGAGGACATGGTCAAGAATGGACAGTCCTGGACCGCGAAGTACCTTCGTGGGTAGGATACTGCAATGCTTTTTAGGTCAGAAAAAGGGCAAATTCCAAATTTTGCACGTTACCAAAATTTGAAATTTGATTTTTCTGACCTTGATAAAGAATCTGGTATATTCTTTTATTGTCACTATTTCTGGTCGACAAATCTTGTCGATGGTCACTGAATTGTAACTATTTCTGGTCACTGAGCTTGCCGAAGTGACCAGATTTGAGCTTGCCGAAGTGACATGATTAATCTTTCCAGTAGAAGGCGATGTAGTTCTGAAGAGGTTTGCGTTTGTTTTTTGGCGGGAGCTGCATGAAGTCGCCATAGGAGTCGCGCAGAATCTTGTCGTAGTCTTTCCAGACAAAGAACTCACTGTCCTCGAACGGCAGTTTGATATATTCATTGATCTCACTGTCCTCGAAGAACTCGTTTGTCCCGACATCCGGACAGCAAAGCTGTGACCAATGGCCGCTCTTGGCCGGGGAGACCAGAGAGATGATCGTGTTCATATCCTTGACTATGTCGGCGGGGTCACGTTTGATGAGACGGGGATGCGTCCTTTTTAATATCCATATTTTCAGCCTTTTCCTTATTGAGAACTTGGATGATGAGACTGTGTGTACCCTGCGTATCCCGACATTGAATTTCATCAGAAGCATCAAGGAGTCGTAGATCCTGTCAAAAGTTCCCTTGTCATCAGGGACCCTGTCAATCGGGAATATGTCAATCCAGACCCCGACATCCCGCTTCACCCATGGAATGCAGCTTGAGGCAAGGGTTCTATCCATGTCGCACACCCTGCCGAAAGCGATGTAGCAGTCAGGAGTGTTGCGGCTGTCGATGAATGAATATCTGTCTGACTTGTAGATGGTTCTGAACCTTTCGTAGTCCTCGCGCGGCATCATGATGTCCACATCGTCATCCCAAGGGATGAATCCTTTGTGCCGTACCGCGCCAAGCAGCGTGCCGTAGCCTAATGAATATTTTATGCCGTTCCTTTCACAGAATCCGGCCACGTCCTTGAGTATTTCAAGGCTGAACTGTTGCAGTTCTTTGAGTGTGAGGTGTTTCATCGTAGTTTAGCTTAATTTGTAGACATTCTTTCCGTTGATGTAGTCTTCCTGGATCCCGGTCATCTTCAGGATCTCATCCTTTGTAAGAAGGTACATGCTCTGGTCCGGGTTAAGTATGCGGGAGATGAACTCCCGTATCTCGTACCTCAGGCCTTCGCCCATGAATGGGAAGAAGCATTTTCTGTTAAGATTCTGATCCTCGAACCTTTGCTCGAAATAGTCGGTCTTCCACCACGGGGCCGGCACATAGATGTAGCCCTTTGTTCCGGAGATGACCATATTCCCTTCCGTCTTCGCTCCAAGGCCGACCTGGAATGACGCTGTGGCATTGTCGTAACGGAACACAGCCTTGGTGTACATGTCCACGTCGTTCTTCATGATCGAGTAGAAGTTGATGTTGCGCACTTCCCGTCCCAGAAGCTTGATGATCGGCAGCAGAGGAAAGCATGCGTTCTCGTTCATGCTGCCGCCGTACTGATTGTGGTCCAGTTTCGAAGACTTTTCGTCTGTCAACGTGGTGACGGAAGCGTTGATGTCCACGATCTTGCCGATCACGCCGGACTTGAGCATCGTCACGAGATGTCTGAACGCCGGACAGTAGGCCGTCTTGTGGGCGATCAACAAGGTTTTGTGTCTGGCTTCGGCTATCGAGTACAGTTCCTCGGCTTGAGTCAGGCGAAGGACAAACGGAGTCTCGCACAGGACATCCTTTCCTGCTTCAAGGGCCGCTTTTACATATTCATAATGAGTGTAGTGCGGTGAAGCGACATAGACCGCGTCGCAACCGTCCAGAAGTTCCTCAAACGTCCGGGCTGCGAGTGGTATGCCATTGGCGGAGCAGAAAGCCTCGCATTCCGCATGGTCAGGATTGTAGGCCGCGCTGATCGTGTTGCCGCTGACGAACTTCGCCTCCGGGACGAACCTTCCGGCGATGCTTCCGGTTCCGATGATTCCGATCCGGACGGAAATCTGTTCCTCTCTCAGCATTGTACTGGAGATTCCCTCTGTTCGTGGCAGATAGACAACCTCGCAGAATTCCTTCATGTAGTCGAAATATCCTTCCCAGTCCGAGCCTATCGCGAAGACATCGACATCGTATCTCTGGACATCATCAATCTTCTGGCCCTTGTACTCTTCAATGATCACCTCGTCGGCATACCCCGTCTCCTTGACGGCCTGGACCCTTTTCATCACACTGTCCCGTGTGTTGAGCTTTCCGCGCTCCATGTCGAAGTTGTCCGTGGTCACGCCGACAATCAAATAGTCCCCGAGTTCTTTCGCCCGTCGGAGAAGATTGATGTGACCTTGATGCAGGACATCAAAAGTGCCGTATGTGATGACGGTTTTCCTGTGGTGGCCGTCACCGTGTAATATTTTATTCATCAGCTTCGGCCTCGATTAAGTGGATGCGTTCAGCAAGCGTACGCAGCTCCTCATCTGTCTGGAGCCCCATGTGGGAAATCCTGTAGAATCCCGGGATGGAGCCAGGCATGATGAAAGTGTCGTGACGCTCGATCAATCCTCTGAAAATCCTGCGCTCCGCCGTGTCCTTTGTCTGGATGGCAGTGATGGCGAAAGACGGGTTCTCGGCCGGCATCGTCCAGCCGTATTTCCGGCATTCCTCACGGAACACCTCGGCCCTGTGCCGTACCTCGGAGATGTTGAACGCCTCTCCGCCCTGCTCCTGAATCTGCCTGAGCCTGGCGTTAAGCTGGAGATAGATAAGGGTCGCCGGGCTGAACGGAGTCTGGCCTCTTTGGAGGTTGCCCAGATTGTCCTCGAAGTCCCAGTAATAGCCCCTGTGGGCATATTCATACCCTTCCAGTCGTTTGCTGATGAAGAGGATGGACAGTCCGGGAGGAATGTTCAGGCCTTTCTGCGTGCTGGTGACGCAGATGTCGATTCCGAGCGCGTCCATGTCCAGTTCCTCGGCGAGGAATGAGCTGATGACATCGATGACGAGGGACACGCTGTGCCGGCGGCATATTCCTGAAATCCTTTCAAGGTTGAATATCTGCCCGGTCGAGGTCTCGTGATGCTGGCAGAGGAACACTTCCGGACGTTCAGTCTCCACCGTCCGCTCCAGATCTTCGTAATCTATGTCCTTGGCGAACGGTACCTTGAAGTCAACCACCGGGACTCCGTAATATTCACAGAGTGAGACCCAACGTTTCCCGAAGGAGCCGCCGTTGATCGCTATCGCTTTCTTTTTTGTGCTTACATAATTTTCGACAACCGCACTCATGGCTCCGGTGCCGGAACCAGTGTATATGATTGTCCTTCCTCCCCGGCAATGAATGAGATCCAGAAGGATTCTCTCGGATTCGAGATTGATTTTTGAGAACTCTTCGGTTCTCATGTAGGGGATCGGCTGTGACCCGATCGCCGCTATTTCCTTGTCCAGATCACCTGGGAAAACATAAGAATGCATACTCGTTTTGCTACAGATTGCGCAAATTTAACAAAAATCAGTTATATTTGTGAACATCGGGGTATATTTTGAACGTATTATGCAAAAATTGTCTCACAGGGAGATCCAACTTTATCTCCTGGACATCCTCAAGGCCGTTGATTCCTTCTGTGTCAAGGAAGGGATCAGATACTCAATGGCCTACGGAACCCTTCTCGGGGCCGTGCGTCACAAAGGCTTCATCCCTTGGGACGATGACATCGACCTGTTGATGCCAAGGCCTGATTATGAGCGTTTTGTCTCGTCTTTCGGGAAAGAGCCCAACTCGCGTTACCGCTGCCTTTGCCACAAGGAAGGTGTGAAGGGTGATCGGTTTGTCCATTTTTTCGCCAAGGTCGAGGATGTCAAAACCAAGAGCCTTCAGGGGCGTGGCTATGACTATGACTTCGGTCTCAATATTGACATATTCCCGATGGACGGCAAGCCTGAGGACCTTGATCTTCAAAGGAAAAGGGAACGTCAATTGACGCATTGGTCGCACCGTCTCAACATCTGTGGCACAAGGTTCGATCTGCTCAACTTCCACCAGCCGCTGTTCTCGAAGCTTGAGGCGCATGCCAGAGGGGCTGAATATTGGTGGAAAAAGATTGACACCGAGGTGCGCAAGTACCCATACGAGACATCACGTCTCGCCGGGGCGGTCTCAGTCACCTACAACGGAACGAGGGAAATATTCGAAAGGAACATGCTTGAGGAATATGTTGACCTTGAGTTCGAAGGCTGTACTTTCAAGGCCTTCAAACGATGGAATGAATGGCTAATACAGGAGTTCGGCGACTACATGACTCCGCCGCCGGAAGGCAGGCGCAAGTGTCATGACCTCACTGTATATCTGTTGGATTAATTGTTATGGACATAGATTTCGTAGTTACATGGGTCGACATGAACGATCCGGCCTGGAAGGCTGATTTCGCGAAGTATTCAGGCAAGATAGACAATTCGAAGAATCATCTGTCCGAGGCCCGTTTCAGGGACTATGGATTGCTGAAGTACTGGTTCAGAGGTGTGGAGAAGTTCGCGCCGTGGGTGCGCAAGGTGCATTTTGTGACCTGCGGACAGAAGCCGGAATGGCTTGATGAGACGAATCCGAAACTCCATCTGGTGAGCCACAGGGATTATATTCCTGAAAGATTCCTGCCGGTGTTCAACTCCTCGCTGATTGAGCTGTACCTGCACAACATTCCCGGGATCGCCGACCATTTCGTCTATTTCAACGACGACTTCTACATGACGGCTCCCACGCCTCCGGAGAGATTTTTCCGTGACGGCCTTCCCGCCGACATCGCGGTCTTCAGGATGAACACCGGCGCCAGTCTCTGGTCCAGGTGCCTGGAGAACAACGTGAGGGTCATCAACGAGAGGTTCGACAAGAAGGAGGTGCTGAGGGAACACCACGACAAGTGGTTCTCGCCGGTCTATGGCGGAAAGAGCTGGCTCACGAGGCTGCTGAGACCGTACGGCAAGTTCATCACGCTCAGGATTCCACACAACGCCCAGCCATACCTCAAGTCCACTTTCGAGGAGGTCTGGGAATATGCCGGCGACGAGCTGACCAGGGTCTCCGCGAACCGTTTCCGCAGCCCGGAGGACTACACCCAGGAGTTGTTCCGCACCTGGCAGATCTGTGAGGGGAACTTCGTGCCGTACAACACCTACGATGACACGAAGATGTTTCCGCTCGTCGTGAAGCCGGGGAAGGCCATCAAGGCTGTCAGGGAAGGTAAGTACAAGCTGGTCTGCCTGAACGACAATGTCCACATACGGAACTATGACCGGGTGATGTCCTCGCTGGAGGAGTCGTTCAAGGTCATCCTTCCGGAGAAGTCCTCGTTCGAGAAGTAGTCAGGGAGGAGAAGAGCCTGTCCCATCTTTCCATCGTCTTTTCCAATGTGAAGTTTTCGGAACGCCTTTTGGATTCGGCTCCGAA
>OCLD01000021.1_pt1 | contig 41164 bp, 40 predicted proteins | sample 1495911 | NCBI WGS metagenome assembly OCLD01 (sample SAMN03418271, study PRJEB22391) | human gut metagenome | biome: human-gut; feature: organic feature; material: feces | host: Homo sapiens | place: Tanzania | collected 2013-01
ACAGACAGAAAGTTTGGATACGGGACGGTTGATTACATCCTCAAAGTCCAAAAGATTCGAAAGCCTTTCCAAACGCTTCTTAAAGACAACACCTACGATGCCATACAAGGCAGCCCGGCTTTGAAGATTGTCTCGCACTGTCAAGGCTCCATCCAATACAGAGTTCTGAAAGACCACTCCCAGTTCCCGTTTGATGCGGACAGTGTCTTGGCCCAGTTTCATGCCGTCTATCTCCACTGTACCGCTGTCCTTTGGGAGTTGCCCACAAAGTATATTGATGGTCGTGGATTTTCCTGCTCCATTGACCCCTAGGAAGGCGAACAGCTCTCCCTCCTTTACACGAAAACTCAAATCCTGCACCGCTTTGACGGCTCCAAAGCTTTTGCAAAGATGTTCTATTCTGATAATGTCGCTCATTTCAGCTTTGTTCCCTTCTTGAAAGTCCAACGACTACATTCACCTCAATTGTCCTTAGATTCCAAAGTTTCGTATAACTTCCACTTGTTGGAAACGCATCACTTGATACGCATCATGTGATGCGCATAATTAATACATTCATTGGGACTCATTTGTCAATGCACCAAACATTACAGATTCTTCACGAAAAGCATTGGGATGGGTGATGGAAACTGAAGAAGAGAAACCGCATACGGATTCCACACCGTAGCGATGTAAGATAGCACAAAAGACCTTGTTTTCGTTGTTTGTGTGCATTATTTTGCCTATAAAAACGCTTTTTCGCTGTTTTTATGCCATTTTGTACACGCTCTTCACTCCACTGACGACGCAATGCGCGCAAAGACCAAGAAGAAAAGACTTTTCGAAGTTAGTTGGCTTCATATACAAGGATAGGAACGAGAGACAGTGCTGGATGCACGGCTCGAGTGAACTGACGCAGTAGATGAACCAAATAACGAAGAAAAGAGGGTCTGCCGCCCGGAGGGGAGAGTAATATGAAACTCTTCATGTGGGGATGTCGGGCGGCAGACCAATTGGGAAGGGAAAAACTATATTACCTGCCAAATCGCTTTGGTCTAAGGTACGATTCAGTTCTCCGTCTCTGAAGAAGGTGCTTCAGTGGCGGACGAGTCCGCTGTGCAGTTGCAGCAGGAAGCGGCAGTCTCAACGACATCGGGCTGTGAAGGCGATGGTGCCTGCGTTGGCTTTGCGGTGCAACATTCCACGGCGCAGTTGGGCTTGGCCGGGCGGGTTACGGCTGCAAGGATGAAGAGCAGAATGCCGCCAAGGAAGGTGAAGCCTCCAAGGAGAATCATCATGAATCCGTTTGCAATCCTGGCAAGCGAGAAGTTGTAGGAAACGCGCATATAGCTGTAGCCGTTGCCGATCCTTGAGTAGACCTGGGTGGCGTTGACGTTCAATGCGCCCAGAACGAACAGTGCAATCGAGGCCACGACAAGCACGATGGCTACGATGAAACTTGCTGTAGATGTCTTTTTCATAGAAGTGAACCTCCATGTATCAAGGCCGCCTTTCCAGCAACCTTGTTGACTGTCCCAAATATACACCACACGGACGAGAGGTCAAACGAAAGAGTACAAATCAACATTTTTCTTCACAAAGGGGCGATATCCCCAAAAGCCGAAAGGCCAAGAAAGAAATGAGACCAAGCAAAAAGGCTCAGTCCTGGATTCTGAAGCAAACCTTCTTTACGATGGAAGGCTCTCCAAAGGCAACACCTGTCTTGTGGAGCTCACCTGGGAAGAACACTGCAAAACGGCCTTGGGTGGCCTGCAGGACTGATATTGGCTCGGCGTCCGTGAAGCCTATGTCCGATGCAGCGTTGAAGTTCTCGCATTGGCTCTTGAGCTCGCGCCATGTAGTGCTCATGAGCTCCTGGCCCTTGAGGACTATCTGGACGCAAGAATGGTCCTTGTGGAACTCGAACTGCCTACCACCAACGGAGGTCTTGTATTCCGACACCACGTACGAGACCTTGTCGTCATAGGTGCTGTATGTACCGCACTCCTTGTCGTACACGTCATCGTGGTCCATGACATCCGCAACCACGCGCAGGGCTGGAAGGATTGGAATATACATCTCAAGCTGATCCAACGAATCGAAAACCATATCATCACTCCTTGGGGACTATCTTCTTGGGTGCTTTTTCCTTGCTTGAAGGTTCATCATTCGCAGCGGAGTCCTTGGCAAAATAGCCCGATGTCCTAGCGTAATGGAAAATGTACTGCTGGGCAACGCCGGCGTATTCACCAAAGATGGATTTGTCCTCGTTTGGAAAGAACTCCGCCATGGCACGCTTCATCCAAACATCCATTGGGAAGCAGTCAAGTCTATGGCATCCAAACAGGAGGGCGCAGTCCGCCACCTTTGGTCCAATGCCCTTCACCTTCATGAGACATGCACGGGCTGCATCTATGTCCATTGTCTTAAGAGCGTCAAGGTCTATGTCGCCATAGAGCACGGCCTTTGCAGTGTTGACTATGTATGAAGCGCGAAATCCTAGACCAATGGCACGAAGATCGTCCTCGCTTGCATCAGCCAGCGTGGAGACCTCTGGGAAGCCACCCTCTCCGCTGCAGGCTCCGCCATAGAAATTGCACATCCTCTCTATTATCCCCATTATCCTCTTTATGTTGTTGTTCTGGGAGACGACGAAACTGCAAAGGGCCTCCCATGGGTCCTGATTCAGGATTCGTATGCCAGGGGCGTAGGAGCAGGCCTTGGCCATTGCTGGAGACAGTTGGGAGAAGCGTGATTTGAGACACTCGTAGTCAAGGCCAAGGTCAAAGTAGTTGGACCAGAACGGGTCTTCCGTTATTGGACTCAAATCGTCTTGGGAAACCGTCAAGGTCCTCAACGAGGCCCCAACTCCGGCCTTTACAGTCCAAATTCCATTGCATTCGCCTACTCTGAAGCATTGTCCGCTCAAGAGGGTGTCCTTGAGGCTCAATTCCTTTTCGCCAAGCCCCTTCTCCGTCATAAGACGATTGACAGTCATGTTCTGCATACATGTGATTATAGAAACAATGTCGCATTTTAACAATCATCAGCAACTTGTCGGCAATTGCCATCTCCCCTTTGAAACGGATAGAATCCAAACCATGAAGAACATTAGAAAGATTGTATCAGTTGCTGTTTTGATAGTGTGCATGACCCAGGTGTATGCACAGGCTGTGAACGAAGGGAACAACGGCGCGGTACGCCTTGGAGTCATGCAGGGACCCACGGGGTTCTCAAGTTCCATGATTGGAGACTTCGTTGGGGAAATGGCACAGATAAGCGTATATCCATCACCAAACGAAGCGGTCGCCCGTCTTGCGAAGGGTGAACTTGACATAGCGGCGCTTCCTGCGAACGCTGCAGCCAACCTCTACAACAAGGGAGTTGGAATAAAGGCCGTAGCCATCATAGGAGAAGGGATGCTGAGCGTGGTTGGCACGCAGGAAGCCTTGGAAGATCCAAGCACCAGCCCCATCACGATAAACGTTCCTGGGGCAGGAGGTACACCTGACCACATGGCGCAGCTGCTGTATCCACAATACGAAGCGAACTACTCTGTCACCGCACCTGCACAGCTTGCACAGCTGGTGATCGCCCAGAGGACCAACCTAGCGATCCTCCCCCAACCTTTCGTCTCCATGGTCCTTAGACAGAATCCAAACGTGAGCATTCTAAGCGATGTCCAGGAGAAATGGACGGAACTCACCGGTCAGGAACAGTACCCAATGAGCATCCTCGTCGTGAGGGATGAGTATGCAAAGGAAAACCCTTTGAAGGTCGAGAGAATCAAAGAGGCCTACAGGAATTCGATAGAAAGTATTATCTCAGATCCACAGACCGCAGGAGAAAGGATAGAGGAGCTTGGGATAATGAAGGCTGCCATGGCCACTCCGGCAATAGCCCAATGCGCTCTGGTCTACAAAGACGGAAAGGCGGCAAAGGAAGAGGCCGCCTCATACTATGAGACTTTGCTTGCCCTCGCCCCCGATGCAATAGGAGGCAGACTGCCTGACGAGGGCTTTTGGCTTTGACGATCCTGTGAGGCCACAACAAGTAAGAGCCCTCTAACTTTTGTTAACAAAAGTCCTTGTTTTGGAGTATGATTGCGCCATTATGCAATTCAGCTTCGCCTTTTTTCTGAACACCTGCCTTCTTGGCATAGGGCTAGCGATGGATGCATTCTCCGTCTCCCTTGCAAACGGACTTAGAGAACCCAAAATGGAGTTTGGCAGAATGAGCCTCATAGCAGGGACGTTCGCAGTCTTCCAGTTCGTAATGCCAATGACAGGATGGATATGCATCCACACGATTGTGGAGTACTTCAAGAAGTTCGAGAAGTTCATCCCTTGGATTGGATTTGCAGTCCTCATGTGGATTGGAATCGAAATGATAGTCGAAGGCGTGAAGGGCGAAACCAAGGACGAAGACGGCAACGTAAAGGTTCTTTCCTTCAAGAAGCTGTTCATCCAAGGGGTTGGGACATCAATAGACGCCCTCTCCGCGGGATTCACGATTGAGCAGTACGATATCCAGACAGCGCTGGTTGCATCCTTCATAATAGGGGCCATAACGTTTGGAATCTGCATAGCCGGAGTCGTCATAGGCAAACGCTTTGGCACCAAACTTGCCCAAAAGGCCACGATCCTTGGAGGAGTCATACTCGTAGGCATTGGCATAGAGATACTACTTGGTGGTATACTGTAGGCATTGGTACAGACCGATATCATAGACCGATGTCCCTGAGACAGCCACCAAGGAGATTCAATGAACCACGAAGAGCGAAGAAACAGACATGGGTGCGTTTCAGTCCTTTCATGCCTTGCAATCGTTCTCGTATGGTGGGTGGCTGCGGTTGCATTGGATGTACCTGTAATACTTCCAGCTCCAGACGAAGTGCTCAGGACGACCATTGGACTGTTTGGCTCCAAAACGTTCCTTTCAAACATTGGAGGCACTGTACTTAGAGCACTGTACAGCTTCGTACTCATAACGCTTTGCGGAACGCTTTGCGGGGTTCTTGCAGGAAGGTTCGTTGCTTTTAGAAAAGCAATAGCCCCTCTGGTAGCCCTCTTCAAGGCCACTCCGGTCATGAGCGTGATACTTCTTGCTTTCATTTGGCTTGGGACCTCAGCTGTGCCGGTTTTCAGCGCATTCCTCATGGCATTTCCTGTCATGTTCGTCCAAACGATGGACGCATACTCCAATATAGATGAAAAACTTGAGCAGATGTGTATGGTATACGGCATCGAAGGCTCTCGCAGAATGAAATACCTAATCATACCCTCCATGATGCCGCAGATCCTCACAGGTGCACGTCAGACCCTTTCCATGGTATGGAAGGTCGTGATAGCGGCAGAGGTGATAGTCCTACCCAAGTACGGAATAGGCCGTTCACTGCAGCTTGCCCAGATTCAGCTTGAAACCAACGTAGTCCTGGCATGGACCATAGTGGCGGTCCTGCTCACGGCCCTAGGAGATGCAGCCTTCGACCTTCTTATTGGAAAATCCTCAAGAAGGAGGCCGTTGAGATGAAGATTGAGAACCTAGACAAGACCTTTGGGTCCAACTCAGTAATGAAAGGTTTTTCCCTCGATGTGAAGCCTCATGAGATAACATGTCTTATTGGACCGTCAGGATGTGGAAAGACGACTCTTCTCAACATCATTGCAGGAACGCTTTCTCCTGACGGAGGAGCAATCAAACGCAATGCCGATGAAGAAGGAAGGACAAGCTACCTTTTCCAGGAGCCAAGGCTTCTGCCTTGGTTGACGGCATTGGAGAACGTTGCAGTAGTGCTGGAAGGAGATGCTTCAGAGGCAAGGAACATGCTCAATGAGGTAGGGCTTGAAGACAGCCTTGAAAAGTACCCAAACGAACTTTCAGGAGGGATGAAGCAAAGGGTTTCCATGGCCCGGGCCTTCTTGTATCCATCAAGGTTACTACTCATGGACGAGCCGTTTCAGAACCTTGACACAAAGTTGAAGTCGGACCTCCTCAAGGTCTTCGTAAAGCTTTGGAAGCAAGATGAAAGGACCGTTATTTGGGTTACGCATGACATAACGGAGGCCTGTCTTGTTGCAGACACCATAGTGTGTCTTTCAGGAAACCCAATGAAAATTGAAGGCTCGTTTCACATGGACATACCGAGAAACGAGCGCACATTGGAGAATACAGCTACCATTCAGGTAAAAATATACCGGACGCTCATAGGCTGAACAACCTTGATACAGCCTTTCGCATCCGGTACTTAAATCAAGACCCGTAGGAAATCTTAGACTACTCTACGACGACCCTCATTATACGCTTCTTTCCTGCTCTTAGAATCATTTCGCCGTCCTTGGCGTCGTCCTTCGTGATGACGGCCTTGACGTCTGTGATCTTGTTGTCGTTCACAAAGCATCCACCGCCTTCCACCAGCCTTCTTATGTCGCTCTTTGTAGAACCAAGGCCGGCTTCGAAGAACAGGTCTATGACTCCCTTGCCTTCGCCAAACGCCACATTGACTGTTGGCATTGCGCTACGGTCTCCACCGTTTCCAAAGGCGGCCTTGGCTGCAGCAACCGCTTTTTCAGCCTCTTCTTCGCCATGGATTATCTTTGTGATCTCGTATGCAAGCTTTGCCTTTGCATCGTTGATGTTCCTTGCAGGGTCGTCATACGTTGCAATCTCGTCAAGGCTCATGAATGTAAAGAGCTTCATGAACTTGATGACATCGGCATCTGCTATGTTTCTCCAGTACTGGTAGAAGTTGTATGGAGAGTAGAGCGCAGGATCAAGGAACACAGCCCCCTGCTCGCTCTTTCCCATCTTCTTGCCGTCTGCCCTCATGATGAGGTTGAACGTAAGTCCATAGCACTCAGGACCTCCCATCCTTTGGATGAGGTCTATTCCAGCCACTATGTTGCCCCACTGGTCTGCACCTCCTATCTGGAGCATGTTGCCGTAGTTCTTGTAAAGCATGTAGTAGTCGTAGGACTGAAGGAGCTGATAGTTGAACTCTATGAAGGAAAGTCCTCTTTCAAGTCTCTGCTTGACCCCTTCGAACGTGAGCATCCTGTTTACTGAGAAGTATTTGCCTACATCTCTGAGGAATTCAATGTAGTTGAGTCCAACGAGCCAGTCGGCGTTGTTCACTATCATGCCCTTGCCGTAGCCTGCAGGAGGGACTTCATCGAAGTTCACGACCTTTGCAAGCTGCTTTGCAATGTTCTTGGCATTGGCGTCTATCTGCTCAGGGGGCAGTATCTTGCGCATCTCCGTCTTGCCGGATGGGTCTCCAATGAGACCCGTACCGCCGCCGACCAAGGCGATTGGCCTATGCCCATGTTCCTGAAGGTGGTGCATCGCAAAGAACGGGACGATATGGCCTACATGCAGGGATGGGCCCGTTGGATCTGTGCCGCAGTAGAACGTGACGGGGCCCTTGTCCATTAGATCTGACAGGCCGTTCAAATTGGTGCAGTCCTTAACGAAGCCTCTGTCTACGAGTACCTGTAACGCTTTGTTCATACTCATACCCTCTTGTATTCCTTGGTCGCCTTCTTGATCTCTGCAACGAGGTCCTTGACCGGGACTCTTACCTGCTGCATGGAATCGCGGAACCTGAGCGTAACGGTGTGGTCCTTGAGAGTGTCGTAGTCAACGGTCACGCAGTAAGGGGTTCCAATCTCGTCCATTCTTCTGTAGCGGCGGCCAATGGCTCCGCTCTGGTCGAAGAACGTTGCGAAGTCCTCTCTGAGCTCATGCTCAAGCTTGTCGGCATACTCTCCTATGCCGTCCTTCTTGACAAGTGGAAGGACTGCAACAGTGATAGGTGCAACGCTTGGATGGAAGTGGAGGACGGTTCTGACATCGCCGTCTTCGAGCTGCTCTTCGTCGTATGCATCGGAGAGGGCCATGAGGACGTTTCTCGTAAGTCCTGCAGATGTCTCCACGACATAAGGTATATACTTCTCGTTCGTCTCTGGATCAAGGTACGTGAGGTCCTTGCCTGAGAACTTCTGATGCTGTGTGAGGTCGTAGTCCGTTCTGCTGTGGATGCCTTCAAGCTCCTGCCATCCCATTGGGAAGAGGAACTGGATGTCATATGCATCCTTTGCATAGAATGCAAGCTCATCAGGTCCGTGCTGGTGCCATCTGAGGTGCTCAGGGATGATTCCAAGCTTGTTGATGTAGAAGTTCATCCTCTGCTCCCTCCAGTACGGAAACCACTTCTCGTCGGTACCTGGCTTGCAGAAGAACTGCATCTCCATCTGCTCGAACTCGCAGGAGCGGAATATGAAGTTCTTGGTCGTGATCTCGTTTCTGAAGCTCTTTCCAACCTGTGCGATTCCAAATGGAATCTTCACACGGGAGGACTGCACGACGTTCTTGAACTCAGTGTAGATTCCCTGCGCCGTCTCTGGTCTGAGATAGATTGTGGATGCTGCATCCACATCAGGTCCAATGTGGGTGGCGAACATGAGGTTGAAGTTCCTTGGAGCTGTGAACGTGCCTTTGCTTCCACACACTGGGCATGGTCCGTTGAGGTCTATCTGATCCGCTCTAAAACGGCTCTTGCACTGCTTGCAGTCAACCATTGGGTCAGTGAAGTTGCTCACATGTCCGCTTGCCTCCCAAACCCTTGGGTGCATGAGAATGGAAGCATCAAGTCCAACTATGCTGTCATGGAGCTGGGTCATCTCCTTCCACCACAGATCCCTTATGTTGTTCTTGAGCTGTACTCCAAGTGGACCATAGTCGTAGGCGCCGTTGAGACCTCCGTAGATCTCACTGCTCTGGAATATGAATCCTCTTCTTCTGCAAAGCGAAACTATCTTGTCCATTGTTACTTCAGACATTCTTCTCTACCTCTCTTTCCAAAACTTCTATTGCACGTTCTATACGTCTGTACGACTCCTCTTCTCCAAGGAGATGGATGCAGCTGAACGGCGGTGGGCTAACCTGAAGTCCAGTCACCGCTGCACGCAGAGGATTGAAGACTCCGGCGTTCTTGATTCCAAGTCTCTGTGCAAGTTCGCACATGTCGTTCTGAAGTTCGTCGTCCGTTCTTCCTTTTGCCAAGTCGTCCTTCACAAGTTCATATACAGCCTTGAGGGATGAAAGCGACGAAGCGGCGTCCATCTTCTTTGGAATGAGGATGGCTGCGTCAGGCTCGCCATGGTCCTCAAGGAAATCGGTCATGGCCACGATGTCTGACAAGAGCGTAAGCCTGTCGCGGACACCAGGTACGAATGCAAGGAGTCTGTCGTAGCCGGAGTCATCCAGTCTGCCCGCCTGCTTGAGGTATGGCATGAGGAGGTCTGCAAGCTCCTTGTCTGACTTCTGTCTTATGTACTGGGCGTTGAACCAGTCGAGCTTCTGGTAGTCGAACACGCCAGGGGCCTTGTTTATCTTCTCCAGTGAGAAGCACTTCTCAAGCTCCTCCCTTGTGAAGAACTCCTTCTCTCCATCGTACGACCAGCCAACAAGGCTTACATAGTTGAGAAGGGCCTCTGGGAGGTATCCCTTTGCCCTGAAGTCACGCACACTGGTCGAGCCGTGGCGCTTTGACAGCTTGTGGCCATCGCTTCCCATGACCATTGGAAGGTGGCAGTATGTTGGAACCTCCCACCCAAAGGCTTCGTAGAGCAAGACATGAAGGGGTCCTGACGGAATCCACTCCTGTGCACGCATTATGTGGGTTATACCCATGAGGTGGTCGTCTATCACGTTTGCCAAATGGTATGTTGGAAAGCCGTCGCTCTTGAGGAGCACTGGATCCGGGCTGACATCCTTGTTCTCCCTTGTTATGTCGCCCATGAGGACATCGTGGAACGTGGTGCTTCCTTCCCTTGGGACTTTGAGTCTTATGACAGGCTTGAGACCTTGGGCCTCGAGCTCCTTTCGCTGCTCTTCCGTGAGGTCGCGACAGTGGCCGTCGTATCCCTGAACGGGACTTTTCTCTGCAATCTGCTTTTCTCTAAGCTGTTCGAGCCTTTCAGATGTACAGTAGCAGTAGTAGGCCTTTCCCATGTCAACGAGCTTCTTTGCATACTCCTGATAGATTGCGGTCCTTTCGCTTTGGATGTATGGACCATAGGGACCGCCTACAACAGGGCCTTCGTCCCACTTCACGCCAAGCCAATCAAGCGTGTCATACAAATCCTGAAGGGACTCGTCGCTGTAGCGTTCGCGGTCTGTGTCCTCTACTCTGAGTATGAACTTACCCCCGCTTGACTTTGCGAAGAAATAGTTGAACAGAGCGGTCCTTACGCCGCCTATGTGCTGAAGTCCCGTTGGGGACGGTGCATATCTTACTCTAACTTCCATATAAAGACTCCAATGGGTCGTTTGAGGTTTGGTCAGCGGTCCTGGTCAGGACGCCTTCACACCAACGACACCATTGTATAATGTTTTACTAGAAAAAGAGTATTCTTTCAACAAGATTTAAGCCCAAGGGCCCTCTTTCAAGAGTTTTAAAAGATCAATTCTTGATCTAACTCCCATCTTGTCGAATATGTTCGCAACATGGTTGTTCACAGTATTGACGGAGATTGACAGCTCCCCGGCTATCTCCTTGTTCGTGAGGCCATCGCATATAAGCTGGATTACAGAGAATTCACGCTCGGTTATCTTATATGATGCAAGGCTTTCAAGGCTCAGTGTAGAGTGCTTTTTCTTCTCCTCAACGTCTATCGTGAAACGCGAATAGTAGTAGACCAGCATGATGATGGAGAACGCCAGCACATAGACAGGATAGCTGAAGTCCTTGACGGCTGCGAAGAACAGGGAGAAGAAGCAAAGGGGGATGAGTGCAAGGCTCACGATGTTTATGGCAAGGCATACATCACGGGACTGTTTGTTCTCTATGCTCTTGAGGTTCTTCCAAAGCGTCACAATGCAGAAAACATACATAGTGAGGAATACAAGGGTCTGTCCCACTGACACCCAAAAGAAGAACCTTTCGCTCTCAACAATCTGAGAAGCAAGCCCTATCCCAAAGTAAACCAACGCCAAAGGATAGAACGCCATGCGTTGCAGCTTTCTCCAGGGTTTAGCTATTACCCAGCTGAGGAAGAACGGAAGAAACACAATCACGAACGCCATTGCGGCATGCAACAGCGTCGTGAATATGAAGTTGAACACCGCATAGACCCGATTTGGCATGAAGAACAATGAAAGGCCACGAGCCAAACCCGTCCCCATTATCCCAATGAGACAGCTTTGGAATACCACGTAGTAGCCGGTCCAAGGGTCCTTGCGGAATATGCGTGCGGCTATGGCCAAGGCCAAAGCCATGCACGACACAGCTATGGAGATTGTATAGGTGAACAGTACGAACCCGCCCATCTCATCCCCTTATTTGGAAAGAAGCTTCTGGTTGTGGGAAAGGTCCGCCTCTCCACAGATTTCCTTTATGTTTTCATACAGCAGAGGGAAAGTTGTGGCTGCAAGGCCCGTGGCCTTTTCGCAGAGCTTGTTGTATGAACTTGCATTGAGGACTGCGGTGCTGAACGAGGAGAACAGTCTAAGATGGATGTCCTTGCCTTCGTTGCTCATGAAGTCCTCCGTCTCCTGATAGCCAGGGAACACCTTTGCAATGGCCTGATCGAAGGATGCGGCATTGTCAACGTAGACGTTGATAGGCTTGAGGTGGAGGAAGAGCCATAGGCTAAGGCTTGGGTTGGTCCATCCAAGCTTCACCTTCTTGGAATCTGCAAGAGGAGCCAGGGCGTTCACATCACCAGCCTTGACGCCAAAGTCATCGAACGTGAACACGGCCCAGGCTCTGGAGTATTTTCCTGCAATCCTTCTCTTGGCTGTGACCTTGATGAGATCCTCAAGGCTATCGGCTGTCTGGCACTCTACAGTGAGGCTGACATATCTGCAGTCCTTCCTGACCCTTGAGAAATAGACTGCAAGGGCTGGGTTGGAAGTCACGATAAGCATAGTCTTTCTTGGTTGGACTGGATTTCTCTTTCGCATCATGTCATGCCTCCTCGTTTACAAAGCGGAATTCGCTTGTGATTGGAAGAGCTCCAAAGGCTCCGCTCTCATACATTGCACGCGTCTTGGCACTTGCACCAAACTTGAAGTCGCTGAGAGGATAGTAGATAGTTGATCCCACGCTGTCCTTCTCTGCGAAATAGATGCCGTCCCTTCTGAGAAGACCGTCCTCCAGGAGAGTCGGGTTGCAGTCGAATACAAAGAGCTGGCTGGCGCGCTTGCATCCGCCGGTGAATACGCTTGTAAGGTAGATGATGACCTCTGGATGCAGGAACATGCCATAGTCATCGACTACAAGGACCTTGCCCTTCGTGAAGGCCTCGAAGAAAGCCAAAGCAAGAAGCGAAAGCCTCTTCATGGAAAGGCTCTCCTTTGCATAAGGGCTGAACATTGCGGCCTTGGTGTTGGAGTGGATGAAGAACACCATGTCGCCGTCGTTGGACTGGACGAACTTTCCATCCTTGTTGCAACCAACCCTTATGTCCCTTATGTCCGTGATGTCCATGCTCCAGAAGAAGTTTATAAGCTGATCCTTCCATGCAGGATGCTGGTTGAGCATTGCAGCCACATACTTCTCAGAGGACGAACCTACGCCCATTGGAAGGATGTCCAAAGTGTTCTCAAACCATCCGTAGACTTCCGAGCAGGTCTCACCGCCCTTGGAGGCTGCGTGCTTGAGGAACGAATGCCTTGAATCGACGGCCTTCTCGCTGCGCTTCTTGTCGCCTCTGTAGAGCTTGCCCCAACGCACCTTGTAGGAGATATCCTCTTCAAGACCCGACGAAGCAATCCTCTCGAACATGAGCTTCTTGGAAGAGCCAAAGTTGTAGTAGAGGCTCTCCTCCCAGACATGGTCCGTATCGGCCTTTATCGTATATGTAGCGATCACCTCCCGCTCACCCTGTGTGGCCTCTCTCAGAAGCACGCGCACGGTGAACTCGGCAGGCTGGTTCTTGATTTCGTTGTAGGCGAATATGGAACCTGTAAGGATTCTCTTGAGAGGGTTCTCCTCTGAGAGGTCCGCCGTAACGATGCCCTTGATGGCTTCGAGGGCTCTGACAATGGTGCTCTTTCCTACACCATTGGGACCTACGACCGCAACGGTTCTTAGGACCTTGAGTTTGTCGGACACGATCTCGACCTTTGACTGGTCAAGCCTCTTATCCTTCAAGGCCGCAAACGAAATCGTCTGGGGTTCCTTGATTGACCTGAAATTGGCCACAGTAATATCAATAAGCACAAAGGCCTCCTTTGCCGACAAACGGCATTTTCACTGTTTCACAGCATAAAGTCTAACCGAACATTCGAAAAAATGGAAGAGTAAACATGAAAACATAAAAAACAGGCCATCATTCGTTAAAAATGATGGCCTAAATTGAAATTTTACGTTAAAAAATCAGTTTTTTATTAGAAACAGGCCATAATAAGACATCAAAATCCTATAAGCTCACCAGATGAGGATGGATTTTTCGTCGTGCTGTTCATCTGGTCGCGTGCAGCCTCCTGCTTTTCCCTCACATCCTTGAGTCTATAGTAGAGATCCAAAGCCTGTGAGTTGCCGCTCTTCTCGTAGACGTCCTTTGCCATGGAGAATGCTTCTTCGTACTGACCAAGGGTATAGTACAGGATTGCGGCGTTGTAGCCAGCCGCCACATGGCCGGACCTGTTGTACTCGGCCACGAAAAGATCCAGAGACGTTCTATAGTTCTCGCTCTTCACATAGTCGTAGGCGCTCTCTAGGGACTTCACCTTTGGCTTGTTGTCCATGAGTCCAAAATAGGATGTCACATAGTGGGGCGTGAGCTTTCTTGTGATGTCGTCCACAAAGCCGTCTATGAGGTCGTCGAAGATATCCGATGCATGCCTGAGCTCGAAATAGTTGCGGTCCGATACGAACTCTTTGGCATCGTTCGTATGTCCTATGAGGGTCCTGAACGGTCCACATGACCTTGTAAGCGTGTCGTTTCCTATTATCACGTTGTTCTCAACGTCTATCACGGAGTACGTAAGGCTTATGGTCGCGCTCTGGTTCAGATAGAACCTGTAGCCAACGACGGTGTTTGGAGTCTCCTTGGAATAGACAGGCTCTGACTCTATGAACTCGTCGTAGTTCATGTAGCTTATGTTGGATGTGAGCAGTGCATCCACACCATTGTCCATAAGTGTCTGCCTAACGGTTCCAAGGCTCTTTCCAACCGTTATGAGAGAGTCTGTAAGATTTGGGGACTTTATATCGAAATATCCCTTGTCGATAGCCTTGACGAGGTTCTCCGATGCATATTTTGCAACATTGCTCGACGTTGAGGCATCGAAGAGCGAGAACTTGGTAAGGTCGTTTATGTAGCGCTCCTCTACATTGCCCCTGATTGGGATGAAGAAATACCTCCACCAGAGATCAGACGGTGAGTAGTTGTACGCAGTGGATTGCACGGCAATGGTCTTGTAACCGCTTACGTTGACCTCAGCCGGGACGAGTGTCCTGAGAGCTATGGATGTGGAGCATCCTGCAGCGGAGAGTAGTATGGCAAGTGCTAGAAGCAGCACTACGGATATTCTTGGTTTTCTGTTCATTTTTCGTTCCTTCTCCTTTATCTATTTAGTGAGTGGATGCGCAGAGTATAGCAAAAACTCAATTGACATACCACCAGTATGCAATTATCCTTTCAGACAACTGGAGGTTGCAATGTCTGATTGGGACGATGATTTGTTCGGTGATGACGACACTCTCGAAGACGACGACTTCGATGAGGATGATGAGGACGATTTCGACGAGGACGAGGAATTCGAAGATGCCTACGACGCACCGGATGTGAGCGACTACGAAGACTACGACTATCAGGATGACGACGAGGACGATGAAGACGAAGAGGACGACCTCATGGGGGACGGCTTCTACTACGATGACGAGTACTCGGACGACAATCAGGACGAAGACTACTGAGAATCCTGAACCATAAGACTGGACAGAAGGGCCAATGCACCGGACACGAACGGATCCGAGACTGCGTTGGCCTTTTCGTTTATTCGCACGGCATCGTAAGGAAGGCCTACAATCTCCTGCTCAAGCCTTTCAACCCCACCCGACACCAAGGTATCGCTTGAGACCGATGCCTCTGAGACCACGCCTTTCTTCACCACAAGATAGAACGTAACGCACCCAAGCTCGAACCTTCCGCTGAACCTATCCGTGAACGTAGGAGACTTCCCAAGATTCCAATCCCTACTTGAGAACATTTCAAACGATTGCCTCAAAGACGGCCAGGCCTTTGTTTTTTCAAGTCCAATATGTTCAACAGGGCATTTTTCAACTGCATTTTCATTCGCACTGCCACAGAATTCGTTTTCAAACGCCTTCTCCATGCAGGATGCGAACATCTCCGTTGTGGCATTTGGAGAGAACTCCACGAGGTTTGCCACTCTGGACGCCACTGAGCGTACGCCATGGCTTTCGAGCTTTCTCTTGTTTGGAGTAAGGTAATTTGGAAGGCAGGAAAGATCAGTGGAGACCAGCATGGTTCCATGGTGGCAGAACCTGCCCTTCGTTGTCTGGAACGCACTGCCCGACACCTTGCGTCCATCTACGACGACATCGTTCCTTCCGCTTACCTGGGCCTTTATGCCCATCATGTCCAAGGCCTCCACTACGACCTTGAAGTTGCGGGCCTTGTCGCTCTCATCCGCTGGGGAGATTATCGTGAAGCAAATATTGCCAAGGTCCTGATAGACCGCACCTCCCCCGCTGCAGCGCCTTGCAAGGACGACTCCGCGGTCCTCCATTGCAGAGAGCCTGCACTCCTCCCAAGGGTTCTGATAGCGTCCAATGACCACAACAGGGCTGTTGCGCCAAAGGAAAAGAATTGTGGACTTAGGGTCGAACTCCTCTATGAGGTACTTCTCCAAGGCAAGGTTGAAATGAATGTTTGTCTCATCTGACACGAAAACGTAGCGGCTCTGCATGGTGACAATATAGCACAAACATCTACATATTGCAGAGCCCTCGATGTGTCCCAGAATCCATTTCCCATTCAAAAAGTGACATCACTGTCACTTTTTCTTAAAAAACATCTATTTGTGTGACAATGAGTTGTTGGGTGTTCTTCAAAAATCTTTCGAAAAGCGAGAACGGAAACTGCAGGTTTCTCGTATTTGGAATTATGTAGGGTTTCTAAAGCCCTGCAAACCAAATTCAGAGAGGTCTTAGATATGAAGATGAAGGAAAACGCAGTTGCAAGGAACAGGAACGACGTGGCTCTGGAGAACAACTTCATGTTCACAACGGTCATGAAGAACAAGAAGGCGTGCATCAGGCTGCTGGAGGCCATATTCGGAGATGAACACCGCATAGCCGACATAAGGTACGCAAGGCATCCGGAGGCGGAGAAGAGCATACTCTCAGATCCAATGAGAAGGGGCGTGAGGCTCGACGTCTACTTCGACGATGGAAAGACGGTGTACGACATAGAACTGCAGAGGACGTCGATCACGGACCTCGCCCAGAGGGCAAGGCTGTATTCCTCCTCCATGGACATAGCCATGCTGGACAAGGGAGAGGGCTTTGGACGCATGAGAACAAGCTATGTGATATTCCTGTGCACGTTCGATCCCTTTGCAAGGGACGAGAAGGTCTACAGGTTCTCCACCATGTGTGAGGACGTACAAGGCTTGCCACTTGGGGACCGTAGATATATCATGTTCCTGAACAGCAGAGGCTCCAAGGGGGTCTCCAATCTGGACATGGACGAGCTGTTCAGGTATCTGAACGGCGGGGTCGGAGCCATAGGCATGGAGACCAGAAGCGGGCTTGTGACGGTTCTGGACAAGTACGTACAGAAATACAACAGAGACGACGACTGGAGGAAAGAGTACATGAAGCTGGAGTTCCTTCTGAAGGACAAATACGACGAGGGCGAAGCCTCAGGTGAAGCCAGGGGAATCTCAATTGGAGAAGCCAACGCCACTAACCGAATGGTCAAGGAGATGAATGCAAACGGAATTCCAATCCCAATGATTGCAAAATGTGCTTCCCTTGGCATCGACGAGGTCCAAAGAATCATTGGACAATGAAATGATAGGTCTGGATTGTACGAATACAACGACTACGGAGGTATGAACACATGACATACGAAAGCGCAAAGGAGCTCAAAGAGCTTGCACCATGGACGAAAAGGGGCACTGTTGTGTTCATGTCGGACTTTGGATATGTGGACGGAGCCGTGAGCGCCATGCACGGAGTTGCGGACGAAGTGGACCACAACCTCAAGCTTGAAGACCTTACGCATGAAATCCCACAGTTCAACATATGGGAAGCAAGCTATAGACTCATCCAAACGATGTCGTTCTGGGCACCCGGAACCGTTTTCGTATCAGTCGTGGACCCGGGAGTTGGATCGCAGCGCGAGAGCGTGGCGGTACTCACCAAATCTGGGCATGTCATCGTGACGCCTGACAACGGCACACTGTCGCACGTTGCAAAGGAAATTGGAATCCTTGAAAGGCGCAGGATAAGCGAAACCATCAACAGACTCAAGAACAGCCAAAGGTCGTTCACCTTCTATGGACGTGACGTGTATGCTTACACTGGAGCTAGGATTGCAAGCGGAACCATAACGTTCGACGAAGTGGGTCCCCTTCTTGAACCAAGCCCCGTCATGCTCAACGTATCGGATCCAGTCATAGAAGGAGGAGAGGTCTGTGGAAACATAGACGTCCTTGACACACGCTATGGAAGCCTTTGGACGAACATACCAGACACCATGATCTTCGAGAAGTACGGCATCAAGTACGGAGACGATGTGAGGGTCCTCATAAGCCACAACCACAAGATAGTCTTTGGCTATACGATGCGAATGTGCAGGAACTTCACTGAAGTGGAGATAGGCGAACCGCTTCTGTACATAAACAGCCTCCTGAACGTTGGCCTTGCAATAAACCAAGGAAGCTTCGCACAGGAGTACAGAATTGGTTCAGGTGAGAACTGGGCAATAAAGCTTCAGAAAGCCTGACCACCAACGACCTCGCCTTCTGAAGCATTTTCTGAAACGTCTCTCTTGAACTAGTAAAGGACAATCTCCTCCACCGGGTACTCAGGGCCAACGCCTTCGAAGTCTATCATTCCTGAAGCAAGGCGTGCAGCGCAGTATGCAAAGAGGTCTCTGCCATGGAATATGCTGGTCTTCTCCGTACCCTTGAGCCTGTTTACGGTCTCGTCTATCTCTCTAACGGCATCAATGCCAAACTCCTTCTTGAGAAGTGTAAGCGTTCCGTTGTCAGGAGTCACCACATAGTAGCCGTTTGACGTCCTTGCCACACATGCACGCCTTGAGGTGCCAACACCAGGATCCACGACTGACACGAACACGGTTCCGACAGGCCAATATGGAATCACTGACACCAAGGACTTGGACGCCGCCTCCACATTGAACTTTGGAATGACATGGCTAAGGTCGTAGACACCAAGATCAGGGTCAACGGTCTTGCATACACCGTACATGGCACCACCGCCACCTACGCCAAAATCGGTCTGCATAACTACAAATGGCTTCATATCACACCTCCTTGGAAAGCTGATGGGCGCTACAACCCGATAGCTTTGAAATCTCAATGGAATAGTCAGTGAAAACCTCGCCGTCATCGAAGATGTCTGGAAGGTATCTCTGGGCGAAGCTGCGTTTGTTCAGGCTTATCTCCATGTATGGACTTGTGCTTCCGTTGCAAAGTATGGGCTCGCCTTCAGGCACGAACCCAAACGACTTGTGATAGAGCACAGGCATATCAAAGAGAACCGCGCCTTTCTTCTCTATGCGAACATGGACCATGTCGCCATACACTATGCCGGTCTTCTCGAAGTCAACCACGGAGATATCGGTCTCAGGAGAGCCAAAGTGCTTGAGACAACCCGTTATGTGGCCCTTTGCAAGACCTGGTTCCACATGTCCCTTTGTCTGGGGGAACAGCACTATCTCTTCCACAGGATACTGCGGCCCCACCCCCTCGTAGTCGATTATACCAGAAGCAAGACGGGCTGCGGTGTAGGCATAGACATCACGGCCATGGAAACTGTTGGCACGCTCTGACCCGGAGAGGCGGTTGACGCTTTCGTCTATCTCACGCACTGCAACAACGTGGTCCTTCACGGCAGTGAGCGTCCCGTTGTCAGGAGTCACGACATAGCTGCCGTTGTCCAAAAGCGCAACGCAGGACCTACGCGAGGTTCCAACTCCAGGGTCTACGACGGATACGAAAACGGTTCCGTCCTTCCAGTACATGACGGTATCGGCGAGCAGGAAAGCAGCCTGCCTCATATCGTATGGTCGTATCTCATGGTTGAGGTCGAACACTCCAAGGCTTTGGTCCACTTTGCGTATCACGCCGTACATGGAACCCACGAAACCTGTCGTAAGCCCAAAGTCAGTCATCAGGACTATGTCAGGCTTGCCACCGTTCACAGTGACATTTCCAACTTTCACATCACTCATATCTTCAGATCCTTCTTATCGCAATCTCATAGCGAGACAGGTCGAACCCGTCCTCCATGGACTCAGGCATATATTTCGAGACGAAGCTTTCAAGGTTGAGTCCAAGCCCCATGTAGCCGGTGCTTCCGTTGAAAAGGATTGGATCTCCAGGCTTTGCAAATCCAAAAGAATGCTCATAGAGCATATCTTCGTTGAATATTTCAACGCCATCCCTACGCATCAGGACATTTACATGGTCTCCAAAGCGTATGCCAGACTTCTCAAACTCCTCGTATGTGGCACTTAGGTTCAGGTTTCCAAAGTTCCTCACAAGGCTGAACACCCCGCACTCCACAACGCTGTCTCCAACCTTTGCAGGCTTGGCGTCAATAAGCACGATGTCCTTTACGGAATAAGAAGGTCCCATGTCCTCGAAGGAGCACTTTCCACTTGCAAGACGAGCTGCGGCCCACGCAAGAGGGATGCAGCCGTCAGGAGCACCGGACAGATCCACCTCTCGGACCTCTTCGAAAGGGAACTTGGAATACCATGCGGTAAGCGTTCCGTTGTCAGGCGTCACTATGTATCGGCCCTGAAAGGTCTTCACGACACACGGCCTTCCCTCGCCAACGAGGGAGAGGCACACGCTCCCAACAGGAAAGAATTGGAAGAACGAATACATCGCGCACGAAGCCGTGGCGACATCCCCTTTGGGAATTGCACTTGTCACATCGTAGACGGTCGTACTTGGACTTGTGGACAGTATACTGCCAACGATCTTGGAAGCTGCACCGCCCATGCCGTAATCGCTCTGCACGGCAACAAGTCCCCCACTTGGGACCGATTTCCTTGAGTTATCCATAACAATGCTCCTTTCAAACCTTTCTCACCCTGAGCGTCCAGTCCGCACCGTCTCCAAGATTGCGCTCAACGACCATGTTTCTGCGGTTCGTTGCAACCTCAATCATGGAGGTCTCTGAATTGTAGACCAAATCACTGCCCTCAGGGACGAACCCAAAGCTCTTGGCTATTGGGACGATTTCCTCAAGAACGCACTCACCTGCATGCTCGATGCGTATCTTTACATTGTCGCCATATTCCATACCGCACTCTGCCAACCAACGGAACGGGATGTTCGTGGTGACAAGTCCAAAGTGAACTGAAGAATCGGCTATCATGCCGTAGACTCCATCAGGGAGCTTCTGAGGCTTCACATAAGGGGCTTCGACTATCTGGGATACAGGATATTCAGGACCCACCCCTTCGTAGTCTATCACTCCGCCAGCAAGGCGTGCGGCGGTGTAGGCATAGACATCCCGGCCATGGAAGATATGCACGTCGCGCGTCGTTGGGTAGCGGTTCGTGGTCTCGTCTATCTGTCTCACCTGCTTTATGCCAAGCCTATCCTTGATGTAGGTAAGCGTTCCATTGTCAGGAGTGACAACATAGCTTCCGTTCTCCAGAAGCGCAACGCACGACTTGCGCGACGTTCCAACACCAGGGTCTACGACCGACACGAATACGGTTCCAGCAGGCCAGAAGGGAATGACGTAGAACAAGGCGTCGCTTGCCTTGAGTACATCGAACGGCCTTACGGAATGGGTCGAATCGAAGACCTCAAGCGTTGGGTCCACGATTCTGCAAACACCTTTCATTGTCGAGACCGATACGTTGCCCTCGCCAAAATCGGTCTGTAGTACTACTGCTCTTTTCATTGCGAACTCCTTGTTGCAGTGTCTATGTCGTGGCGCCTATTTGCCAAACCACTTGAGGATGGACAGGGTTTCGAAACGACCCACCTTCACGATGTCCTCACGGGCTATGAACGGACTCCAATACGTTACAGGCCATGGATTTATGACTCTGAACCAAACGATATAGGCCACGATTCCAATCGTGAACAGGATGCACAGTTTCCTTAGGACCTTGTCGGCCTTGGTGAGTTCGTGCTCCGAGTACCAGGTCCTTTTCTTCAGGCGGCCGAACCCCCTTAGGTCCATTGCGTTGGCTATGACCTCGACCTTTCCAAACGACGATACGACAAGTGGGACCAGAAGCGCCGCGGTGGCCTTGAGACGTTTTCCAAGGGAGGCCTTCTTCGAGAGTTCGACTCCACGCATCTGCATGCTGTTCTTTATGTCAGTATAGCGTCTTGCAATGTCTGGAATCGTTCTGTATGCAAGGGAGACGATTGTGCACACCTTGTATGGGACATGCAGGAAGGCCAAGCCCGATGCAAACTCGCTTGGGGTCGTTGCAAGCACGAACGCTATGACGACCATGAACGAGGCAAGCCTTTTGACGAACATTGCGAATATGTACCAAAGGGTCTCCTTCGTGACGAAGAAGTTCTCACCAAGGCGCCATATCACGGTGCTGCCGCCAACGTTTGTAAGGCCGGCGTTGGGAGACACGAGAAGTAGCATTAGAGAGCCAATTATGCCAACCACAAGAACCATGAAGCCTATCATGAACCTTATGGGTTTGTAGTTTGGCTTCATGGATATGATTGCGGCTATTGGAAGGATTGAAAGCACAGCTATGACCCTCACATCGAACGTGGCGATTATGGCAATGGTGAACAAGACGAACAGCAAGACCTTGGTTCCCCCTGTAAGCTTGTGCATCATCGTGCTGCCTGGAGTGAAGTTTATCAGGAATCTGTTGTTCATGCCTGTCCACCCTCCTTTAAGTCTTCAGCTTCTACGTCTTCAAGTTCTTTGCCTTCGAACTCTTCGTCTTTGGCGTTCCCCTTTTCACGGCTTCTGTAGTTCTCGTAGTCTATGAAATGGCGTATGACCCTCTCGGGCTCAAGTCCAAGCCTTTGGGCGAGTCTGTAGAGGGACGTCTGTTTGAGATTGGCCTTTTCAATGGTGTCGTTGTCCGCAAGTACGGCAAACGTCCTGTCGTCCTTGAGCAGCCTTCCATCGGTGAACACTATGGCTCTGTCAGTGTTCTCAAGCGCAAGGTGCATGTCATGGGTTATGAACACTATGGTCTTGCCATACTCCTTGTTGAGGACATCAAGGAACTTCATGATCTCAGTGTAGCTTCTGTAGTCCTGTCCGGCAGACGGTTCGTCAAGGATTATCACATCAGGTTGAAGCACCAGTATGGATGCAACGGTTATCCTCTTCTTCTGTCCATAGCTCACCGTATCGACAGGCCAGTTGCGCATGGGAAAGAGGCTGCATGCATTGAGGGCATCAGTCGCACGGGCTATTATCTGATCCCTTGGCATATTGCGTAGCGTGAGCGCATATTCGACCTCGTTCTTTATCGTGTCCTTCACGATCATTTGGTTGGGGTTCTGCATGACATAGCCAACACGCTCGCCAATCTCCTTTATGGAAAGGCCTTTGGCATCCTTGCCGTCTATGGTTATGGAACCTTTGTTGGGACGGCAGATTCCGCATATAAGCTTTGCGGCGGTGGACTTTCCAGCCCCGTTTCTGCCAACTACGGCTATGCGTTCACCCTTGTGGATCGTAAACGAGACATCCTCAAGGACCTTGCGGCTGTCATCGTATGAGAAGGACACATCCTTCACCGCTACAAGCTCCTCACCAGGATGAGGTTCATGGGACTCCACCTGGCTTTCAAAGAAACGAAGGAGTTTCTCACGGCTTTCATCAGAGAAAACCATGTTGTCTATACTGCTCAGACCATCGTTTCCTTCAAGACTGCAACCTGCATACTTCATTGCGGTAATATAGAGAGGTTCTCGTATCCCGTACTGCTGGAGAAGAGTACCTTTGAGGATCTCATCCGGTGTCGTGTCTGCGACTATGCGTCCCTCAGACATTAGGATGACCCTGTCCACGCGTCTGTGAAGCACATCTTCAAGTCTATGCTCTATTATGACTATGGTCCTTTCCTTGTCCTGGGCAAGCTGGTCTATGAGCTCTATGGCGGTCTCGCCCATTCTTGGATCCAATGCGGCCAAAGGCTCGTCGAATATGAGTATATCCACATTGCTTCCAAGGACTCCTGCAATGCCGACTTTTTGCTTCTGACCTCCTGAAAGGTCGAACGGCACAGCCTTTAGGAAGTCCTGCATGCCAACGGTTGCAGCATGTTCCTCCACTATTGGAACCATTTGGGAACGCGGTATGCACTCGTTCTCCATTGCAAAGGCTATATCCTCCGCAACGGAGAGACCAACGAACTGGGCGTCGCTGTCCTGAAGCACAGTACCTACTTCCTTGCTTAGCTTATAAATCGAAGAACCCTTGGTTTCGTGTCCGTTGACTTCAACGGACCCTGTTATGGTCCCTTCGTATGAAAATGGGATGAGTCCGTTTATGCAATTGGCCAATGTGGACTTCCCACTGCCCGAGCCTCCAAGGATCAGGACCTTCTCCCCTTTGTGTATCTCCAGGTTTATATCGTACAAAGTTGGTTTCTGCTGAACCTTGTACTGAAACCCAAAGTCCTTGAATCTGATTACCGTATCAGCCATTGATCGTTCCTATTGTTGCTTGAGAGGACAAAGCCCCCGTTCCTTTTTCAGGGAACCAGCGAAAAACCAAAAAAAGGGGCTGTTGCCATACAACAGCCCCAATCCACAGCACTGCATCAATAGTTGTCGCTGTGTTCCTGAGTCAGGTTGGACCTTGACTTGTAGCGGTTTGCAAGAACCTTTAGAACAGGGATTCCAACAACGACCAACACCGCGAAGTTTCCAAGTGTTGCAGCGAATGCCTGGATGAAAGTGACTTCAAGGTCGCCGCCATAGAAAATTACGGTGAAGATTGGAGTTATGACACCAAACGAAATCACGTTGCCAAGGATGCAGCATATTGCATAGATGACCATATGCTTGACTTCAAAGACGCCTTCCTTGATGTTCGCACCATAGACAGGAAGAAGTCCAACGCAGAACGCCATCACGGCGTTTCCAATTGACCAGTCGAACCACATTCCCCAACCGCCTATGAGGTCAGCGATCACGTTGCCTACGCCTGCTGCAACAAATGCTGGAAGAGGTCCAAAGAGACCTCCGACGATGACAGGCACAAGCATTGCAGTCGTAAGGCTCGTATTGGTGAACACTGGGATTCCACCGTAGCACATGAGGACTCCGAACAGAGCTGCACCAACAGCGACGGCGACGATCGTCTTTGTGTTCCATTCACCCAAGAGCAGCTTGCCGATGTTCTTCTTTTCTTCCATTTCATACCTCCAAGGAATGATGTCTTCGTCGTCCAACGTACACGGCTATGAGACTTGGTCCAAAGCCCCTATGCACAATCTTCCAACGCCCACTAGTTTGATACGGGCAGTATACCACAGTATTGACACCTTTGCCATAAAACTTTCTCAACAGTCGTTTGAGGCAGCTCACAAGTTTGCAAAACCGTTATTTTGGCAACATAAAAACAACAACCTCGTCAAACTGCAACATTTTTGCAACATGTAGGAATCAGCTACAACCAATTCTCCGCAAAGAAGCTTTCGTCTCTTTCGAATTCACCTTGTTCTCGCCCTGTTTCCATGAAATCATCTGAGAACATTGAAAGACCCTCCAACATTCTGTTCCAAGAATCACTTTCTGTAATCTTTTCGTTTTCAAGAAGCTTTGTTATCTCCACACAACACCTCCAATACATACATTGTTTAATCATATCCTATAGGCCGATGTCAAATGCATTCCGCTCTCTGTCAACCCAAATACCTGTCCTTAGTAGACCCCTCACCCTCGAAAGCCGTTTCAGAAGATTCGTCCACGCCGTCATTCCTATCAGGGGCAAACATGCCACCACCAAAGACGGTGCACCCTATCGTTCGACCAATGACGTCAAGCAATTCATCGTAGATTTGGTTGCCTGTCCCTTCCTTTGAGAGACTTCTGTTGACCATTGCCTGGTTTCCATCGTGAAAATGGAATGTGAAGGTAAGGATGGGGTCGTCATCTTCACTTATATGACCCTTGAACAAATCCCCTCCATCGAAGATGTCTGAGGTCTGATCCAACAGTTGACGGATCTCACCTTCGCAGTGGCATTCATAGCTGTTGTGAAAGCAACCTTGAGGGAATCTTCTTGTATAGGTCAGGGTCCAATCATCCCTTGAAAGGCTTACATGCTCCACATGGGAGCATTCATCGGAACCTTCCATGAACGAAAGCTCTTCAGGAACAGGAAAAGGATCGAACAGTTCTATCTCAAGCCTGTCCACCCTTGAAGCCTTCACGAACTGCGTGATTCCAAACGTATCGTCAAGAAGCTCCATCAACGGCTCTATGAACGAATCGAAAAGCGATGCCCCTGGTCTTTGCCCTGAAATGGCAAGATCCACGTCGTCGTACTTGACGAGAAGCTGCCAATAGTCCCCTTTTTGGGTTTCCTGGTAAGCCGCAAGATCTCTGATAAGGTCATTGCAGCTCACCTTATGCCACCTGCGTATGAACCTGTCGGAGTTCCCCTTGCTCATCGTGCGGCGTTTGGTTTCCTTTGCGTTCTCTCCTCCAAACGCAATTCCATAGGTCAAAAGCCCTGCTTTGTGATCGATCTCAACCTTCACGGGAATCCCCAAGGAATTCTCCATCTCGAACCTTAGATAAGAAAACATAAGCACCTCCTTTTATGTGTTTTTGCCTTCTATCTAACTAATTCAAGAAAACCTGGTGTTTCCATTCACACTTTTTGAAAAAAAGTTTGAGAAACCAGCTTTTCAGAGCCAAGTCCTTTCCATCAAGGAGACATGTCAAGGTGTAATAAAAACGGCATTTTCCCCCCCCCAAAAAAAAATTAAACTTTATTTGCATAAAAAGCTGCTTTCATTAGTTTTATGCAAAGACCTGTTTCTCTTTTGTACAGATTTTGCAAAAGAAGTGGAAAATCTTCCACTGAACTGAGTTTTTTCCAAGTTTTTGTGGAAATCAAAAGACCGAGAATCTAGATTCGCAGGTATTTGAGCCGTATTCAAGGACACAAACAAGGGATAGTGCTGTGATGCACAGCCCGAGTGCAATGACACAGAAGACGACCCAAAGACCAAGAATGCAATTCGCAGGGATTTTGACGTCAGCCTAGGAGACAGCGAAAGACAGTGCTATCTGCACGACTTGAGAGCATCGACAACGGCTGACATCAAAAGACCAAGAATTATCTTACGGCGGAGATGAGGGAGCCAAGCACCGGTTCGAATCGAGCCCCGTACCAGTGATCCTTGTCGCTTTGGGTGACTTCTATGCATTTGACGGTGTAGTCTGCGGCAATCTTTGCAGAAGCAACTGCATCATGGCCGTTGACAAGGGCACCAACGAATGCAGACGCATAGATGTCGCCTGTTCCGTGGCAACCGCCCTCGAGCTTTACATGGCGGTAATAGTCAAACTTGCCGTCATGATAGACGACGACACCGGTGGAAGAGCTGTCATAGCTCACTCCAGTTAGGACGATTGTTCCTTTGCAGAAGGAAGCAAGCTCTCCAAGGAGCCCTTTTACATAGGCTTCATCATAGACTTCCTTGTACTCGTAGTCTGTCAGGAAGCAGGCTTCCGTTATGTTTGGAAGGACGAAGTCTGCAACAGAGCAAAGCTTCTTCATCTCCTTGACGAAAGCGTTGTTGAAGCCGTAGTAGAGGGAACCGTTGTCAGCCATGGCAGGGTCAACGATCTTCAACGCACCGGCATTCATGAGAGAGGAGGACATTATGTCCATGACGTATGAGATCTGCTTTGCACTTCCAAGATAGCCGGTGTAGACAGCGTCGAAGCCAATGCCTTCCTTCTCCCAATGGGCGGCGATTGCAGGCATATCGTCCGTGAGGTCTCGGAATGTATAGCCTGTGAAACCTCCGGTATGTGTGGAAAGCACTGCAGAAGGAAGGATTGCCGTCTCAAGCCCACAGGCGGAGAGTATTGGAAGTGCAACTGTGAGCGAGCACTGCCCTACACATGAAATGTCTTGAATAGTAAGAACTCTTTTGAAATCCATCTAACTCTCCTTTGCTAGGACATCGACGATGCCTGCCAAACAAAAATCGTGGCTCCATCCACACGACAGCTATCATACAAAGCTTGGCCATTTAGCGCAACAGCTCAAAAGCAAACATTTCGCTACCTACACTTGCCGTGGAAATGGTCAGTTAGTATAATCTAACACATGAAGAAAGTCATTTGCAGAGTCAAGGGAATGAGCTGTGCAGCGTGCAGCGCATCCGTGGAAAGGATACTTTCAAGAAAGGAGGGCGTGGAAAGCGCCCAGGTGAGCCTTGCCGCAGAGGAAGCCACCATAGTATACGACGAAGATAAGGTTTCCTTCGAGGAACTTCAGAGCATAGTGAAGAAAGCGGGCTTCCAGCTTCTTCCACCGCAGGGCGACAGCCAAGGAGGCATGAGCGACGAGGAATCCAAGCAGGAGAAAAAAAGCGAGAGGATCCACCTCATAAGGCTCTACACCTGCATTGCATTCACGGTTCCGCTCTTCATATTGTGCATGGGTCCCATGGTGGTGCCGTCAATGCCAATGACATCGGGCTGGATCCAGATGGCCCTATGCATACCGGTGATGATTGCAGGCTACACGTTCTTCACCAAGGGGTTCTTCAACCTGTTCAAGCTGCAGCCCAACATGGACAGTCTGGTGGCCACAGGTGCGACGGCGAGCTTCGTCTACAGCCTCGTGAACCTCATCCAGACAACTGCGGCCAATGCCCAGTCATCCCAGCTTGCAGCCCAGCATGCAGCAATGGGCCACACGATGGAAGCCATGGAGATGGCGGGCATGGCAATGGAGCACCCCCACCTATACTTTGAAGGCGTGGCAATGATAATAACGTTGGTGATGGTGGGAAAGCACATAGAGCTCAGGTCAAGGAGAAAGGCCGGCGACTCGATACGAAGCCTCATGAACCTAGCACCTGCAAAAGCAACGCTGGTCAAGGACGGCAGGAACGTTGAGATAGACGCCAAGGATATAGCCGTGGGAGACCTCCTACTCGTGCACCCCGGCGAGAAGATTGCCGCAGACGGAATCGTGGTGGAAGGCGCAAGCGATGTCGATGAGAGCATGCTCACAGGCGAAAGCCTACCTGTATCCAAGACAGTGGGCTCTCAGGTATGGGGCGCCACGATAAACACAAACGGCTCGTTCATATTCAAAACGCAGAAGATTGGAAAGGACACAGTGCTCTCCTCCATCATAGAAATGGTCAAGCAGGCCCAAGCGTCCAAGGCACCAATAGCAAGGCTTGCGGACAAGGTATCGGGCGTGTTCGTACCAATCGTCATGTCGATCTCCTTGGTGACGCTTGTTGCATGGCTGCTTGCAGGACGCGACATCTCGTTCGCCCTTAGGTGCGCCGTAAGCGTGCTCGTCATAGCCTGCCCATGCTCACTTGGACTTGCCACGCCAATTGCAATAATGGTCTCAACCGGCAAGGCCGCCTCACTTGGAATACTGTTCCGCAGCGCACAGGCCCTCGAACAGCTCTCCAGCATGAAGACCGTAATGTTCGACAAGACGGGGACTTTGACACAGGGAAAGCCCAAAGTCTCCTTCTATACCGATTTTGGCACGCTCCGCTTAGCCGCCCTTGCAGAACGCAGATCAGAACACCCCTACGCAAAGGCCATTCTGGAAGCATACGAGGACGAAGCCTCGAAGAACGCCGTAGAAGGCGGTAATGGAAACGGAGACGACGAATGCAACGAAAGCTGCACGATCGAAAAGCTTGGAGATTCGGACTCCGCCAATGGCGTCTCCTTTGAGGCGATAGTTGGAAAAGGCATAAGAGCGACCGTTCCAGAAGGAGTGATCCTTGCAGGCAACAGAGCCCTCATGGAGGACAACGGCATAGAGATGCCAAAGGAAGACTCGCAGGCCCAGATATACGTAGCTCTGAACGGCCAGTACAAAGGGCTTGTCATGATAGAGGACTCCTTGAGACCTGAAGCCAAGGAAGCCGTGGCAAAGCTTAGGGAGCTTGGGCTTGAATCAACAATGCTTACAGGAGACAACCAGAAGACCGCCGCGGCCATAGCCAAGCAGGCGGATCTTGACGGCTTCCATGCATCGCTCATGCCTCAGGACAAGCTCTCGTTCATAGAGAGAAACAAGGACAGCATAATGGTGGGCGATGGCATAAACGACGCTCCTGCCCTTGAAAAAGCAGGCATAGGCATTGCAATGGGCTGTGGAACAGACGCTGCAATGCAGGTTGCGGATGTCGTCATAATGAACAGCAACCTAAACTCTGTTCCCACTGCGATACGTCTTAGTAGAGCTACCATAAAAAACATAAAGCACAGCCTGTTCTGGGCCTTCTTCTACAACACACTTGGAATTCCAGTTGCGGCGGGACTGCTCACACTGTTTGGAGGACCAACGTTGGATCCAATGATAGCTGCGCTGTGCATGAGTCTCTCAAGCCTGTCCGTCGTACTCAATGCCTTGAGCCTCAAGAGGTTCAAGGCCTGAGTGCGTCTCCAGTCGAACCTGGGACAGACCAGCTAGAGCTACCAGCGGATCGTAGCCCTTACAGTACCGCCTTCCACGTTCTCCAAAGTCACGGCTCCTCCATGGAGCCTGGCTACGGTGCATACGATTGGAAGGCCAAGGCCTGAGCCTCCGCTGGTTCTGGACCAATCACCCCTTATCCAAGGTTCAAGGAAGCTTCCATCCTCGATGTCCTTTGGAATCGAGCCATTGTTCTCAACGCATACAAAGCATCCACGGGAGTCTTCACCTACACGGAGAACGACAGGACCATCGCCCTCTCCGTATTCGAATGCATTCTTTATGAGCTCCATGCAGGCTCGTGTCATGAGTACCACATCGCATCTGACATTGTCTGAAACAGGTTCGAACACTATACGTTTGGATCCGTCCTTCAGGAACGGAAGGCTGTTCACAATGCAGTTCTCAAGCACAGCCACCGGAACCTCGTCTATGACAGGCGTAGAATCAGCCTGCATGGAAGAGAAGTCTATGACCTTCCCTATGCGCTCGTTGAGCGTATCGGATTCCTTCCTAAGCTCTGCGACAGAGGTTTCATCAAGAGGAAACACTCCGTCGCCCATGCCGTCAACCATCATCTTTATTGCACTTGCAGGAGTGTTCAGGTCATGGGAGATGCTGCTAAGCCAAGCCCTACGGCTCATGGCATTCTTCTGAAGCTCCTTGTCCAAATCCTCTATGGCTGTCGAAATCTCATCAAGCTCACTGTTGCGGCTGCGCTTCATCTTTACATCACTTTCACCCCTTGCAAGCTTCTTCAATGCAGTACGTACACCATCTATGAACTTTATGTTGCGGGAGCTTATGATCCATGCCGCGATCAGCGCTATCACAAGGCACACTGGAACGGACACCAATACACCCCTGAGACAGGAGTCGAAGACATCCTTGGAATAGGCGTAGGTCCTTGGGGAATATGTCAACAGGTCTACTATGAAAAGGTCCTCCCCTTCGAACGCCAAGGTTATGGAGCCAACTATGTCATCGGCGTTTATTGCAGTTGGAAGGACAAGATATGTCTGGTACTTGCTGTACGGGGATTTTCTTTCCACTACCATGAAGCTGTCTGCATCGCTGGATAGGACAAAGGCATCCGATCCTTCCACGCTTTCCAAGGAATCCTCGGAGAACACGACGTTGAGCCTCACCGTGTTGCGTGAATCGGTGGACATGAGTTTTCCGTCCGATGCTGCAGCGGCAGATGTCTTTTGGTCGACTGGAAGAATGGCTGCAAGCATTCTGCCTTCAGATGTCTTCCCAAAGGTGAACATCGTGCTGCCATTGGTGTCCCTGACCACGTAGCCGGATACCCTGTTGTCATCCAGAGACGACATTATGAGCCTAAGGCTTCCAAGACCAAAATCTTTGAAGCGGCCGCTTTCTATGCTCTCCTCAAGGGCATCCACAAAATCATTGTAGACGCTAGTCTTCCACTTGGTTTGGCTATGCGAATACTGCACGACGAGGATGACGCTTTGCAGAAGGAGCGTCACGACCGTTATGGAGAATATGCTTATGAAGTATTTGAAGAAGGCCTTTTTCATCTGACCTCTTTTCCCTTTGCGCGTGCGTTTTCAACTCGCGTATCGTCAGAACCTGACAGTTCCATATCAGATGCATAGCCTATGAACCTGTAGCCATAGCCCCTTACCGTCTCTATCCAAGGCGCATCGCCAAGCTTGGCCCTAAGGTTCTTTATGTGGGTGTCAACGATCCTTTCGTAAGCCTCCGATGAATAGTCGAAGCATTTCTGGAGCATCTCGGACCTAGGGATGACCCTGTTGGAGTTCTCTATCAGAAGCGTGAGGATGCGCCACTCGGCTGCAGTCAAGGACATTGGAGCGCCATCCACTTCTATGCGGTGCTCTGCTTCGCTGAAAAGCATCGACGACGGACCGGCCTTGAAGAACCGCGGACTGGCGACAGCACCACCTGATGCACCACCTTCGACTGCAGCGCCGTCTATGCGTCTGAATATCGCCTGGACTCTGAGCACCAGCTCCTTTGGAGAGAACGGCTTTGTTATGTAGTCGTCTGCGCCAAGTTCAAAGCCGTGTATGCGGTCTTCCTCGGCAATTCTTGCGGTCATGAAGATGACTGGGACATCGCATGTACTGCGAAGTTCCTTTACGAATTCAAAGCCATCCCCGTCAGGGAGCATCACATCCTGAATCAAAAGGTCCGCCTTCGTGATTCTGAAAGCTTCACGGGCAGAGGCCAGGTTGGGAAAGGACATGGCCTTGTAGCCTGCAAGCTCAAGGTATCTCCGGACTCCCTCCCTTATCACGCTATGGTCTTCCACAATGTATATCAGCTTCATAACAAATCATTTATCCACTTGCAGGGCTTTTTTCAACAGACCAATGTCCCAAACGGTCGCAAACACACAAAAATCCACATTCATGGCTCAAGAACGAACGTCATGTATACTGGATTGTGGTCAGAGCACTCGAAACGGGCGTCCACTACATGGCTCTCTACAACGGTCACATTTGGACTTACAAGGAAACCATCCACAGTTATCTGGTATTGGCCTTCCCAATAGGCTTCGTTTGGATTCCGGCAGCTTGCAATTGGATTTGACTCGTCGTACGGTGCGACAAGTATGATGTCGTTGGTCTCGAACACCCCTTCTGGGATTGGTTGGGCCCATGAGAATTCAGTCTTCTCTATACCAAAGGCCTCCACTCCACGCCCTACGACATCCTTGTTGAAGTCTCCACCTCCAATGCAGTAGTTGCCCTTCTCGTACTCCTTCTGCATGTCTTCAAGGAGCATTTCAAGCTGCTCTATGGCAATCGTACCATCAGATGTGTATGCAGACAGGTGAAGGTTGTACAGTACAAGCTCCCTTCCGTTGTCAGTTAGGATGCGCGATGCGCTGTAGCACCTGTCCAAATCCACGAGCTTCATGAGAGAGCCCTCTATTGGTAGACTGCGTCTCACGGCACTAGTTATGGAATAGGACGAGAACGTCATGATTCCAGCTTTGGACTTTCCATGCGGCTGATAGAACGGGTAGAAAAGGAACGGTGAATCGTAGTTCTGGGCGAACACATGGTTCTGGCCCTCAAGGGCATCGACCATGTACGTTCTTTCGTCAACATGATAGGTCCTTGTCGCATCGAAGTCCACTTCCTGAATAAGATTGAACGGAGCGTTGAAAGCCTTCAAAGAAGCTCCTATCTTGGACAAGTTGGTCTTTAGGGCTTCCTTGCTCTTGGCCCAGGATTGTCTGCCTCCGTCCATGAAGAAGTCATAGTCGTCCTCGTATGCACCAAAGCCTATGTTCCAGGAAAGGATGCCTTGCTCTTCGCCAACAGGTACAGGCCTGGAATCCAAAAGCGGATTCTCCACGGAAAGGACAAGATTGTCCTCCAACCTGTGGTAGTCTATGAGTACATACGCCACATAGACGAGAACAACCAACAAAACGAACGCCAAAACGCCTAGCAGGACTTTAAGGAACCTCTTCAAAACGAAACCTCCATCAAAACCTCTTCTTGACAATCATACATTAAAAGTCTTTCATTGGGGAGGAACTTTATGGACGGAATGCACGATATGGACAACGGCAAGAACAACGCAATGAAGACGAAACTGATATGCAGCGATGTTGACAGCACTCTCGTGGACGACTACAAGAAACTCTCTCCAAAGAACAGGGAGGCCATTAGAAAGGCCGTTCTGGAGGAAGGGATGCACTTTGCGATAATATCGGGCCGCATTGCACCGTCCGTCAGACGATACATGGACGAAATTGGGATAACAGGTGTCGTGCCTTCCCTTGGAGGATGCCTCATAGAGGATTGGGACGGAACGATAATAGAGGAGAACGTCGTGGACGGAAGGCTCGCCACCAAGATAAACGACCTTATAAAGGCCATGGGCTGCCTTTGCTTTGCATACCATCACAACGACTGGTACATAGACCCAGGTCATCCCGACTGGATCAAATCAGAGGCCGATGCCACTGACACCATTGGAGTCGTCGAGGATCTCACGGGTCTGTTCGGTCGCATCAATCCAAACAAACTTCTTGGAGTCCATAGCGACACCAACAAAGTGAAGCGTCTCAAGGAAGCCATCCTTGAAAGGTATTCCAACGAGGTCGATTGCTTCCTTTCATCACCGATGTATTTGGAGATAGTCCCCAAAGGAGTGAACAAGGGAACCGCCGTCGATGCCCTGTGCCGCCACTATGGCATAGAAAGAAGCAATGTACTTGCTATTGGAGACTATTACAACGACATAGACATGCTCAAGATCGTAGGGGTTCCGGTAACGGTGAGAAACGCACCGGACGACATAAAGGCAGTGGCGCGCTATATAACGGAAAGCGACTGCAACAACAGTGCAGTCGCTGAGGCCCTGGAGAGGTTCGTAGTCCGATAAACGGACCAAACAAGTCTGCCATTTTCGAGAAACCACGAAAACGGTCTCAGTTACATATCAAGGACCGTCATAAGATCCTTGTCCAAGAGCTCCGTATCATACCAAAGGGCGTTTATACCCAAAGCCCTTGCCCCAAGTATGTTCTCTTCGTAGTCATCGAGGAACACAGCGTCTTTGCCCTCTACTCCTTCGTGCGACAGCACATAGTTGAAGAAAGCCTTGGAAGGCTTGGTAAGACCAATGAGATGGGATACATAGCAGGCATCAAAGAGCTTGTCCCACCCCTTCTCCTGGATTATGTTCCAATGAGGGATGCAGTTGTTCGTGGCGCAGACAACACGGCTTCCACGGGCTCTAAGGGCCTTTATCAGATCCACCATTGGGGCATTCTCCACTGGGTGGAAGAGGTCCTTGAACGGATCTCCTGGAACCTTTATGCCAAAGACATGTTCCAAATGCCTGTAGAAGTCGTGGATGCTGTAGTTCCCATCCATGATTGGGAAGTCGTAGTGCCTGTATTCTACAAGGAACTCCTTGGCGTCAACACCAAGGAGTTCGATCATTCTGTCTCGGAAGTCGATGTTCTTCAGGACAACGCCTCCCAAATCAAAGACATATAGTTTTGCCATACAAAGAAATCAACCTTTTCTTGATTCGTATACCGCTGCACCCCCAAGGAAGTACTTGGAAAGTGAGAAGAACAGGATGAACATTGGAATGGAAGCCAGCAAGGCGCAGGCCATGAGGGCTCCTTCGTCAGTCTGCTTCTCCTCTGCGAACTTGGAGATATACAAAGGAATGGTCTTCATCTTCTCGGCCTGTGAACAGAGAAGAGGCCAAAGGAGGTTGTCCCACTGATTCCTGAAGGACAGGATTCCAAGCGTTGCTATGACAGGTGTGGAGTTTGGAAGGACTATCCTTGCATAGATTCCAAATTCCGTAAGGCCGTCCACTCTGGCGGCGTCCAGGTATTCGCTTGGGAACGTTATGAGGTACTGCCTCATCTGGAACACACCAAAGGCACTTACAAGGAACGGGATTATGAGGCCCGGAATTGTGTTGATTATCTTGAGCTTTGAAGCGACAAGGTACAACGGAATCATGATGGCCTCGAAAGGAATCATCATGGTGCTCATGATTGCCATGAATACGACGGTCTTTCCCTTGAAGTTGAACTTTGCAAGTCCATAGCCGCACAGGGAAGCCAAAAGGACCGTGGTCAACGCACATGTGAATGCAACTATGAGGGAGTTCCACAGATTCCTGAAGAAGATGTGGTCGTTGTGGTTTCCAACGATGGCCTTCTGGAAGTTGGTGAAGAACGTCCTGCTCTCTGTCGTGAAGTACTCCTTGCTTGGAATCCAGGAGTAAGGCATGGCCATGATCTGCTTTGCATCCATGAAGGCCGCTGTAACCATGAAGAGAAGCGGCATTATGGTGAAGACGAGCACGAGGATGAGAACCACGTATGTAAGGATCTCCCCAATGCCTACCTTTCCAACGAATTTGTTGTTGTTCATGCTACACCTCCATCAATACTCGACGTCATCGCCACCCTTCTGGGTTGAGAACTGCAGATAGGTGAAGCAAAGCATGATGAGGAACAGGATTATGGACATTGCACTTGAACGTCCAAGACGCCTGTTCACGACGCCCGTGTAGTAGATGTTCATGGTAATGACGTCTATAGGCTCTCTTGCCGTTCCTCCCTGTACGAACATGTACTGGGTGCTGAACGTCTTGAGGCACTGGAGCATGGCCATGATTGAAACAAGCACTACGGTTGGCTTGAGAAGAGGAAGCGTTATCTTCCAGAACGTGTGCCAACGGGAGGAGCCATCCACAATGGCGGCCTCGTAGATCGTTGGAGGGATCGATGCAAGACCTGTGATGAACAGGATGGTGAAGTATCCAATGTACTTCCAGAAATACACTATGATTGTGGAAGCCCTGAGCATCGAATTGTTGGTGAGCCACTGGTAGTCCTTGCCTGACGTATGCATCACGAAGTTGGAGATCTGGTTGAAAAGGCCTGTAGGCTGGAACAGGATCATCCATATCGTAGCAGCTACGACAGAGGAAAGGACTGCAGGAGTATAGTAAGCAAGCTCGAACATCTTGGAATGCCCAGGTTTGCGAAGTTGCATGATAAGTACTGCAAGGATAAGTGATACAACTACCATTGGGACGAATGTACCAACGGTGAATATGGCTGTAGCCTTCAGGGAATTGAGAAGGGAGAATCCTCCGTTGCTCTGAGTGAACAGGTATGTGTAGTTCTGAAAGCCTATGAAATCATAGGTCCTTCTTATTGCATCGCGGTTCGTAAGGCTGGTTATGAACGCACTGATGATTGGATAGAAGCTGAACACAGCAAAGAAGACAAGGCATGGAACGGTGAACAGAAATCCCCAGCGTGCCTGTTTCTTCTCTATGCTGTATGGAGTTAGTTTCTTTTTCATAAAAGCATGACCTTTCTAAATCTAAAAGCAGTGGACCAGCAAAGTGGTCCACTGCATGAAAAACGCCTAATTGAATGACAATCAGTCTGCGAGGATCTCGAGAACGTTCTTCTGGAGAGCATCGTATGCTGCAGCTGGGTCTGTGCCCTGGAGCATGACTGACTTGACTGCGCTTCCAATTGCCGACTGGATCTCTGCAGCTCCCTTTCCGTAGTAGACGATGTGGGATCTTGCGAAGTCACCGCTGAAGACATCAGAGTAAGGCATGCTCTGGTATGTCTCGCCGTTCATGAGAGTCTTGAGAGGCTGGATGAGACCAACGTTGGTGAGGTACTCTTCAGCGTGTCCCTCTGTGAGGAGGAAGTACTTGATGAGTTCCCAAGCCATCTTCTGCTCGCGCTCAGACTTGTCTGCGTTGACCATGTAGAAGTGTCCATAGTAGCAACCTGCAACGTTCTTGACGGCATCCTCGAATACTGGATAAGGAACGACCATCCACTCGCCGCTGTTGTAGAAGTCTGGGTTGTCGGTAAGGATTCTGGACTCCTGGTAGAGACCTGTGTTGGCCATTGCAATGTCACCGTTGTTCTTGTTGAAGAGCTTTCTGGCAGCTGTGAGGGAAGAGTTTCCAAGGTTGAGTCCCTGAGGACCCCAGTTCTGCATGAAAGTAAGAGCCTTGACCCAAGCTTCCTTGTTGACACATCCTTCCTTCTCGTTGAGCTCGCCACCAAGCTGCTCGACCATTGGAACGAAGTATGTAAGCTCGTAGGAGTATCTGAAGTCGAAACCACGTCTTGTAATGATGTCACCGTCGCGGAGAACGATCTTGCTGGAGACTTCGACCATGTCTTCCCATGTCTTTGGATAGTCGGTCTCTGCATCGAGGCCAGCTGCACGGAAGACGTTCTTGTTGATGAAGATGGACCAGTTGGTCAGCTCAAGAGGAAGACCATAGACATCACCATCGTAGACGACTGCATCGATCATGCCATCCTGGTAGTGGTCGAGAAGGTCTGCTGCATCCTTGAAACCAAGGGTCTTGTAATCACATGGAGCTACACGACCGGCTTCGATGTACTGATACTCGTTCTCGATAGGAAGGTTGAAGAACGATGGACCCTCGCCGGAAGCGAAAGCGGTCTGAACAAGTTCACGGAGCTTTTCAGCGCTCTGTCTTGTGACATTGACTGTTACGTTTGGATGGATCTCCTGGAATTCCTTGATCCACTTGTCTTCGAGTTCTGCTCTTGCGGCATCCTCGTGTGTCCAGAATTCGAGTGTGATTGGTGAGTTATCCTCTTCGACTGCACCCTGTGCGAACATTGGGAATGCAATTGCGAGGACAAGAAGCATAGCGATAAGAGCTTTTTTCATGTTTTTCTCCTCCTAGAAAAAATGCTACTAGTAATTATCGCACGCAACAGACGCATTTGAAAGGAAAAAGTAAAATTTTTTTTACATAAAGAAGCAAGAAAACGCAAAAAATGTTGCAATTTGTTGCACAGCTTTGAAAAAGCATCACCTACGCAGGGTAAAAACTACGTAAAACGGCACTTGCAATTCCATCCGAGTTCGGAATATCCTAGAGCCATGGGCGTGAAAACGACCACATTGGAGGGAAGTCCATGGAGTACATAAGCACGAAGGAAGCCGCACAGAAATGGGGCATAAGCGAAAGACGCGTAAGGTCTCTGTGCGCAGAGGGCAAGATAGAAGGAGCCGCACGCTGCGGAGACTGGGTCTGGAGCATTCCCGTAGGCACCCAAAAGCCAGCTGATGGAAGAACCCTCAGATATATGAAGAATAGAAGCCTCAGAACGGGCATCCAAGACTACAGCAAGGCGGACTCCATACGCTCAAGCCTAATGGTCATGCCATTGGACAACAGGCAAAAGGCCCAGCTGATACTGGAAGCCATGACATACGACGGAGACGAAACCACCCCACAGGCCCTGGAAGGCGTTCTGAATCTGCAGAACCAGACGACCCTCACTCTCAAGCAGCAGGTCATGGCACTCAATGCAGGCTCCATACTCTCATCCATACCGTTCGACCTCAACGAGAAGAAGCTCCTTGACATCCATAGACGGCTCATGAGCTCCATCAACGAAAGAAGCGCCGGCTACTACAAGCTTGGAGGTCCACAGTCGCAGGAAACGGAGGCCATGCTGGAACAATACTCAGGTCCATGGTCCGTACTGCACCCCGTGGCAAGGGCTGCGTTCCTTTTCTCAGAAATCCTTAGGATTACACCTTTCGAGGAAGGCAGCACACTCATTGCCTTCATCCTACTTGCAAACGAAATGCACAAGGCAAAGCTTCCACCGGCGCTCTTTGGAGAGACGAAGATCCCTGAGCTCAAGGCAGCCCTAGCCTCCACGAAGATACGAGGCAACAGCCAAACCCTCGTGGCCATGATATTGGACGCGGTTGCACGGGCCTAGCATGACGCTCTTCAGAAACGCCATCGTCATCGATGGAAAGGGCAACGCCCCCTTCAAGGCCGATATCCTTGTGGACGGCTCCCTGATAGAAGCCGTTGGCCAAAGTCTGAAGGCCTCCTCCGCTTCCATAGTGGACGTGGAGGGCAAGGTCCTATGCCCAGGCTTCATGGACGTACACGCACACAGCGAGCTTGAAGCGCTACGCAACCCAGCCATGACGCACAAGGCCCAGCAGGGCATAACGTTCGACCTATCAGGCAACTGCGGCATTGGAGTCTATCCAAGAAGGCTTGAAGACCCAGCCGTATTTGCCGACATACTTGGACACTACACACAACCATGGGATTGGACTGACTTCCAGTCGTTCTCCAAAAAGCTCAAAACAGGCATCAACATGGGGTTCCTCCAAAGCCACAGCATGCTTCGCATGATGGCCATGGAGGGAAATCCAAACAGAGTGGCAACGCATGAAGAAGTGTCCAAGATGTGCCAACTGCTTGAAATCTCGTTGCAACAAGGCTGCTTTGGGCTATCGACAGGATTGTACTACGCACCATGTCTCTTTGCTGACGAACACGAAATCATAGAACTACTGAAGACTGTGAAAAGATACGACGGCATATTTGCGGTGCATCACAGGTGCGAAGGCGATGAAATCCTGCAATCGATAGACGAAGTGCTTGGATACGTAAGGAAGACAGGTGTAAAGCTTGAAATCTCCCACCTCAAGGCCATAGGAAGGGCAAACCAGAGCAAAGTGGATGAAGTACTTGAAAAGATACACCGTTTCAGGAATGAGGGGTTTGACGTACAGTTCGACCAATATCCATACGAATACGGGAGCACAAGCCTGTTCAGCCTTCTTCCCCCTTTCCTCCTCAGACTGGATAAGGACGAGCTTTCAAGGACACTTGCAAACATAGAGAACAACCCTGCCCTAAGGGCTCGTACAATAGAGGAGATCATGCATCCTCAGGTGTGGGACAGCATAGTGGAGCTGTGCACTTGGGACGACATAACCATAGCAAGCCTTGAAAGCTCACCTGAATACGATGGCCTGACGCTGAAGGAAGCATCCAAGAAACTAGGCAAAGACCCGTTCGACACCCTCTTCTTTCTACTGTCAAGGGAAAGCGAACTTGCACTAATGACCGACATAACCCAAAGCAAGGAAAACCTTGAAAAGATATTCAAGGATCCACTCATGCTCTTTGGAACAGATGCCCTGTATACTGGAGAGCTCAGCCATCCAAGAAGCGCCAACGCCGCCATCCACCTATTGGAGACGATGTGCCTTAAAGACCACATTGCGACTCTGCCAGAAGCAATCTCAAAAATGACGTCCAAGGTAGCGAAAAGACTGGAAATAAAGGACAGAGGCGTAATCCAGCAAGGCATGAAGGCCGATATAGTGGTGTTTGACCCCAAAACCCTTCATGACAACTCAAGCCTATCAAATCCTTTTGCAATGTGCACTGGACTTGAATACGTAATGGTCAACGGAGAGTTCGCCGTATACGAAAACGCCCCTACTGGAAGTAGGAGCGGTGTGGTGGTCAAAGCTGGCTGCCAAGCCAGGTGAACTATTTTCCAATCTTCTGCCAAAGCTTCTCAAGGGAATAGAAATCCCTAAGCTCCTGGCTCATGAGATGGATTACGATGTCTCCGCAGTCTATGAGCTCCCAGCCATCGTCCCCAACGGCCTTGTGGCGGTTGTTCACTTCAAGCCCAAGTTCGTCCAAAAGCCCCCAAAGCTCACGTGCAAGGCCCCTGAGGTGTCCAAGGCTCGTAACGGTGCATATTACGAAGCACTCGGTCCAGGAACACTCCTCGGACACGTCTATGGTTATGACTTCAAGGCCCTTGTGGTCAACGAGGAATTCGCTTATAGCTGCAGCCTTCTCTCTAATCTCTTCTTTCATCATCAATATCCTCCAAGAACCTGGCCCAGCCACTGGGAGAAGTACCGCTGGGAG
>OCLD01000022.1_pt1 | contig 40919 bp, 31 predicted proteins | sample 1495911 | NCBI WGS metagenome assembly OCLD01 (sample SAMN03418271, study PRJEB22391) | human gut metagenome | biome: human-gut; feature: organic feature; material: feces | host: Homo sapiens | place: Tanzania | collected 2013-01
GCCTTCTCCCAGTTCTCGTCGCTTCCGATGTACTTGGCCTTGTTGTTTGGATCCCTGAGGGAAACCTGGGCCGTGTACTTGTCGAACTTGAAGATCCTGAACACATAGAGGATCAGGTCGATGACCTTCTCGAACTCACCCTTGAGCTGGTCAGGGGTCACGAACATGTGGGCGTCATCCTGAGTGAAGGAACGAACCCTCGTGAGTCCGTGGAGTTCTCCGCTCTGCTCGTAACGGTAAACAGTTCCGAACTCGGCCAATCTCAAAGGAAGATCCTTGTAAGACCTTGGAGAAGAACGGAATATCTCACAGTGGTGAGGGCAGTTCATCGGTTTGAGCATATATTCCTCACCCTCCTGCGGGGTGTGGATCGGCTGGAAGGAGTCCTTGCCGTACTTGGCGTAGTGGCCCGAGGTCACGTACAGGTCCTTGCTTCCGATGTGAGGGGTGACAACCGGCAGGTAGCCATATTCATTCTGCTTCTTGCGGAGGAACTTCTCAAGCTCGAATCTCATCACGGAGCCTCTCGGCAGCCAGAGCGGCAGTCCGAGACCCACGCGTGAGGAGAATGTGAAGAGTTCCATCTCCTTGCCGAGCTTGCGGTGGTCACGCTTCTTGGCCTCTTCGAGGAGGACAAGATATTCGTCAAGCATCGATTTCTTAGGGAAGGTGATGCCGTAGATTCTGGTGAGTTGCTCGCGCTTTTCGTCGCCGCGCCAGTAGGCACCGGCGATGGCGGTCAACTTGACGGCCTTGATGACCTCGGTGTTGCGAAGGTGAGGTCCGCGGCAGAGGTCGGTGAAATGACCGTTGGTGTAGTAGGTGATGGTGCCGTCGGCAAGTTCGCTGATGAGCTCGCACTTGTATTTGTCACCGGTTTCCTCGAAGTGCTTGAGAGCGTCCGCCTTGGACACGTCCTTGCGGACGAAGTCCTGCTTCTCGCGGGCCAGCTCAAGCATTCTCTTCTCGACCTTGGCGAAATCAGCGTCTGTGATCTGGCGGCCGCCCAGATCCACGTCATAGTAGAATCCGTTCTCGATGGCCGGTCCGATGCCGAACTTGACACCTGGGAATATGTCCTCAAGGGCCTCCGCCATCAAGTGTGATGAGGAGTGCCAGAAAACTCTCTTGCCTTCATCGTCATCCCACTTCAAAAGGACGATCGAGCTGTCTTCTTCGATAGGGCGGTTGAGGTCGTAGGTGACTCCCTTGCTGACCGTTGTGTCGGTCGCCGGCTTCACTGCCACCGCCAAAACTTCCTCCGCAAGCCGAGGGCTGATGCTCCTGGCTATCTCGTAACCTGTAACGCCTTTCTCGAAGGCCCTGACACTACCGTCAGGAAATGTAATGTTAATCATACAAAACTAAAATAAATTGGTCTGACCAGTATTTACAGACCAAGTACTTGAACTTGGCCAGCCATATTATTAGCCAAGGGGCAAAGATACGAAATATTTTGCTATTTTTGCATAAATATTAAAGAGACAGAACGATGAAGAAAGAGTTTTCGTCAAGTGTTTCCTGGAACAGCGCGGCCTTGGCCGGCCTTGTGATGGGCGTGTTCACGATAGCGGTGGATTATCTGCCGTCACTGCCACTGCTGTTAGGTGGCACAGGTGTCTTCGTGGGCATATTGAACTTCATCTTAAAGGTTGTCAAGATCGTGGCGTGCGTGATCGCTTTCAAGTACCTTCTGGAACGATTCCACAACAATGTCAAGGTCGGCTACCCGGAACTCCAGCGCTATGGACAGAAAATAGCTTTGTTTTCTTCGATTCTGGTGTCAGGATTCACCATGCTGCAGCTTCTTGTAATAAACCCCGACATGATAGCGCAGGTGGTGAAAAGCACTCAGGAAGCCTATCAAGGCATGATGGATTCAAACACGGCCACAGCCATGGAAAAGATGATGAATGTGATTCCCGCGTTCACGTTTGTCTTCACATTGCTCTATTGCTACCTTTGGGGATGGATGCTCTCAACCGCATTCGCCAGAAGACTGTTCCCTGTCAACGCTTTCGGAGAGCGCACTCCGGATGACCAGAACACAGACAACGACCAATAATCATGGAATATTCAAAAGACCTTTCGATAATAGTTCCTCTCCTGAACGAGGAGGAATCCCTTCCCGAACTTCTGGCGTGGATCAGAAGCGTGATGAACGCCAACAGGTATGAATATGAAGTCCTCTTCATCGACGACGGCAGCACCGACGGCTCGTGGGCAAAAATCCAGGAACTGTCAAAAGGCGATGAAAGGGTTAAAGGAATATCCTTCCGCCGCAACTACGGCAAGTCAGCCGCCCTTTACGAAGGCTTCGCAAAGGCAGAAGGTCGTGTGGTCGTCACGATGGACGCCGACCTGCAGGACTCCCCGGAGGAGATTCCGGAAATGTACCGGATGGTCACCGAGGAGGGCTACGATGTGGTCTCCGGCTGGAAACAGCACCGTCAGGACAACAAACTGACCAAGAACCTGCCCTCAAAGCTGTACAACGCCACCGCCCGCTGGATCACCGGGATAAAGCTACACGACATGAACTGCGGCCTCAAGGCCTACAGGAACGAGGTTGTCAAGAACATCGAGGTGTACGGCGAGATGCACAGGTATATTCCTTATCTCGCGAAGAACGCCGGATTCGGCAAGATAACCGAGAAGCCCGTCCACCACCAGAAAAGGAAATACGGCAAGAGCAAGTTCGGCCTTGAGAGATTCGTCAACGGATTCCTTGACTTGCTTTCACTTTGGTTCCTGAGCACCTTCGGAAAGAAGCCGATGCACTTCTTCGGCTTTTCCGGTCTGCTGATGTTCCTTGTAGGTTTTGTGATGACTATCTGGATAATAGTCGCCAAACTTGTGCATCAGGCCCAGGGCGTACATTTCAGAGCAGTCACAGACCAGCCGTTGTTCTACCTTGCCATCCTGGCTGTGATCCTCGGTGTCATGCTTTTCCTCGCCGGCTTCATCTGTGAGATGATCTCCCGCACCTCCACCGAGCGCAACCGCTACAACGTCAAGGACAGGATAGAGTAACCCGAAGACTCAGGATTACCCAAACAACCTCTTCAACCTGGTTCCGAACGACACCCTCGGAACCAGGTTTTTGCTTGGCAGAGTCCCGCACAAGGCGATCGAGATATTGTCATACCCGCCAGCGCCAAGGGCAAGATCAAGCAAGGTATTCCGGCACTGCTCCAGATTCTCGTAATCGCGCAGCATCACCCTGCCGATTTCCTTATCCTTGCAATATCCGCACAAGCCATCGGAACAAAGCAGGAATATGTCTCCAGGGCGCACTGAATAGGATCTGAACTCCGGTTCCGTCAACGCTTCCACATCTCCAAGACATCTTGTGACGATGTTCCCGTCAGGATGGGAGAACGCTTCCTTTTCGGATAGTTCTCCCTTGTCCACAAGCTCCTGCACATAGGAATGGTCCTTGGTCAGAAGACGCAGGCCATCATCCGGATTAAAACAATAGCAACGGCTGTCTCCACACCAGGCTATGTACGCGGATTCCCCGATCAGCCAAAGCATCACGATTGTCGTGCCAAGTCCGATGGAATCCGGATCCGTGGCGACATAATCCATTATCGCCTCATTGGCTTTAAGCACAGCTTCACGGAGAAGTTCATCGGCTTCCTTCTCTGAAACCGATGACACCAGAGATCGGGCAAAAGTCTTCTTGACACTTTCTATCGCCAAGGAGGAAGCCACCTCGCCGGCGTTCGCTCCCCCCATACCATCCGCGACAATCAGCAACGCGCCGGATTCTCCTAAAGGAATATATTCAGAGATTCCGTCCCCATCCCAATCACGCTTCGACAAATCCGGGCATACGGCCACAGCGTCCTCATTATTGGTGCGCTCTTTTCCGATGTCACAAACCGATGTCAATTTAATATTCATCACAATGCCTTTCTAATCCATAATAACAAACGGGGTTGTTTTCTTGGCCGAAGACTTCGGCTTTTTCTTGATGACAACCCTCTCCTCCTCGGCCGGAGTGTTCCTTGTCTTTTCGACAGGCTTGAAATATTCCACCTCAAACGGGAATGCCGCAGGTGGACATCCCTGTTCCAGAATCTGCACTACGATGTTGTTCACACCTTCGCTCAAAGCGAACACCTTGCATTTGTACCTTGTTTCTGACATCTTCTCCAATTCATAGCTAAGGGTGTCAGCCTGAATATTGACGGTTGTCGGATAGATGCGATCGTTGGCCATCCTTTCAGCATTGATATTAAACACGAAAGACACAGTTCCATTCTCAAGTGCCGTCTGGGAATCATCCACATCAACGACAAAATATTTATAGTGCCAGGCCTTGACCTTGAACGGAAAGACAGGAGACTTCAATCCATCGTACATTATCTGAACCGGATACTCAATCTCCGTAAGCTCATCAGGCAGTGACGAAGGAATATTCAAGACGCAATCGTATTGGACGAAATTACCGCTGTCAGTGTTTTTGGCTTCTTTGGATGTCCGGTCAAGATCACAGCCCGTCTCCGGATTGATCTCCAAGGTAGTGTTATCAGCGGAGATAATGGTCGGGAAATCGGCTCGTATCGTTGTCTCAAACTTCTGATGCCTGAACGCGATGTCGTCGCCCTTGTTCATCTTCAGCCTGAACTCTGCATCCTTGTGTACCTTCAACATACCAAACTTTCCGTTCAGTTTTACCAACGCACAATCCCCGAAGCACGTCCTGAACTCCTCAAACTGCGGAGGCAGTATCTCTTTCTTCTCCCAGAATATTCCATATTCCCCTCCGACAGCGTTGTATCTCAACGGGGAAGCATATTCCTTCTTGGGTTCCACCTTCACGGCATACTCATAAGTCTCACCGTTTCTTGTGATCGACAATGGTCGCAACATTGTGTCAAAGTGAATGCTTACCCTTCCGACTTTTCCACATTTGGCGGAAAGTGTCCAGGTGGAATCAGCCTGACGGACCAGCCCCCTCACCAAATCATCATCCAGTTTCGCCTGATTCTTCAGATTGGACTCATCCTCCGAAGCGAACACAGGAGCGAGCGAGCGATTCGAAGCGTCAAAAAAATAGACCTTACGCTTGATCACCAACACCCCGGTTTCCTCATCATTGACAGACGAGATGAACTCCAGGTCATCTGGACTGAAGGATTTCTCATTGAAGAAAAACATAACCGCAGCCCCGTCAAGGTCCAAGAGAAGACGCCTCGGATCTTTCTTCTTTTCGAAATTCAGCCAAATGTCACAAACGGCGAAACCATTGGAGTAAGGATAGGCTTTGAAATATTTCCCGACCCCTATTACGCCGTCCCTGTCCACAAAACGGTAGAGACCATCCTTCTGGACAAGCAATTTTCCATTTGAGTAATATGGATACTGCCTTGCGATAAAGCAGTTATCCAACAATAAGGCAGAGCCGTCCTCCTTGTAGATTCCTGTTATCAGAGAAGAACCCTGTCTTGCGCTGAGCGCCAGTTTCTCCTTGAACGGATAAAGGTAATCGGATGTGGAGATCAACCGTTTCCCATCCAAGGACCACACCGTCTTCACTCCGGCGGAGTCTGTGACAACCGCATCCGTGCCCGTTGCCATACAGATGTTGTCATAAACCGGTGGTATCAGCCATTCCGCGATCTGAGCCTTAGCCGAAACGGCGAAAGCAAGGCTCATAAACAAAATAACAATTCGTTTCATATTTGTTGATATCTTAAATTATTCTTCATCAAAAGAATCCAACGACCTGTCTATCCTGTCCAGAAGATCCGCATCCTTAGCCTTGACAGCCCAAACCCTGGATCTTTCCAGGAAACGTTTGCCCTTGTCATAATTAGGTTTGAATATCTGGTTAGGCATAACATAGTAGCACGCCAGTCTGTAGGCGGCCTGCGCGTTGATCTGAGCGCACGTGGAATCATTCAGTTCCAGAATCTTCAGGAACAAGGACACCGCCTCGTTACTATACCGGTCCAATTTAGGAAGGCATCTTCCTTCACGCTCACTTTCAAAGACTTCTATGCCCAAAGCCTGTTTTCTTCTCAGCGAGGTGGAGTCGATGTACCAACCGTAGGTGAACGCCATCTGGTAGATCGCCGGGATGTAGTTAAGCTTGCTCAAACTGTCCATCAGATGAACCCCGGCCTTTATATTGTCAACATCATCACTCGAAATCTTCTTCAACGCGATTTCATATAGATCCGGCACCGTGACCTTTTCTTCCGGTTTCTCACACTTTCCGACAAGAAGCATCACCATTAACAGAACCAACGCCGCAGCACCTCCCGCATACAGCAAACGCCGGGATCTCGGCGGGAAACGTTTGGCCAAGGCCGCTTCCCTGAGGTTGTCGGCCGTAGGTCTGTCATCTGGATTCTTGGCGAGACAAGCCTGGATCAAACGTTGGATATCAGCAGGGACTTCCGGCATCTCAGGCATAGGCATTCCGGAACTCTGATCCATTCCCCCCTCCTCACCGAAAGGAACTTTCCCAGTCAAAATCTCACACAATGTGGCTCCGAAGGCCCAGATATCACTTTGCGGCATCGGTTCCGAACCGTCCATAAAGCGTTCAGGGGCCATATATGCCAATGTTCCGCTGTTCTCATCATCAAAATAGCAACCGTGTGTGCCACCTCTTCTCGAACTGATGCCAAAATCCGTGATGGCATAATCCTTTCCGTTATCAATAAGGATGTTGGCCGGTTTTATATCCTGATGGACAATCTGAGGATTATTTGTGTGCAAACGGTTCAATCCAGAAGACACATCCAAAATGAATTTCCAGATTTCGTCATTGGACTGTTTCTTCCCGATGAGCTGTTCGGAGGAACCATACTTACAGTACGGAAGAACAAGATAAGGGATCTCTTCGAATATGGAGAAGCTTGTCGGTTGCAGCAGATTCTCGTGACGGCACTCATAGACTATCCTGAACTCCTCCCGGAAACGTCGTTCTCCTTCGACATCCAGAGCGTTCTTTGGACGGTAAATCTTGATCGCCACAAGCATCCCGGACTCACTGTCATCCTCATATTCCGAGTCAGACTCGGTGTCTATCGTGTTGGTGTCAATGGCAAGCCACACATCTGCCGTCGCCCCGTCCGTGCTCAAAGGGCGCAGCAGCCTGTAATGGCCGTCAAAAAGCTTTTCAGATCTTATCAGAGCATTTATGTCTAACATACAAACGTTTGTTTCGCAATGTCAATTGTCACAACGCAGGAGTGAACGGCTTCTGTTCCGAGTCCGTGTAGGAGACATAACCTGACGCATCAAAAACGACCCTAAGTCGTTTCTCCTTATCATAGAACACATACTGTCTGTTCGTGCTTTCCGTAGAGGATAACGTATAGTCAGAGTTCAACCAGGACAGAATAGCTGAAGCGTTCGTCATAAAGTTCTCTGACAGATAGACCCAATATTCGCAAACAAGGCCATCCGGATTGAACACGAAGCCGACCATCACGGCATCCGCGCTGTCATTGATTTGATAATAGTCCGAACCATTCTTGGAATATGAGCTATCCGAGAACAGGAATGGGTACCCATAATACTGCATCTCACCTTTTACCACATTCTTATTCTGTCCAAACAAATATTTGAAGTCCGTCCATCTGTCCGAAGGCTTCAGTAACGCATACGAAAGGACTGACGACTTACTGTCATAGATAACGCACACGGGTTTAGAGTCATAAGACTTGTCCGTAACGTAAGAAGTTCGTCCGTCATTGGATGAAAGCAATTCATATTTATTTGACAGATGTCTGTCTATTGCATCAGAAGACACATTATCATTTAATGAAAGAGTGATAAATTCAACGTGAGTCTTATCGTACATCCCAGTGATATATTTGACTGTGTCTGTCACATAGTCATCAATAGCATAGGCGACTCCTGTTTCGTCATCCCTGAAGGAATAGTTCTCCCCTTTCAATGAAACGATCTCACTGACAGTTTTCCCGAAAGCGAATGAGTAGTCCTCGAACATATTGTCCGGATCAAAGACAGTCACTTCAACCACTGCCGTTCCACGCTGCGTCTCGATGTCGATGTAGGTATGGCCGGCGCTGACTCCAGTGACAGTTCCGTTGTCGTAATCCACTTTCGCCACACCCGTATTATGTGACCGGAATCCGGTAACCTCCGACCGCAGCGCCTCCGAAAATTCAGGAGTGAAACTTTCCCCAGGCCGAATCTGCTTCGACGACAACAATCTTGAATATGTGAACATCCCTAACGACGCACCATCATTGAATTCAGCAGTGAAGGAATATTCAGTCACCTCTCTCATTTCCATCTTCAACTCCCATTGTACGCCCCCGATCTTCACCTGACAGGTCACTCTGTTGTCTCCGTCGATCCAATACCGTCCGGCATTCCTGTCATTAGACACTTTCCAGTTTCCGCCAGTGACTTTGTTTGAAAGATAGAACACTCCTGAGTTCACGAATTTCAGTGTTTCCCAAACACCTTCATCAGGATGGTCATAGACCCATTCCCCCACCATCTGATCAATTTCCAGCACGTTTTTCTCATTGTCGCCAGTGCAGGCGGAAAGACACAGCAAAGCGAATGCGATAAATATAAACTTTTTCATCATAGATTGTTATTGTTTTCAATATCTGAATGTATATCCTATGCGGATACGCAAGTAATTGTTTCTCTGCCTGTAAGCGGCCATCAAATTGTCACCCGTCTGGTCAAACACAGTCCAACGGTTCCCTTCCCAATAGCGCTTGTCGGCCATATTCGTCAACATAAGGCCATAATCGATTCCAAACTGGATCCCTGAATATTCATAAGCCACACCCAGTCTGAAGCCAAGGTTCAAGCGCTTGAAAGGAGATGACTCGAATGTCTGCGTCCTATTCACAACCGTATTGTTCCTCTCAACGTAAGTCTCCGTGTATGAGACACTTTTATCATATAGATTCAGAGTTCCCTCAGTACGTGTGTGATACGGCTCGGCCTCGATTCCCAAAGCAGGCTCTTCCGTTAGTCCGAACCGGCTTTTCTTATAGGCTTTCAGTTTCTCTCCATCCGAGTTGCCAGAGAACTTCATTCTCGCTGAAAGACCATAATTGATGACAGGTCCGACATTAACCTGAACGTGACTGGTCTTTGTCACCGGAAAACGGTACGACGCAAGCACAGGAATCTCCAACATACTGAATGAATAGTCCTCACGAAAATTATCCATAATATCTCCTTTCAGATAGAATTCATCAGAAGGAACCATCACATTGCGGACAGCGGAAGAAGAATATTCATTTTTATACCCATAATGGAAGAAGTCAAGCCCTGTTGTCATATAGAGGTTCCGATAGACGCGGATGTCGGCATAGACACCCAAAGCCAATCCCTTCAATGAGGAATATGAAGCCTCCTCCAGGTTGCCGCCATCCGCATAGTTGACGACACTGCCGGTAAAACGTCCACCGGACGAAACAGAAACCATCGGCAACAGACCTCCGACGGAAGCGCCGAAAGACACCGCCCGTCCACCGATGCCTGACACTGGAATGACCGCCACAAACGGTCTTGCGTCCTGACTTACATTGACCCCAAGAGTCTGTAGTCCGGTCGTCACATTCACGCTGGCCTCACGGCTGACATCTATCGGTTCATTAGGTGCGCAATGCACCCGCAGAAGGTTATCAGCCACCTTTGTCACTTGACACCAATGCGGGAAATCGCCAAGACGCCAATCAGGAGAGTCTGTATAGACATTGATGTACTCATCTCCCCCTTCCGGGCCAAAATGCAGATCGTTCTTTGAAAAGGCCAAACGCCCCAATCCTGCTACCTGGCAGATGTTGATGACAACAGTCTTGGACCGTCCCTCAATCTTTATCTCAGCGGTTCTTTCCTCATTGTCATCATTCGCCAGCGCCGTCAGCCTTATTCCGCCATCCTCCTTGGATGAGATAAGCCATCCCGGCACATTTCCTACCTTCCAGTCCGTGTTCGATTGGATTTCCACAGTGTTCGTCTCCCCGCCAAAAGGGAATGTGACATTCTCTACGGAAGATCTGAGCAGTTCCGGAGCTCTTTCATTCCTCACGGAAACGATCTTTGTGCGATTGCCCATCCTCACTTCAATCCCACATACGCGATCTTCACTGTCGCCGTTAGTCTCGCTTATGATATATATCTTGCCTTTTTCTTTTCTGATGCGGCACCAAGACTGTTCCGAATCTGTAACCGTCGCTGTCCAGGAACCTCCACCATTGACGGTAATGACATCCTGGCCACCCTGATAGGGAATGATCACCTCAGTGTCAGACAAAGAGAACGGTTTGACCGCATCAGGTTTTCTCAGAATACGCTCAATCCAAGCTATCCGCTTCTCACTGTCAGGCACATAGAGTTTATCACCACATTCAATCACCTGACGGAATTTCACCTTTGCCTGTTCCAGTTTTCCTTGTTCAACAAGCATATTGCCTTCCTGGTATAAGTCCTTGCAGCTCTGGGCATATTGCGGAACGGGGTGAAGCGTGATCAGAACCAACACCAACAGTAATAATCTCAATCTCATAAACTATTGATTTTAACCTTTAATATGTCAGACATCCGTGCCTTCTTCCTAGAATATATTTCCACCTGCACAGGAAGGTTTTCCTTTTGCACGAATTCCAATGTGTCACAAATACCTCCGTATCGCTCAAGTATCGGACGAATCTCATTGATGCGTTCGATCCTGGTTTCCAGGCTATCACGTAACGCCGAGGCGACACCTTTATCTTCCAATGCGGCTGAATATTCATCAACAACCTTGTCAAAACAATCAACCGTTATGCGGTAGTCAACATATTCATCAGTCTCAAGAGCAAACTTCCGTTCCTGAAGAACAGAGTCTCCCATATTCTTATGCAATGAAAAATCATCCGGCACAGAGGTGAGGCGAATCAATGCGAACAATGCCACCATAGCGATGATTGTGGCTGAAACGCACAAAAAGACTGTGCGGAAAGTCTTGCTGACACCTTTATTCTGAGCTATCCGCGCGATCTGTCCCGCAGTAGGACGCTTCTTCGGATCCGGGTTCAGGCAAGAGGCGACCAGGTTCCTTACGGCTCTTGGTACATCGGTTGAAAGCGGAGGGATTTTCCGGCCTTCCTTCTGCGCCTTCCCTCCTTCATTTCCGAACGGGACATCACCAGTGATGAGTTCATAAACCGTAGCGCCGAGTGCCCAGATGTCGCTTGCCGAGGTTGAGGTGCCGTTTTCCTCAAACCGTTCAGGAGGCATAAACAAGACCGTTCCTCCGCTTTCGATGTCAAAATAACGATCATCCCTCACACCATACTTGACGCTGATCCCGAAGTCTGAAATGCAATAATTGCCGTTTGAATCTATAAGAATATTGGCTGGTTTGATATCCTGATGGATAATCGGAGGAACAGACGAATGCAGATAGTCAAGCCCGGACGCGACATCGAACAGAAACTTCCAAATCTGATCTTGATCATTCAACTTACCAACCAGTTTCTCCGCCGACCCTTGCTCACAAAAAGGCATCACAAGATACGGCATTCCCTCGCAGATGGAATAATCCGTTGTCGGAAGCAAATTGGTATGGTGACAATTGAATATGGTCTTGAATTCCTGCCTGAAAGCCTGCTCTCCTTCCACATCCAGCATATTCTTCGGGCGATATATCTTGATGGCGACCAACACGCCTGTCCCTTCTTTACGGACGACATCATCCGTCGCCTCACGGAACTCCGTCTCAACAGACTCATCGTTTTCAGCCAGCCACACATCCGCGGTGCCACCCTCGGAGCTCAAGAGTTTCAGCAAGCGGTAATGGCCATCAAACAATTCCTGCCCGGTGATATATTTATCAAGATTATTCATTCTATTTCAATGCGATGACATCTCCCTGCCGTAATACTGAAAAAAGACTCAACCCATTCAGTCTGGCGAGTGAAGACATCTGAACCCCAAATCGTTGGGCCACCTTGAACAATGTGTCGCCATCACGGGCCACATAGGTGTCTTGAATCCCGGCATATTTCTTTTTCTTCTTAGCCAGGAATATGACATCACCCGGATGAACCGAAGTCTCGCTTGCCAACTCATTGTACTCCAATATCCTCTTTTGCGGAATATCATATTTGCGGGAAATGGCCGCCAGACTTTCGCCCGGACGCAAGATTGTGCATCTGACTTTGTTGACCTCTACGACAAAACCATTCAATATTTTCTCAACCTCCTGATCTTCAGAACTTTCCTCAGAATCCGCCATAACGCAGTCCGTATCAAAGGACGGTTGGTCTTCCATAACGTAGCTTGTGATCGTCACCGTCTTTCCCGGACGGAGTTTCACCCCTCCATTAATGGTGTACAACTTATAAGTGTCTATGTAACCGATAAGAGCCCTCGCATAATTTACAGCCGTGGCGTACCCGGCCTCCTGCAGGCCTCTTGCCCACGCCCTATAATCATAGACGCTGTTTGAGAACAGGGAACTGTAACGCTGATTGTTCCTAAGTAGCTTGGAATGATCAGCGAATGATTCCTCCGCGGAGCCATAGCACCTGAAACGGCTTTTGTCGGTCTCGTCATCCCAAGCCAGATAGACATCTCCATTCCAACTCTGCCCGGCCTTGATTCCAAAATGATTATTTGTGTTGCGGGTCAGCAGACTCTGCCCAGCCCCTGACTCCAATATTCCCTGCGCCAAGGTTATCGAAGCCGGAACGCCATACTGCTTCTCGTGCTCCAAGGCAATCTGGCTATAGCGCCTTATGTATTCCTGTATGTCCGCGGAAGACTGGGCCATCATATCCGACAGGGCAAACAAGGCGGTTATTATTATGGTTATTCTTTTTATCAGCACAGTCCTAACCTATCGTAAAGCGCAATCCATTATTGTCTTATACCCTTCCACCGCATATTCAGTGAAGGACACATCGGCCTCGCTTAGCAAGTAGCCGATTACCATCCCTATAAGCACAGCGACCGTCGCCACTATGATGGCGATCACCCCGGCTGAAATCGAAACACCGGCAGCCGCAAAGAGCCCTGCTCCGGCCAAGACTATCATTTGAGCCAGAACCGTTGACGCATAGCCGATGACAAAACCGTCAAGCAAATCATAAATATGTTGTATTATACGTTGCTTCCACACTTCGGTACCCCATTCCTTATAACTTACCAAATCAATAATGATATCTTTGAATGTCCATATCTTGAAATAAGTACCCACACTTACCTTAATGGTTCCGGAAGGTATTTTCAGTTTCTCAAGCCGCTCTATTTTAATTTCTCCCGCCAATCCCATTTTCTTAAGGATGGAATCAGCTCTTTTCTTGAGATTCAGCTTTTCCAACTCATTTATAATGGTCTTGCTCAGACTTTCCGCATTTTTACCTTGCCCACGGTAAATCCGCTGAGCTTCCGAAACTTTCTTTTGGGCCTCAAACTTACGCATTCTCTGTGGGAAACTTGTGGTGGAATCCGTCCTGCTTTTGGCTGTGCTTTCATATTTATCAATCACGGCCCTGCTGCCCACACAGGATTGGACCATCTTCCTCAATCGCTTCAGCTCAGGATCAAATCTTGTCGCGAAAGAGGAAACTTTTGCCTGAAAAGTCGCCAAGGCCGCCGATTCTCCGCGAGCCGCCTGACCGAGCGTTTTGGCATTTTGGATTTCCTCCTCCATAAAATCCCCGATAATATCCACAAAATCAAATAGGGAGTCGGCGGCTTTGACTACCGTATACCTGTCTGACAGCCCCCTGGTGTCATAGTACCGCTTTGACTCCGAGCCCGCCGAGATTTCTGTATATCCAAAATTCATCGCTACTCCATATCACAGTTATACAATCGGACCATCACCGGCATCGATATGCAGGATTTGCCCTCGATTTTCCGTTGAAGCTTTATATGCAACGCATCATCCAAGGCCTTGTCGTAATTCTTCCTGTCCTTGAACTCTATGTCCACATACAGACCTCTCTGAACAGAATCGACACCTGCTGTCCCGGCCACATTGATCCTCAAACAGATCCTCTTGAATTCCTCCTTCCCGAAAACAGCGACCAACTCTTTTCTGACAAAGGCGTCTATGTCCATTTTAGTAAAAAGGCGGTCATTGGTCAAGGAATAATAACGGATCAGCTCATACCGTTCATCCGCTCCGGCCTTGTCCCGTCCTCCCATAGCGGACACCAACACAGACACGTCAGGTTCTATCACAGGGATCTTCCGGCACTCAAGTCTTTGATTACCATCCACCGCAAGTGAATTACCGGCCACACCGTTCGTTGTGATGTACGAGACTTTGGTCACGGAAGAGGATGTGGCAGCATTGATGTTCTTCATCACATAAACGCCGCTGTCGAACTTATATTTGGAATTCTGCGCCCCCACACTTTTGCCGATTCTGTTCATCAGTTCCTTAAGACGCTTTATGTCCTGTCCGTCCTTCAAGCCATTGAACTCTACAAAGGCATAGTAATCCTCGACAAAATGATTATAAAGGTTCCGGACATCCCTGTACAGATCGCCGTTATGATAGCATCCCGCGTCAAAATCGCGGATAATGAAATCATCCGAGGTCATCGGGAATCCTTGTCTGTAAGCCTTGTTGCTTGTCTCCAGAACCTTGACGAAAAACGTTCCTTCCTGCTTATGAAGCTTTGACACAGGAGCCGCCTGAGTGAGTGTGACGCTGTTAACCTCGACATTAACCACAGGCACGGCATTGACACATACCTGACAATCATCACTTACGGAATAGCCTTCGGGGAATATTATCTCCAGCCAAATGATGTCATCCTTGAAGCAATCTAATGTCTCGCTTTCCAACCAATTCTGGAACACTCGCGGATAAGCTCTTTTTCTGAACACATCACGATCCTGCATAGTGTCGTCCAGACACACCAGAACGCCATCCGGCAAGCTCTGGAGATATTCCTTCCAGTATTTCAGGACAGCGAGAAACTCATTCGATACCTGCTGGGAGTCAAATGGTTCCAACATCTCAATATCCTCCAGACGATCCATCGTCCGGAAAGACAACTCTGTCCTTTCTCCTCCGACCGCATAGATGTGCTCCGGATAGACATCCACAACATTCCGAATATACAGGGAAAGCCCTTCCAGAGACTCTATCTCAGCCTTTGTGCTGATCCCGACCCACATTGAGGCTGGATTCTCCATCTCGATGTCCACGACACCGTCCTTGCTGCGCATTTTGTTATGCGTCAGGACATAGATGTCATCACAAGGGATCAATGTGCTTCGGAACAAAGGCAGGTAATTAAGCGGAGTCTTCGAACCGGCCACCTTGCAGGAAAACGAGACGCCGGACGACAAGGAGACGACCTCGGAATCCTTGCCCTTTCTGAACACAGGCGACACGACAGCCACGGCCGGCATCGCCGAGACTTCCTTCTTAGGAATGAAATCCTCGCAGTACCGATCCAGGATCCTCTGTCCGACACTGTCCACCATATCCTTTATTTTCCCGGCCTCGTGAAGCAAGGCGACAAGCATCATCTTCACGACCGGGTCCTTCATCTCACACCCGTCCTGATCGGCGGACAATGCCGACAGACGCGCAAGAGTCTCGTTCAGATCCCTCTCCAGTTCAATATCCATCCTTTAAATCCTTATCCTTTTGACAGTTGGCTCCATCAAAAAACTTATATCCTTCCGGTATGGCCGGAATATTCCCAAACCATCATCCAGCATTCCGGAGACTTTGATGATGACTTTATATTTAGATGACAATCTTTTGCCGGTTCCGGCATCGTCCGTCACGGAGCCCAGCTCGATGAGAACATTCACCTGCTTGAGTTCAGGCACATAGGTCTGAAGGCTGTTTTCTATACTTTCCTTACATTCCTTTTTGGAGACCTCATTGTACATCCCGTTCACAAATGTAGTGTTCTGGCCATTGTTGAAATCCCTGAAATGCACGTTTGAATATTCGTGGTTCCAATATTCAAAGCCAAAGTCCGGATCCGCCGCGAAACTTCCGCGCGCGCTGAACACCACGAGTTCGATGAAATTGTCAATCATCCCGACACGGTCGGTGAAGTCCCGCGCTATGTGCGAGTCATCACTGTAATGCAAAGGAGTCTTTATGAAAGCCATTGTCAGATCTGCCGTCCCTCGAACGGATTCCCTTTACGGACAAGAGCGTCATAAGTCTCTATACGAGAGGAAGCTCCGTCCTTATATGCCATCACCTTGATCACGAACTTTTTGTCCGGCTCCTTATGCCAGTCTTCGGAAAAACCGCTCTCCAAAGAGATTGTCGTTCCGCTCCGCGACGATGTGTTCGGCTCTGAGCCATCGATCGTGTAATAAACGGTCGCCCCAGGAGTGCTGTTCGTGACCTTTATCCTTACTCCGCCATACCTTATCGTCTGCCGAAGCTGGCTTGGCTCGATCGTCGGAGCTTCGATCCTCTCCGGCACAACCGCATCGAAAGCCCTTACCTTGTCACAGATCAACTGGCAAAGATCCATACCTTCACGGATCTTACGGTACGCATCCATATAGTTATAAGGAACTCTCGCAAAACAGAAATACTTTTCCGGCTCACCAAGATTGACATATTCATCCAATGTGCAGGCGCAGGCGAACGCGCTCACCAATTTCTGAATATTTCCGAGAAGCGCCATCGGTGTCATCGTATTCCCTTCCTTGTCCATCGTGATTTCCAGCCACTGCACAACCGGCCAGAATACCTTCAAGGCATCGTTGCTCCCGGTCTGCAATTTATCCGGCAGCAAATCATTCATATTCCGCAAGATGCCCGAGAATCTGGCTGACAATTCCCTATAAGCGCTATGCGAGGACACCGAAAGGCAAGGCGGCACAAAATCCGACTCATCCATCCGCCAGCCAAACTCATTGTACACAATCCTCGCGACCGGCAAGGCGTTCTGAGGAACCGGAGTGTTTTCCTCAATCAATGAAAAAGCATATTCCGGCTCGCAAAGACCATCGTTCGTGTCTTTCCACTCGTCCCGTGAATATATGCACAAAAGATATGCGTTCTCTACGTCCAGAGCGGAGATCATCACCCTCGTGTCAAAAGAACCGGAATAGCAGGTGTCGTAGCACACATCAATAAGCGTCCCGTTCTTGGCAAGCCCCAGACAATCTATCATCACCGCTTCGATCGTCTCCTTGCTGATCTCAAGTGACAGCCTGAACGGTCTTGAATTCGGAAATAATCCGAAATGTCCGTCGGCGGACAAGGCGAAAGTATTTCTGACAAGATCCTCATTGCACTTGTCCGAAAGGGTAAGGATCTCGTCCGTCAGCCTCATTCCTTTTTTCCAACATACTCTTTTAGGCATATTCTTATAAATTCGTATTATAGTTCAGATAATTGTAAAGCACTGTGTCATTCAATCTCAACGCCGGAGCGTCATCGTTATGGATGTCGAACTCCAGGACAGAATCCACTGACAGGAAATAATCCTGAACGAAGTTCCTGAATTCCTCAATCTCCTTCATAAAGTGCAGGAAATCCTTATCGCAGGACTCCGCCGGCCAATAAAACACGTTATAGACACAGACATTCTCCTCAAACTCATTTCCGGCATACAACGACCCTATCCCGCCGCCAACCTTGTCATCATAACGAGGTTCCTCATCACTGATTTTCAAGTTCTTCCGACCAATCTCAATCCCGATGCCCTCATCCATCAAAACCTTCCGCAGCGACATTGTCAAGAGTGTCCTGTCCCCACGGATATCCTTGCACGAAGGAAGGAACAGAACCATCTTTCTGATGAAAATGTTGTTCCTTTGGTCTTCAGTAAGAGAATCACCGAGAACATCCTGCAAGACCTTGTCTTCCGATGAATATTGATCGATCGCCTTACGGACATCCAGACGCAGACTCAGCAAAAACAAATCTATCGGAGCGAACAAACGATAGGCATTCCTTTTCTCCTCCTCCTGACGGGCATATTCCTCTGAGAATTTTTCTTTGGAATCCCGCCCTGTGAGACTGTCGAACCTGTCTATCGGATGAAAAACATATTCCGGAAGAGAATCGTACAGACTGTCGCGTCCCAACGACAGCATCATTCCTCCATTCCGGCCGCCCTCCATCTCCAGAATATCCCTATAGGAATTGCGTTTATGCAATCCTTTGAAAGCGACCTTAACAAACCCTTCTGGATAATAAGTCAGAAGAGTCTCCGCATTCAGGTCAGGAGGAATGTTGTCTATGTGCGGATGGTTATAGTCCATAATGGCCAGCGTCCCCGGTTAGCTCCACATAAAACAGCCCCTTGTCCGTAGTCACCTGGAGCACGTCGAACAGAGGAATACCTATCTGGGTGAGTCTCATTCCCTTGAACGGGAAATATTCATCAATGTTTTCTATGAATACCTTATGAAAAAGCGTCCTGTAGCTTAACTTGCGCAGTTCCTCATCACCACGGATCACTTCGTCAAGCCTGGACTCTGGAATCCTCACATCAAACTCCTTTTCCGGTCTGTCCGAGATTATCTTCTCCACAAATTTGTTGTTGAGCATATTAATCTCGACAGCATTGACGCCAAGACATCTCTTCAAGACATCCATCGCTTCCGAGACGGTAAGCTCAGCTGACATTTCACGGCATCTCACGATATTGTTCCATTGATCGTGCGCGGGACAGTTCTTCTTCCACGCCGCGTATTTGTAGGTATTGACGGAATTTGTCATCCCCTCAAATCTCCACATCTTTCCTGACAAAGTTCGGAACGGAACCTGTTCTCCATCACGCTGATGGATGACTTTCATCGCCTCCTGCACCTGCATCGCACCCACAATAGACGCGCTGACAGGTGTCGTGGCCACACGTCCGGCCGATGTCTGGGTCCGCACGACATCAGCGCACCCAGTACGCAACATAATGTTGTTGAACTCCTCTCTGGACAGATTGCACTCATAACAGCTTACTCCCGGAGCGTACACCCTCACGACTCCGGTAAGGTTCTCGATGCTCCCGTCGATCCAGGTCTTTCCTGCCCGTAGCGACATCCGGTTCAGCTGATAACGGGCGATCCGGCTGTCCAGGCATCCTATTACCACATCAACCGCCTTGTAAAGCCCAAGCCCAATGTCCGAGAACAAGTTGCCGACAATTGGGACAACCTCTATCTGAGGGTTTATCTCCATAGCGCGTCTGGCAACCACCTCAGCCTTGAACGAATGATTGAACGCGTCCTCCTCCCGGAACAATACTGAACGGGTCAGATTGGTTATCTCAATCCTGTCGAAATCACACACATAAATATGTCCGATTCCAAACAGTGCCATATTCTTGACAACCTCGTTGCCCAACGCCCCGGCTCCGGCCACAAGGACCCTCGCATCCCTTACGATGTCCTGACGGAACCAGGAAAGAAGATTGAACACTCCGTCTCCCCATTCATATTTCTTTTCTTCAGACATAAGCGAAAACTCTTCTAATCGGTCTCAACATATTGAAAGACAGTGTCGCCAATTTTGAACGTGTCCCCGTTCGACAGGACTGCAGGTTTGCCGGCAGGCAATTCGACACGGGCGTTGTAGACAATTCCCGGGGCCTGTGGCCTTATCATCGGCAACTGCCTTTCGTGGTCGATGTAAAGCTGCGCGTGCTCCTTCGCCACCTTGTTGCTCTTCTCCCAGTTCATCTGAATCTCACAGTCGCCTGTCATTCCGATGGAGACCTTGTTTCCTCCTCCGGTGGCGTTCATCCATTTATGAATAGGAATCCTCTGGCCAGCCTTCACTCCATTCTGGATCACCAGGAAATATTTCTCCGCCAGCATCCTGACCGTCACCAAGGACGCTCCGAGACCTCCACCATAGATGATGAAATCCAACAGCATATTCATCCAAGGCCAACGTCTGCCGGCGAGACTCGACAGACACAGGACCATAAATCCTATCACCGCGGAACATCCTCCGCCAAGCAATGCGCTCTTTAGAGGTATGGAGGACTTGACCGTCAAGGCCAATGTCACGCACACAGAGAACAACAGATAGGCAGGGAACGAGCAATACCAAGGGATGAATGTCGGATGAATCGCTGTCAACAGCAGGCAAAGGATGCCGGTGCCTATGGTGAACGCGACCATTCCGGCCACTCCAGTGAACAGAGACAAGCCTATGATTTTCAAGACTATCTTCCAATCTTTCTTCCGGTACTCATCGTTGTATCTGAATATCAGCGACAGGAAGAAGCCCAGAAGAAGCCCGATGGTCATAAATGAGGATGTCTTTGTCACGCACTCAACTGAAAGATCAGCGAAACCTTCCGTTGGAGAGTAGAACAACGAGGCTATCTTTTGCGAGACACCATTGAAACTTCCCCTTCCTCCAAGCTCAAACAATATCCAGCTTACAAAGCCAGCGATTATTCCGGCGATAGTCTGATGGCACTCCGAGAACGAACGCTTTGAGAACAATCCTTTCCATTCCAGATGCTCCTGGATTCCATCCTTGCAATTCTGGCCGTATTCCGCACATTTGTAACCATTCTGCTTCCAGCAGTCAACGTGCATAATATGACGGCACTTGGCCACTACCGTCTGCCCCGGAAGGATTTCCTGACGGCAATAGTGACAGATTCTGTGAGACACATTCGGCTCCGGAACATATTTTTTATAATACTTGACCTCGAATGCCTTCGAACGGCACAATGGGACAAGAATCTTCATCACCAAGAAAAACAGGCCTATCGTCAACAGTGTAACCAAAAGAGCGACAATGAATTTCAGGACAGAATCCGATGTTCCGGCCGAGCGTTCCGGCCAAGGTTTCTCCGCTGATCCTATGGAAAAATCCTCCCTGCCGATAACATCCCCTTTCCATTCCGCCGAGAAGTTTGTCTTTCCTGAATATATCCTCGAATGATCCGCCTCATAGGCGAACGCATAGTCATACATCCTATCGTTGACAATCTTCCTGAAATCCGCCAGAACCTGCGCCATATCGTCAGCCGGCTTATAATCACCGGCACGGCCTTCCACGTGAGGGTCACACACTCCCTTAAGCACGTTCTCTATGTCGGCGTTCTTTCCGTCCTGAGTATAATAGAAAGCATAGACAACAGGCACGGTATGCAACAGGCTCTGCTGGTACTCAGTCACTTCCAGGAAACCGATGTTTTCCTCAAACGAAGGGCTATGATTGCCATCCGTGAAGACAAACAGGATATTCTTGTCCTGATTGGCCTTGGCCCTACTGGAGACAGCCGCATTTCTGGCATAGTCCTGGTCAACGACAATCGCATCCTCCAGTTCCGCTTTCGCGTCACCGAACTCGGCAAGTTTCGCATACAAAGCCCCATAGAAATACTTCAACCGCGATGTTTTCGCGAACTCATCCTTGAATGACGCAAAGTTCTCTTTTGTCACCAGCACGGTTGACGACACTTCATCCCCGAAGAACGACAGATACACGCATCCTTCAGGCGCGCTTTCCACCAATTGCCCCACTGTCTGGAATATCTGCATTTTCCCTTGTTCCGGAATGCTCCGGTCAACAAGAACGGAAAATGTATATTCCGCAGGGATACGTCGTCCCGTGCTGACCGGATTAACCTTGGAGCGACTGTTCGGTATAAGCTTACCGTCCTCTCTGATCACCAGATAGTTACGCAACTCTTCCGGTGTTATGCCACGGACACGGCGGCCTTCCGGATCAAGGATATTGAAATATAATGTCACGGAATCCTTGCCCGCGCCATATTCATAGGATTTGTCGCAGAATCGGATCTCCCCGACATTCTGCCCCGCAACCGGAATCATCGCGATGTACGAAAGGAGGATTATAAAAATATTCCTGACTAACGTCTTCTTCTTGTCCATATCTTAAGTTCTTCTAATTTCTCTTCTCCGTAATATCTTTCATCCAGCAGAATCTGCCCGTCCAGCATAGGGATGGACACAAGCGTCCCGTCAGACGTGGAATAAAAGAGCACGAGCCTCAACACTTGAGGATGCCCTACCAAGGTCTTTCTGATCGTAGGGATGCTGCAATGAGTTCCGATTATGAAGCAGCCAAGAAGTTCATTGTCAGCCGCCCGCATCGTGTCAGAGATCACTTTGACCACATTTTCTGTCCGTTCTCCCTGCCGGCAGACGAAGCCATACACCCACCCCATCAGTCCGGTGCCTCCGGTAGCCTCCATCTGACAAAGATCTATTATCGCACTGTTGGAGAGTTCAATCCCGAAGCATTCATCTGAATGCTGCTTTGCGGAAGCCATAATATTATAATGGTCTTCCGGCTTAAAGCCACTTCTGTCGCTATTGACCGCCCATTTGTACAGTTCCTCCAAAGAATACATCCTGCGAAGGTCAGGCTTGGCGTTGATGGTCAAATCGTGTTTGAATGTGAATATTCCCAGCTCCTGATCCGGAGTCAGTATGTCCACCACAATAGCAGTCAAGAACTTAGGATGCACAGGATGCTTAAGCTGCATCTGCACCCCGCTATCCGCATTACTGAAGAACACGCCAAGACCGGGATGAGAATGAACCCAACACGTCATATCATACTGAAGGTTGGTCTCGCGGCGAAGTTTCCGGAGTTTCTCAGAAACTTTCAGTTTTATTTTCCCACCGAAATTCAATTCATATTCCTTGAACACGGCATCGTCTCCAGGCTTGACAATCTCCTCCAAAGAGACATAATATTCATCACTTTGCTCATCGTGGACCCAACGCCCCAGAACCATACAACCGTCCTCCTTCGGAGTCTCCGGATTCCGCAGATCCTCCGCGTACATATTGTATATCTCTTTGACACAAGTGTTCTTAAGATAAATACGTCTAACCGCGGAGTCATCGCAGAACTCAGCACAGTCAATCTGTAGGTAGGCCGGATTATGAAGCACATCCTCCAGACTTTGCTTTTTCAATATCGATGTGGTCTTGCGCCTTACTATGATATCGGCCTGAGGACTCTGAGGCACAATCTCCACCTTTCGGGCTGCCTCTTTCTTTCTGCGGCTCTTCCTCACTCCCGCGATTATCGCAAGAAGCAAGACAAGTATGAATATCCCGGCGGCCGCAGCCATCAAATAATAATATTCCTTTGACAAAGCTCTGCTTGAGATCTCTGACAGGGACTCCACTCTCAAGAGATCGCAAAGCCAAGCTTTGACACTATTCCAAATGCTGTCCATTTATCCTATATTGAAGGTTTCTTTGATTTTCCATTGACCTTCACCGTCTGGATTTTCTTTCTGACGGTGTCTGTCGTCCTGCGTTTCACGTCATTGACGACCTTTCTTTCCTGCGACCGCACGGCAGCCCTCGCGCGACGGTTCACCTCGGCCTCGGCCCGATCCACAATGGACTGCTGCATATTCATCATATTCTTTCGATTCTTGACGTTGCGAATATGCTGCATCACCTGATTGCCGGCAAACCCCAGAACCGCGATGGCCAAGCCACCGATAACCATCCAAAGGGTACGTTTTTTCTCGCGTTCCGCTTCTTCCTGACGCTCAGCCTCCTGAGCCTCTTCCTGCGCCTTAAGTTCATCTGCCTCCTGCTTGGCACGCTGCTCCTCCGCTTGCCGTTCCTCCAGAGCTTTCTTTTCCTCCAAGAACGTTTTCTTCTCCTCGTAGCGATCCAAGACATCAGAAATCTCGGACAGCACATTCGCGTCCGACACCTCTCTTTTCTTTTGTCTCAAGTAACTGATCTCATCCAAGAGGTTGTCTGAAAACGGCAGACGTTCCGTTTCCGAGATCAGTTTCCGGGCCAGATTCACGCTTTCCATAAGCTTGACCGCCAAAGCATTGTCCGCTTCCACTTCCAATGTGGATGTCACCTCACGCATAGCAGGCTGTCTGGATGGTGATTGCTTTGGCTTGGCCGGAGAAAGATGAACCGTCATTCCAACGCTTTCTCCGAAAATCTCGTACCGGCCCTTCTTTGACTTGAAGGCCAAGTATATCGGGATGACAATGTCAGCCTCACCGTCCACGGAAAACTCCAGACTTGGCTCACTCTGAACCAGAAAGAAGCCTTCCGAAGACTTTCGGTAAACGACATTCTCGGGAATCATAAACGCTTTGGGCACAATGTTCAACACAGCCACATCCTTGCCGTAGGAGCCGATCCTGTCAAAAAACATAACAGCGACCTTGCTCAGGTCTTTGTACTTACCAGCGCTATGGTTTCCCAATCGCTTCTGCTGTCCGGTAAAGCGGAGTGTGGCCCTGTCACCAGAATAAGAGAGGTTATATGATATTATCACCTTATCCCCTCCTGTCGTGCGGACCGTGTCTCGCTTTTCCATAGCCAGAGACGGCAACGCCCACAACGCGATGAAGGTAGAGCACAGTATGAAACGGAATCTCCGCATTCCTATAGAGCCTTTATCTTGTTATAGTAGGTATTGATCCTGGCCTTGTAACTCTTGCCGCCCGAACGTTTCTTGTTCCTGACCGCACAGTTATGCAAGGCGTTCACATCACTCATAACCTGATCCTTAACCTTCGACCCGTTATGAATATCAATGTAATAGCCTTCGATCTTCCGATATATTCCCTCATACGTCAGAGAGCAGTATCGGCATTTATGCTTTTCCCGCGCCACATCCTTGCCGCACGAAGCCACGATACGTTTTTCCAGATTGATTGTGTCAAGACGCTCCGCCAACACGGAGTACATCCCGTACATCTTGCCGTTTTTTCTGTAGCCACGGGTCTCCAACACACCTTTAACCTCTTTTTTCAAGCTGTCTATCCGTACGTTATAGGTTTTGAGCAAGGCTTCACAAGGCGTCCCGACGTGACCTTCATTCTTACAGAATGTCTCAGTGCCAATATCCTCCATAAGTTTGTCACATTCCTTGGAAAGGCCCATATAGGTCTCATCCGGCTTTAGTTCCACCACTATGTCAAGCTCCACGAGATTCCTGTCTGTCAAAACGATACGGTCTTTCTTGAGCACAAGCAGATTGAGTTCTTTTTCAGTCGCTATGTAAATGGGAAGCTGACAAGACACCTTACCCGTGAACTCGCTCAACACAAAGATTGCCCTTGCGTCAGACGATGGTCGGAAAATGCAAGCCTCGGCCAGCCATTTGCAAGGCTCGGTATTTCTCTCACCTTTCCCACCAGGAAAACTCTTGTGATAAATCACAGACATCTTCCGGAGAGCCTTCTCACTGTAAGCCTGATCGAACAGACAAAGTATTTTATCCTCGAAAGCATTCTCCAGACTCACCGTGACGCACACATCCTCGACGTCCTCGCATTTGTCCAGTTCGATAAAAATGTTACATTGATCCAAGGAAACGACCTCCTTTCGGTGCTCCCTGTTGTCAAGCCGCACAGTTCTTCTCTCATCAGCTCTCAGCGGCAAGAATTGCAGAATCGTCAATAGAGCCGTCAGGAATAACATTTTTTTCATATCGTTCTTGATTTTATGACGGTGTCGTTTCTTGTTTCCCGTACATTCCTCGCTTCCTCTCCATTACCCGGGATCACAGGTTCTGGCTTGTCCTGCGCGAAGTGCACCCAACCGTTGGGCTCACCCTCTTCACGGACCCATTCGGCAACATTCTGATCCTCCGGATACGGATAGGTGTTACGCGCGTGGTACATCTGGTACTTCAGGTAACGCTCGACACGCAGCACAAGATCCTTGATGGAAGCCAACACTCCCATCTCTTTGATGGTCAGGCAAACGTGTCCCTTGAAACTTCCCGAATAACGGATATTGGGATGCCAGACATCGGTACGGAACGTGAATATGGGATTGCCGTCAGCCGATGGATAGTTGTTCGGCAGGACGATGCTCATCTTGTGAAGATAGCCAAAGACAGGCTCACGAGGCACAGTCTCGCCCTTGACCCCGACTATCGATTTGCAGCGATACCATATCTCATATTCAGTAGGCAGCCCCATCGCATTTTTGCGGCGCACAATATAGGAAATAGAAGGTTGGCGAGGGTTTGCGCCAGCCGCCTTACGTTTGGCGCACAAAGTGTCCAACTCTTTCCATTCTTTCCAAAGGCGGGCGTCCCGTCCGGAAAGTTCCTTTTGATTATAATTGTTTATCGTTTCATTCATAGCCTAATCCAATGCTTATCTTACCCGGCAATCGGAACAGAAATCAGATGCAGATGGTCTCCAGGTTGAATATTATAATCGACAAGGGCCTGCTCGCGGCCGTCCTCATCCTCAAACTCAAGGATTTCCGGTTCCTCGCCATCCCCCATTATCTGTCCCAAAAGGTACTGGATGGGATTGCCTCCATTGTCGATCTTTGGGAGTTCAAAGACCGAGACAATGCTTGAGATCTGATCACGGATTGTCTTGTTCGGATCCGTGACCTTGACCTCAACCTCCTCAAATTCCGTCCCGTCGATAGTAAGATTGATGATGAACTCATCTTCCTCGTACAATTCTTCTGTTGCCATAATGATTTATGTTTTGTTGTTATTATAATCTATTCACGGCCAGTGCCGGTGATGTCCCGCACTTACCAAATCCAAGATCCACGTTCCTGGTTATAGTTGTCTGAACGATAATCCTCAAACTTGTTCTTGAATACCAACAACTGGTACACATCCTCCGGAATCACCTGCGGCTCCTTAAGTCCATACCGGTAGAGCGCCAATTCATATTTCCTCCTCTCGGCGTCAATCCGGATGATAAAGTCCGTCTTGGTGTCCGGATGCGCCCCATAGAACCTGTCAAACACCTCGCGGATCCTTTCATCCTCGAACCAGAAATACGCCGAATATTCCGTCTTCCCGATATGCCAGCTCACCGCCAGCTTCTTCGGCTTCCCTGCCTCGTGGTACTTCATCAGTCCCCCGTCGCGCAACTTGTCGTGCGTCCCGTCAAACAACGCCTCCTCAATCCATCCAAACTCCGGAAGTTGCTCCTTCTCACCATATTCTTCCCACTGTTTACTCTTGCCATTCCACTTCCCGAACCTCACCACGTAACGGTAATTGAATTCCCGCATTGTAGAATCGTAGAAAGCCTTTGAATAGTCATCTAATAATTCAAACCCCAATTTGATACAATATTCAGATATAGTAGTACAATCATCACGAACAGGACTTTCGTTATCACTCACCAATTTTTTCACACCCGTACCTCTGTAAATAAGTTTTGATTTTTTACTGTTTTTAATCCAAAGGTATACACGTGCATTTGGAGCAAAGCCAATTATCAAATAGGTTGCAGACGCATCAATTTTGCGAAAAGTTATTATCGTCCTTGCTATATATTCAACATCAAACGTATCTTTCAATGAAAAAACAGTGTGTTCTTTTAGTGATAACCACAACACATCTATAGTTTTTGGAGTTGAAAAGGCTGCTCTTTCTGGAATGTACGCCAACGAAACTTCCCCTAAGCCATCATTCGATATCGAATATGATGGTAGTACATATGGTTCACCGTCCACACAATCCAATATAACATAATACGCTTCTATCGGACACTCTTTAGGTGTAGTTCCCAAAAGAATTATAAGATTATTCATCACGTCAGTTTCAAGTCTGATAGTTTTTTCAAACGAAGGAAATTTAACACATTATGTTTTTCTATAGTGCCCATATCCTTCAATTTTGGTAATTCCTTCGATTCTTCTTTGATTAATTTATCGGCAATTATATCACTAGCAATTTCTTCGTTGCCCATATATCTTTTTTCTCGGTTCTCGTCTGCACTCATTGCCGACTGGCCGATAAATCTTAATATTTGAACAACCTCTCCATCAATTATAAATGGATGAATTCTATTTTTTCTACCTGTAATATTGAAAAAATCTCTTGGGTTATTAATCAGAAGGGTTGCCATAACTCTAAATGGATTCAAACCTGCGGCATTAAATGTTATGGCGTGTCTATATGGTGTTGCAAGGGCATTATTACTAGCCAAACCACCACCTAGCGAATGTCCAACAAAAAAAAGTTGTTTGTTATGTTTTTCACAGTACTCATCTAGTTTTTTTGCATTTCTTACGGACTGTGTGTATTGTAATGATATACCTGTTAAGCCTTGCAGGAAATTCGCAAAAAACCAATCATTAAAAGACCAGGGATCAGTTCCAGCAGTACAATACGCATAACTTATTATTGAATTATGTTCTATTTTCTGATAAAGCTTAGAATAAAACCCCGTTAAACAACTTTTTACATTTATATTAGAGTCTTTAATTATGCTATCATTTTTCTCTGACACAGAACGCCATTCAGACTCAGTCGTAATCCAGTTATCCTGCAATACTGTGGTATTACAATCCTGATTAATGTTTGACGGTAAATTAGATTTTACATTCTCATATATATCTCGTTCCACCTTTATCCTTACCTTTTCTCCATCTTTTGAAGCATCTCTTTTTTCTTTGCTAAACCAAGAATGAATTATACTGAAAACAGATTTATCTATCGCATCCTGAGACTTATAAGTATGCTCACACATCAAGACTGCATCATAAATAGAGATTTTATCTTCCGAAGGATAATTATCGTCTGATTTTTTACTCAAATCTTTATCGTACAATAAATCAGAGCGACCCGTAACAAGCCTTACAATATCACTATTATATCCATCAATCAGTCCAATTGGATCGATTGAAATTATACTCTCCACTACTTTAAACGCTATCTTGATGCTTTTAAGGAAAAAAGTAAAATCGAAATACTTATTAAGTATTTGCCTTACTTCATCATCATTATCATATATGCCAATAGAATTAACAATATTCGCAATCAATTCACCTTGATTGTACCCAATAAGGTAAAAATATACCTTTATTCTCTCAACATCCGGATTAGAAGCATATTTTTCAACTTCATTCTCCACACAATCCTTAGCAAAGGACAATTGATTCAAGTATTGAAATTTAGTTGTGTTAAATGGCGTAATAGATAAATAAATTGAGAAATGTTTTATCAAACAATTCTCCATATCTTTTGTAACAGGATTTTTCGCATTCGGGTTCTCAGACATCGAAAAAAGAAAATTACTGTTATGATCCTCATTCATAAGGGCAGAGAATCCTCCAGCATTGAGATCATTCCTAATTTTATATTGCGTTTCATTTCCTGTCATTCCGTCTAAAAACAAACTGAAGAATAATTCCACATTCACTGATGATTTTTCTTTAGTTTTTGCTTTTTTAGGAATAATAGCATTAATAATATTATACATAATAATACCTACAAATCTTTTAAAGGGCGTCCATTATCAAATTTCACATCTCCTTTTATTTGAGTCCATTTAAAATTATACTGAATACCACCCCCAAATCCCATTGAGTTCTTTCCTGCAATACTTTTCCTTAATATAGAGCCTTTCGGAATTTCAACATCACAAACATATGTTGGCTCTTCTGGTAATGCAAATTTATCTTTGATTTGTTGAGGAGTCAATCCTTTTATTTCTGATAATTCCATTACCCAAGAACCATTCATCTTTGATTGCCCATCATTATATACACGAACAAACTTCTTACTCTTTGCTAATTTTATTTTTAATGCATCACTCCCACAAGGTGGCTCATTATTATGATTAATATTTAAGTCATTAATCGTACGCTTTGGGATAGCCCGTTTTAACATTGACACTTCATCCTCCGCAACTATTACCTCACGCCTTGCTATACTTAATCCCTGCTTCGCTAATTTGACACCTATAGCAGTATCGTCAATTATTGGAACAGCAGCAAGAATTGAAGTTACGGCATCTGCAAAATTTCCTCGTAATACTGAAATACTTGCATTTAGAAGATCTGGAACGGCTCTAACACTAGGAACAAAACCAGCATCATCTAAAGCCAATTGAATACCATTAAAAACATCCTCATAACTTAGTTTATGTTTTTCTTCGGTTTTGGATTTTATCGACTCTGTTGTTTCGATCAGTTCTCTCACCAAATCTGCGGTACCGGTGTCAACCTGACCATCCTTCACAATCCGGATGATTCCGCCATAGCAGCATTTGCAGTAGGAGGATTTCAGAAGGGCGGGGCTGCCTTTGATTATGTAGTCATCCTTTCCGTTCCGCCAATTGGTCATCGTGCCGGGGACACAGGGCATCGGGGTCAGACGGCCGTGTGCGGCGGCTGTGGCGGCACCAGTAGCCGGATATCTTGTCGTATGGCACTTCCCAAACGGAGCGATGTTATACAGTGATGTATGGTCGGAGATGTTGGCCATCGGTTGGCCTGTAAGAAACACGGTGCGATCCGGATAGACCGTCAATTTCGCACTCTTGTCTCCAAAAGAGCATCTCATTGTCGCACCGGAACAAACGTACGAATCCGTTTTTCCATATTCAGGAGCATCAGAAGAGCCTTCCTGCGCGTTTTCATCATCGTTATCACCAGCACTATCTTTTTCCTCGTTCCCTCCATCCTCTACAAGAGCATCTTTGGCCTCCCCATCTCCCGAATCATTGTCACCGGCATTATCCTCAGGGTCATCCTCTCCCGTACCATTGTCAGGAGCTTTTTCAGCATCATCGAGAGAATCCAGAATATCCGGACTTATCTGAGCTGCTCCTCCCGTTGGGTAACCTTTCGCCAACTCCGTGACCTTCATAGCTTCATCAGGATTCCTTAGCCCCTCTAAAATGGTTCTCGCATCGCTGTAAGATTTTTTTCCTATCTCGTAAACAGTCTTCCAATCCCTATTCTCCAGTGCTTGGCCTAAAACCGCCCCGTCTGAATATAATGTAGCGGCCCCACCACCGAAAGTCAACACCTTATTCAACGCTGAAACAGCAGGTTTGCTGTGCAGATCTCCTATGTACGACAAAATAGGATTTGGTGCCTCCGCATACCCCATCTTGTTCTGATATGTGGTAATCATTCCATTGATGGAATTAGCGACACGTTCCGTCGCTCCAATGATGCCTTTCACCCCACGTTCTATCTTCTTTGCAGCCAGTACCGGATTACGGTAACTTCCATCAAAAGCGTGAATCGAATCCTCAAAATCAGCGATTCCCCCGAAAATGCCCGCTGAATTCTTCTTGATGGCACTGCCCAAGGAAAAAACCTCATCGCCAAAACTCTCCCTTGCTAAGGATTCAAGAACGTGGTTAGTACCAGATGGGGACAATCTGCTATATGTGTCCTCTACAGCCCCCGCCCATAAATCCCACTCATCGTTGAAATTCAAAAGGACTTGCTCATTGGCACGCGGATGGAAATGACCTGTCACAGAATCCATAATCGCATCAACAACGAGAGATGAGGCATAGAGAACCTGCCGGCAGTTCTGCAAAGCCGTTATAGACTGATTAATATTATTAGTCGCACTTGCGACCGGAGTGAGAGTACCAGCGATCGCTGTTCCGGCGCTGTTTAAACCAGACGCCCAAGCATTCACCCGCACCGCACCTCGGTTCAAAGCCCCTGTCACTCCTGACAAACCACTTTTTATGGCTCCGCTTACTGGGTTCCTTGTCGTTGCCCCCCTGACAGCGGCATCCAGACGGGCGGTCATACTATTGACCGTAGAAGCACCTGTCGCGATACTTCCAGTCACTCTCTGGATATCACCAGGAAGCGCCCCCACCTTACCTATTATCTGTCGAGGAGTGTTTTTAGCCATTGGAATCAGTTCACTTTCACTTTACCGGCCTTAATGTCAATCTGGCTGCCAGCGTTGATGGCCATCGTGTCCGAAGCCTTCTGATGATGGGTGCTGGAATATTCTAGAAGCTTGTCCAGCGCCTCCATCCGGATGTTCTCCGCTGTCAATTGGAGCTTATGGGAGATCTGCTCATCCTTGTTGTCATTGATCTTGACAAATTGGTTCGACTCGACTGTAAGCGAATCATTGCGGTCAATGGAGGTCGAACGGTCATTGCCAACATATTCACGGATGTCATTGTCGGCGGTGCGCTGCATATCGTGGGAGGCGGCGATGAATATGTCATTGTCGGCACTGGCGTTGATGTCGTGTCCGGCGTGCATAATAATGTCATTCTTGGCGTATAGCTCGATGTTGCCGGTGGACTCCAGTTTGATAAGCTTCTCATCCGTGGAAAATGTCAGGATGTAATTTTCTTTCTCGTTGTCGTAGATTCTGATGTAGCCGTTCTCTCCCTCATCGTGAATCTCGATTGTGTGTCCGTTCCGTGTGCGTATGGCCTTGATTTGATTGCTGCGGTTACCGTCAGGAAGCCACGCGGCGTCAGGATCTCCGACTCCGTTGTACAGCGTCCCTTTCACATAAGGACGCTCCGCGTTTCCACCCTCAAAGTCAACCATCACCTCCTCATCAACCTCCGGAATGAAACTGAACCCCTTGCCACCTCCGGCATACGGCTGGGCGATCCTGAGCCACGGAGTCATCATCTCGTCATCCTGCTGTGCCTGCCAGTCAAACTGGACACGGACACGCCCGAGATTCTTAGGGTCCTCATTATCCTTCACCTTCGCGCGACAGGAAGTGGCCGCAGGATAAACATCACTATCCGAATATGGAGGGTAGTCGCAGACGGACGGTATTCCCACAAAGTGGTTGCTGTACGATTCATCAGCCGAGAAACGATGACTGATCTCAGTGATCAGAATCTCATCCTGCTCGACCTTGCTCTTTTCCAAAGACGCTCCATCCGGCATATAATTGTCTTCGATCACAACGATGCCGCCGATCTTCAATCTCGAACAATATGATGTTCCTGAATATGTCAGCATCCCGGCCTTCTCGCCTCTGGCCTGTGTCTTGGTTGACACGTTCAATATTGTTTCCCTGCCATCCTCATCCGCGAACCCGCCCGAAAGGACATTCCGCAAGGTAGGCTTGACAAAAGTCTCCTCCGACGCAGCAAAGACTCTTTCGCTCAAGACGTTATATTCCCGAAGCATTTCTTCTCTCCCCTCCTTCAATGTCGCATCGTCGGAATTGTAAGAGGAGGCCAAATGCCGGAACTGCGTGTGGCATATCCTCAAATCGACATTATATGAAGGAATATCCTGGCTTGGGTAGGTAAGCTTCACTCTTTCTCCGTCCGGCATCACTCCAAAGACAAAGCGCTCGCCATCGTTGTACATCCATTCTCCGTAGCGTTTGGCCAACCGCTGCAAAAACTGGAAATCCGTCTCGTTATACTGGACACAATATGGGATGACTCCAGAGAACCTTGGCTTTATCTCCGTCTCCAGACGCTCGGCATAGTCACCGACGACATCCTGCACGATCTCATCAAGTGTCTTGTTCTCGTATGACTTACAATTAGGATTATCATTCAGAAGCGCGTCCCATCCACACGCCTGGACATTGACGATGAACTCCGACCTGTTTCTGGCCGCCGAAGCCGAGACTATCACTCCCTTGAAATTCACGTCAGAAGCCGCCTCCGTCTCAACCTTAAAAGATTCCTTCTCAACGCTTTCCGTTTCCAGCAGCACAGAGATTTCCTTGCCGATGATCTGCCCGCAGACATCAAATGAAATCTCGTTTATGCGTTCATCCGGCTCCTTATGCATCGAGAATGAAAGCGATGACACAGCCAGCAGACTCTGACAAAGTATAAAGTCATCCAAACGCCATTTAGCGCCATCAAGTTCCACACAAAATCCCGTTGACTTCATCCCATCAATGGCAACGGTTATGTTCTTAATCGAAACGGACATATCTGAATATCAAAGGTGGCGTTAATATTTCGTCATCATATCAATCATCCCTTCCAATGAGGCCCATTCATTGGAGAACAGGGCGGAATCCATAACACCGGTGCCGACACGGATGACTCCGGCACTGATAGTCACCGTCGTGTACATCAGTTTGCTGTCGCTGTCACAGAAATTGTCCTTCAATCCTATGCAGAAAGCCTGTGAGAACTCCACCGTCTTGAAACGCCTCTTGTTGTCATTGGAGAATACACAGAACCGGAATGTTCCCGAATATGTCAACGTTTTGGAAAACATCCACTTATAGAAAAACTGGTCGTCATCGCAAGTGGCCGGCATCACAAATGTGATGAGACCGCCTCTTGGACGACTTGAAGGCTTGCCGGTGTTGTCCGTGCCTTGTGAGAATTCATATTCACACTCAACCACACCATACGTGCGTCCTTCAATGTTAAGTTGTCCTTGCAGTGCCATAATCAAGTTTTCAGGAAACGATAATTGAAGGCAATCCGATGAGGATCGCCCCCAATTATCCTTAATGAATCCGGTTGTCCAACATTACTTGTCGATAGTCCAGCTGTTGTTGTGAACCGCGTTGCCAACCTGGATTTCCTTCGCGGTGATCACGAACTCCTCATACTGCTGAACCTCGTTCTTGTCGTCATAGGTCTCGGCGTACTCAACCACGTAACCATTCTTGAAGACAAGACGCTTCATCTCGCCACCATCCTTGTCAGGATAGGAGATGACACCGTTCTTGCTCATATAGGTGTCGCACATCCACTCAAGGATCTCGGTGTTGCCATCATTCTTTGACTTAACCTTCACCGTGATCTTGCCGCCACGTGTACGACCGGTAGGCTGCCCCTCAACATCGGTCTGCTGGTTAAGTTCATAGCGCACGTACATCACCTCGCGCTCCTGGATACCATCTGCATTAATGGTAACTGTTCTTGTTTCTGCCATAATTTTTTGAATTTTAGAATTAGTAATAATATGTGAATTATGTTCACTATGCGTTCTTTGTGTTCTGTTCCCAGTCAACACCCGCCGCAGTATTGCGTCCAGTAAGTTCGATAAAGAAATTCTGAGCCGCGAAATAAGGCGTGATCTCCACATTGATGGTTATGTCCTTTGTTTTAGGGTTCTGGTCGATCTTAAGGTTTGTGTATTTCTCTATGATGCCACCCGGTCCCTTATAGTCACTGAGGAAGTTATGGATATCCTGGGTGATCTCAGCCTTGATGGCCGGAGTCCAGATTTCCATCGCATGGTCGTTGCAATAATTCTCGAAGACCTTGCCGATCCAGTCAAATACGCGCACGATGGAATATTCCTGCAATCCCTTCGAGGCTCCGTTGTACAAGGTATGGTTGGAGAAAGCCATTGTCCGGCCGTCCTCCTCGACCATCGGAATCACACCGAAATCTATCAAAGCGGCAATCTCAGACTTTCTGAGATCCATTCTGACCCCCTTGACACCATCAAGCGTTCCGTACCTCTTTCCAGCGGCAGCCTGAGCGATGACAATCTCTTCTGTGTTAGACATACGCCCGGCAAGTGCCCCGGACGCAGGAATATACAAATCCTCATCCTCACCAGCAACCTCCGACTTTCTACGTCCGAGAATATAATTCGCCGTCATCACGATATTGCCGAGGTACGGCTCGGTACCTTGCAGACTCGCATCGTCAAGTTCATCCTTCAACATCTCAAAGTTCATACTGTCCTTGAAATCCGTGACCATTATGACCTTGTTGTGATAGGCTGTCTGAGCCCACATCCTAACAGTGCCAGCATCTCCAAGATAGCCAGGAACAACCAGCATACTATAGTTGTTCTTAAGGTTCAGGCGGTCAAAATAGCGTTCAAGCTCATCACGGACAGCCTTTGTGTCTTCCGAATCATGCTCGGCCAGTTCTTCCTTGTTGACATTCATCAAAGTGATGCAATCCACTTTTCCCTGACCGGCATTGGCAAAGAATGCGTCAAGACCACGATAGGTCACCTCCAAAGCCTTGATCTCATCGTGGATGCCGAACAGATTCTCGCTCAGGTTACGCTCAGCCTTCTCACATTCGCTCTTGCATGATTCAATAATCTCCATCGGATCATTTCCTCCCGACTCAAGAATGTCCACCCATAAGGAAAGCTCATTCTGAAGACGTTTTCTTGCATCGGCGTAAGCTGAATCCGTAAGGAACACATTCTTTATCGCCTTACGGCGTGGATCCATATTCTCAACACCTTTGATCAGGCCTTTGATCAGTTGGAAACCTCCGAACTTGTCAAGGCCCCAGATACTGCTTTGGAGCAGTTCCGCCGGATTGGCGATTTCAGATCTTTCCTGCAGTTCCTGACCTTCTGCCGGAACCGTTATCTTTTGTTCTTCTGCTGACATATTCTTAAATTATTGTTAATTGCTATTCCGCATCTTCCAATTCAGCCAACAACGCCTTTATCGCATTTTTCAAGTCATTGTGAGCCGACTCATCCTTCAAGGCATTGCGTAGAGTCTTGTTCTTTTCCAACTGCCGGATGACGGAATTGCAGGCGTCAATCTTGGATTTTTTCCCGCTCAGCATCTCACTTTGGGCAATAAGCTGCTCGTCCTCAAAATCTTTGATCTGTCTGAAGTTGAAATCCTCATACACAGCCCCACCTTCTTCCGTGGTCAGAGTAACTCCTTCCTTCGAAGGCTGGTAATGTTCGAAAACATCCTTCATGCTCTTTGCGGTAAAGCCTTCTCGATCTTCATCCGAGTTAGGAGCGGCATCTGTAAACTGGTCAGCATAGAGAGTCCTGTTCTGCGGGAACTCTATGACGCCATCTTGTGCGTTCTCTTCCACGACTTTGGAAATTACGGTTTTTCTTGCCATAGTATTTTTGATTTATGATTTAATTATCCGACTGATTCAGTCACAAGTATCTATATCCCAGACTATCGCCTTATTCTCCTGATCATATTTCATCACCACACTGTCACCAGGATTCACATCACCTGAAATTATGAGTTTTGACAACGGGCGACGAATCTCCTTGCGGATGATTCCTAAAATCGGACGCGCCCCATAATGAGCGTTGAATCCAACTTTGGTGACATAAGCCCGTGCCGAATCATCTATCTCCAAGGAAATATTCTGTTCGCGAAGCGTTTTCAAAAGATTCTGAATATGTATGTCAAAAATCTTGTTTATCATTTCTTCTGTTATCGGAGAGAAAGGGACAATCTCCGTAAGCCGGGCCAGAAACTCAGGACGGAACTGTCCTTGCATAACCTCAAGCATCTGATCGTGCGTCGGCACAACACCATTGGCGAAGGACTTGAATATGTAATCGCTTCCGATATTTGACGTAAAGATTATCAATGAGTTGGAGAAGTCGCCTACCCGTCCCAGCCGATCATGAAGCTTTCCCTCGTCCAGAATCTGCAGAAACAGGTCAAACACGGATTTGTGCGCCTTCTCTATCTCGTCAAACAGAACCACTGAATATGGATGCTGACGAATCTGGTTGACAAGCAAGCCTCCTTCCTCATAACCGACATAACCTGGAGGAGCACCGTACAGAAGCGCGACGGAATGTTCTTCCTTGTATTCCGACATATCGAACCTTAATATTGCCGTCTCATCATTGAACAAGAACTCCGCCAGGGATTTGGCAAGTTCAGTCTTGCCGGTTCCAGTCGGTCCGAGGAAGAAAAATGATCCTATCGGCTGTCCCTTCTTGTTTAGTCCGGAACGGGACTCAAAAACAGCGTCAAGAATACTCTTTATGGCGTGATTCTGCCCGACCACCCTTTTGTGAAGAATCTCCTCAGCGTTTGACAGTCTGGTTCGCTCCTCAGACTGAATGTTCCCCATCGGTATCCCGGTCATTCTCGAAACCACATCCCGGATTGCAGACTTGGACAGAACCACTTCGGAAGTGCCTTTCCGGTCACCTTGAGACAATTCGTTCCTGATCTTGACCGAGGCCATCGCACGGTCAAGAAGATCAATCGCAGATGAAGGCAGGTTACGTTCCGGCAGATACCTCTTTGCCAAACGTACCGTCTCCGCCACCACATCATCTTCAATCGACATATTGTGGTACCGTTCATAAACGGGGCATTTGCTTCGCAGAATAGCCTCAGCCTGCGTCTCAGAAGGAGCCTCGACTGTTATTTTCTCAAAATATGCCGTCAGTTCCTTATCCTTCTCAATGTCTTTCGTAAAGCCATCGACAGTTGTCGTGCAGATGAACTGTACCTTGTTGCCGGTCAGTGCTTTCCTAAGGACAGGAAGGATCGCGTTAAGTGCGGACTGTTTGTCCTCGACACGATGGAATCCTTCGATCACCAGTACCGGTTGTTCCTTTTCGGAAAGTGTGTCGAACACCTTCTTGAAGCGGTCCTCAATCTCCCCCTTATAACTTACCCCTTGAGACAAGGATATCATATCCAACTCATAAGGAGATATGCCGGAAAGCGATGAAGGCAGACCGTTCTCAACAGCAAGGTTCAGAAGTCCTTGCACCAAGCTCGTCTTTCCGACTCCGGACTCACCTACAATCAAAACATTGGCGCGATCCCTTCTTGCAAGAACCTCAATCAATGAACGAACCTTATCCTGAATCCCGATGATTTCCTGAACTGTATAGTCTGAAAGCATCGAAGAACATATTCCGTCCATAGCGGAATTCTGATTCCCTTTGCTATGCGATGACCGCTCCGCTGGTTTCCTTTCCGAGACATCACCTTGCCCGGTCACAGCGGCCAAAACCTTCTCCACCTTGAGCGGCATAGTCTTCAACTGCTCTGAAGTGAATCCGACTCCAGGACTCACAAGTGCGGCAAGGACAAATTCGACATGCGGATCGTCAATCCCGAACCGCTCCTGCATAGCCATAGCCTCCTTTACCACAGAACGGGCTCCATCGGAAAGAACGGCTTCCTTCATTCCATAAGGCGATTTGTCACATTGGCGCACACGGATGTCGCACCAATCCATCAAATAATAATAATCCTCGTCAAGGGTGTCCTCAAAGAAATTCACGAGGCCTATGCTTTTGTGCAGCAAAGCCCTGAAAAGATGGGCAGGCTCGATTTCAGGCGACTGGTTGTCCTTGGCGAAAGACTGCGCCACGTGCAACAAGCCAACAGGAAGACTCAATAGATATTGAATATACTTGTCTGACATAAATATGGTTATTACTGTATTTCACGAACAATTCCTAAGATATTCAAGATTGTTCCTTTGTCTGTGGTTCTTCTTATTTTATAGGTTCTATGAATGCGGAAGGGATGTAAGCGGTCGCTATAAGACACAATCCTTGGATCTCAACGACAACCCTCTGCTGCCCCGAAACCCTGGCGACCTTCCCCTCAACGCCCTTGAAATCACCTCCGACGATTTTCACTTTGTCGCCGCTTTTATAATGGCATCTCTTTGGATCCACAATCATAATATGATCATTGTCAACACTTGTGACATTGATAAAATTCAGCATTTCATCTTCCGGGACCACAAGTGGCGGATTCTTGCCAAATTCATTCAAGGCAAAATGATTGTAGTAATAGCTAAGGACAGAATTCTGTGGGTTATTCTCTACCAAGGTCCGGACTGTTTCTTCACAGACATAGGCAAAAATCAAATTAGGAAGAAGTGGCTCATTGTTTCGTTTTCCAGCTGAGGTCAAGGCTTTGTGCATCGGCAAATAGTACTCAATCAGATTTTCATCAAGAAAATTCTGTGCTTTCCTATACCTGTTATATGAAACACGTAAAACAAACCATTGTTTTCCTGACCTGAAGTCACGCCCTACCGACACCCCCGGTACGGAACTCCGGGAGGCACTGGAAACTGTTCCAGCCAAAGAAGGTCTTGTCCCACCTTTCTGGGCGTGCGCATTAGACAATGCGTTCATATCGGCTTTCATACACCGCACTTGGTTATGATGCGGACACAAAAAAGCGTGAGATGCCAGTTGTCCATCCCACTTTCTGAGGCTCTCGCATTGCCCATTGTTGTTGAACAGACAACGTCAGAGCCCACGCCGATATGAATATTTCCTCACCCTTGAGACCTGTAAGACAACAGCGAACAACACCAAATTGGCGCAACTGTTGTTTACAGGGCTCGCGGGGATTGATACCATCGCACCCGGACATCTACCGTTGCTAAGTTCTGGACAACAATGACTGTGAATTTGCGAGATTCCAGAAAGTCAAGAACATAGCGTCGCATAAACGCCTTCAATATGTGTCTGGACTATCATTATACCCACCCAAAGCCCGCTTCGCATAACAATGTGTCTTACACGACTTCATCACTACACTCGGCACGGCGTAGGCTGCCTAATACCTGCCATCTAGAAAGAACTTGTCCAACTATGACTACTAGGTTATAATAGGCTCTGATGATCCACTACAAAAATACAAAAAAAAAATCAACCATGCAACGCACGACACGCAAAATCGAGTAGGAGGAAAACGAAGTAGTTTTCTTCCTACTTTCGTTTTCCGACCTCTCACACCACCGTACGTGCGGTTCCGCATACGGCGGTTCCTTATCTTACGTGCAATCTGACATAGTAATCCATCAGACAAGGATAGCCTGCGGCACGGAGTTTATCATTGGTCGCGGCGTGGTGCATTATACCTTCCGCATTTGCCCAATATCCCTTGCTGCTGTTGCCGTAGATTCTTGCCCAATATGGCTTGATACCACATCGTATGAGATTCTTCACTCTTGTCTTAGGTCTCTTCCAACTTTTCCATATGCACATACGTATCCGCCTGCGCAGCCATTGGTCAATGGTTGTCAGTGATGTTTTCGCATCTGCATGTTTGAAGTATGACACCCATCCGCGAATGACTTGGTGAAGCGCGGCCTTCCTGCGTTCATACCCCATTCCGTTGCTCCTGCCCGTCAGCAGCTTTAGTTTTGCCTTCAGTTTGAGCAGGCTCTTGGGATGGACACGCAACCTTCAGCCCTCTCCTGTCTTGTAGAAGGAGTGACCGAGATACTTCATCCCACGGACATAGCCGACTTCCGTCTTGGCGAGATTTACTTTCAAATGAAGTTTCTTCTCGATGAACTTGGTCAGGCTCTCGCACACGCGTTCCGCACCCCGCTTGCTTTTGCAGAAGATTAGGCTGTCGTCCGCGTAGCGCACGAACGGATGGCCGCGGCGTTCCAACTCCTTGTCCAGTTCGTTGAGCACGATGTTGCTCAGCAGCGGACTGAGCGGACCTCCTTGCGGCGTCCCCTCCGTTGTCGGCTGATGTACTCCGTTGACCATCACGCCAGCATAAAGGTATTTGTGTATCAGGCTTATGACCCTGCCGTCCT